>Ga0325403_1005758_pt1 | contig 11730 bp, 5 predicted proteins | sample PopdelMetagenome_19_FD_205665 | JGI IMG/M metagenome (GOLD analysis project Ga0325403, IMG submission 205665) | Populus deltoides microbial communities from Bellville, Georgia, United States - Xylem-PdKOR-R4 | ecosystem: Host-associated > Plants > Phyllosphere > Stem > Wood/Secondary xylem...
AAACGACTATACAGCTTATAGCAATAAAACCAGCAGTTCAGACCTTAAGATATTTCCAAGTCACAATTTCAAACACCATGGTAGAAATGGAATTTACAATTACAGGGGCAAATCAATGCCACAATATGTTATACAGATGTTGATTACTCTATAAAAGATAAAGGATGAGGGGGTACAACGAGCAACAGGGTAAAAAAGAGTATATACTTGAATGGAGGCTAGAAGCATACAGAAATCATGATATTCTAGTTCAACATCAGCTCTTAAACCATTGTATTTGCTAGAAGAGAGCAAGCATAATGGAAGTTGCTGTAAAAGCAAAGCAACTGCCAAATCTTGTATGAAATTGAGCCATCCATATTCATTATGTTACAGGTCCTCAAACAAAATCATGCCAAACCTAACAGACACATGAACATATCCTGAAAGATGTAGTCGAGAAGACAATTTTTCTAGGAATGACTTTGAACAAATTAACTGCAATGAGCAAAAGGACAACATTGGAGAGCACATGCATTGAATACCAGAAAACAATTCAGATCTTAACTGCAAATAAGAATGAAGAAAAGTATGATCGCTTTCTCCAGAAAAACAAAGTGCATATGAACTTGAACTTGTAAAGCTGAAATTGAAGGCACTAATATTTCAAACCCAAAGGATCTCATCACCAACATTTGTAGTGAGCTCAGAGTCTGAGACATGCATCCAGTCACACTACTAAATGTAGAAAATGTGCGCTACCAGTAACTTTTAGCCCTTAGCAAACAACAAGGACATTCACAAACCACAATGACTCTAATAGGAGTTGGAATGTCACCTGAAGGCACCGCACATATCTCTTTGTATATCCCAGATCATTTACTAATGGCACTTCCAAGGCTTTTGCCAGTTGTCGAGCGGATGCAACAAACCTAAAGAAAGATAACTCATCAATAATAGATAGAAGGCATGGACAGCACCATACATGTATTACAAAAATGACAAATTTCTCATTGCGTTCATGTAGAACAGTTCATATAATACAAGGATAAAGAACTTGTAAAAATGCAAATTTCTACAGTTGTTGAGACAATAAGTCAAACAAACTACCCTATAAAACACAGGGCCAACCATAAGGGATGCATTGGAGGGTGTGTGACTCTCTCACTTTGTGGAAATGTAAATTGCATTCCTGATGTGCCCTAAATCTAAGTAAAAAAAACTTGCTCCAGTCTCAACAAAAAATATTCCTCAGACGTTCATCTCTTAAATTATCCAATGAAGAATAGAAAAACTGTGTTGAAATGGAGCAACTGACAGTGTAATCTCATCTCCCTCATGGACATGCTAAGCAAAGATGATACATAATAACCAAGTATTAGTTACATTTACATTCAGAAGCATGTTCACACAACATAAATTCAACTTGACAAATGAATGAAAGATTGTCATGCACATATATAGGAAATATTCCAAAACATTGATCTTGATTGACAGCAATGGTACTCAAATAGTTGCAACAACTTCGCCGTAATTAATACTGCAAACAGATCCTAGTATCCACAAAAGGTATATAAACATAAAGTGCATGCTCAACCAAAAGCTCATGGTTGGTCAAAACAAACATAATGTTGCGAGACTACTTACAAGTTACAATTATTTTGCAACTCCGGGACAGATAAATTGGATGATGCATTTTGAGTAGCAGCCTGGTACTTTTGAGCTGCAGCACCAAGCTGACTTACCTACAAATATAAAGAAAAACACTGAACACTTGAGTTGCAGTTGTTTGCAGGAATTATGTTCTAGCTCCTAGATACCATATCACACAGCAAAAACCTTAATCCTTATCATTAATCACTTAACATAGAGGTTTCTTCAGTGATGAACTGAACATCAGTATGGTAATGAACTGGATGTTAAGGGTACTTCGGTTATTTCACAAAAATCAACAGGGCCGTAAACCACGTAGAAAATAGCAGAACATAATAAGCAGAACAAACAAAATGCTTCCACTAAGCATTACTTAACATCAATGTTTGTTTGTTACAAACTGGATATTTAAGGTTCTTTAGCCCTTCTAAGGATATGAACAGGGCCACGAACCAGACTTTGCTAACAGCAAGTCCATACAAAATCTACAAATATACAATCAAACAAGTCAAAATATCAAACATTCACCGATATCAAGCCTCAATTTAATTCTTTTATATGATCCTGATCCACCGACCTACTCAATGGAAGCACAAATCTTCCAACTGCTGTGGGTTAAACAAACATCAGTACCCAGAAGATGCATAATATGTAAGGAAAAAAAAACACAGCTAAAAATGATTGCTCTAATCGATGTTATTTCTCGTGCATCAAGCATGTTGTTTGAAAAAGATTTATTACAATAGAGAGAGAGAAGTTGAGACAGGTGAGCAGAAAATAGTACAATTACACAAGTTCAGACATGGTTTAGCTCTTAAGATCACAATCTCATAAATTTATAAACAAACAGTGATGTAATATCAGATAGTCATAGAAAGAGCAACAATCTCCTGTAATACAGATAGTAATATGCATGGATTTCAAGATGATAATTCCGAACCTACTTAACCCATCATCAGAATGAATAACTTATAACAAAAAAGCACATGTTACCTAGTGTTGAACATATCATAGTGTCAATCAGCCAGCATAGTGTGGGTTAATAATAGTTTCCAACAGGAAATAAAAGTAACAAAGAACTTCTCGCCTAATTAAGTGAAGCACAGCTAACCTGTGGTATCAACAATCTTCGAGGTATTAGCTCTTCATGGCGCCTAGCACAAAACTCCCAAGAGCATATCTGGCAAAATAATGGATGAACAGGACACAGAAAAAATCAGCTAACACTCCCTGAAGAATTTAGAAGCTTACAAAAGCAAAAGGGAATTTCTCTTAATGTGCAACCTTCAAGTCTGGGGAGAAGACTATCCGCAGCTGACCATCACGAACAACGCGAAGTTGCTCAAAAACACTCTCTTGTATTGCTTTTGCATAATCCAGGACAATTTGACCAGATGAGTTTTGATATTCACGTGGCATATCAACATAAAGAAGTTCTTCCAAAGTGCCACTTTCATATTTGATTTTGAAAAGCCTAGGAAGAACCTCAACAGTTGCCTCTGACAGTACAGAATACCAAAATCAGATATAACATGATCCATGAGGCAGCAGCAAAACAAAGAGACAAACCAATTCAAACTAGCACCAAGGTCAGTATCATCTGTGACCAGAAACAACATGCAAAGAACAACAAAGATTTTGAAGATCTAACAACATACCAAAACCACGGCCTGGCTTGCGATTGCAAATCTCACAATGCCATACATCCTGCAATACTAGCACAAATTGTTACAATTTGCATTCATAATTGGCTCTACAAAAAATTAAAAAAGCAGTTCTACCGAACCCTTATAATTAACTTTTCTAGCATGTGTATCATGGGAGCATCTTTTTGTTCTCTGGATTTGAAACAGAGCATCCAAAGAGAACATTTAGAAGATACCATGAATATGCATATATCTTTGAAATGATATTCCTAACTTGTCTACTTTCACCTAAGACACCATTATAAAAGTGCTTGATTGAATCTACAGCACAATAATACTTTTTTAAAATCACCGAGTTTTCTCTAGCAGCAGACCTGAGGGAAAACACCAGTTGTTTGCCGGCCACTTCCGTACATAGAAACACACCACTTCTTTTTTGCATGGGGAGCAAAGAACTCAGCAACAAATTTCCTCCAGAATTCAATGTTATTGTCCTAAAAGGAAAGTAGGAGCTATTACGAATCAAAGCAGCCAAAAGGAAACAGTTAACAAAATCTTCACAAGGAAATCTTACTTCAGGTCTGCGCTGCTGTTGATGCATGTAATTTGTGAGACGACGGGCACACATCCCAGGTTCATACACTGGTTTTACAGGAGACCTCAAAGGTATATTCTGTTGTTGAAATTGTTGTGGTAATTGAGGCCGTTGCTGTGGCATTGCCTTCAAAAGTTGCTGTTGCTGCAGCAGCCTTTGCTGATGCAAAAGATTTAGTTGTGCAACAGCCTGCTGAGAAGACTGCCTTGACATGTGAAGGAACTGCTGCTGCTGCTGCTGTTGCTGATGATGATGATGATGCTGTTGCTGCTGCTGCTGTTGCTGTTGCTGCTGCTGCTGCTGCTGCTGATGTTGTTGCTGTTGATGTAAAAACAAAGATTGATCTGAATGTTGAGGTTCCAACTTCACAGTTGGCAAACTTCGCATCGTCTGAATTTGCTGTTGCTCCAACTTAACTGGACCCATATTTCTCAGTGGCTGAGGTTGTTGCAGTTGCCGTGCTCCATGTTGATCATTAGTCACATGTGGCTCCAACTTAACAGGTCCAACACCAGCCAACCCTCCTCGTATTGATTGAAACTGGTGCTGCTGCTGCACCTGCTGAGTGTTATGAGCGCCAGAGAACTGTTGCATTGATTGCTGACCATGCTGGAAATTTTGTGCTTCAAGTTGTTGGGACTGCTGTTGATCTGGCAACAACTGGTTGCCAGAAGGGTTTGAAAACTGATGTCCCTGAACTTGACAAGAAGGACCAGGGTTAACCATATTTGATGGTACAAATGACGATGAAGGAGCATTGAAACCCATTCCATTACCACCATTTGAAAGTGGATCGGACTCTGCCCCAGTATCAATATTTCCGCGCTGACTGCTCCCAGGGCCAGGAAGTCCAGGATTTGGACCTCCATTACCAAAAGACTGGTTCAGCAGGGAGGGCATGTTGGGCACATTTCCAAGCATGCTCATGTTATTAAACTGAGTACGGGGGGACACTAGAGACGGGAATGCTGTTTGAGAACCCAAAGGGCCACCTTGAGCTCCCAGCATCCCCGAATTCGATCTCAAAAGTGAAGGAGAGACAGACTGGGCACCACCAATTGGAGTAGGCGGCCCCGAGGGTAACATCTTATCAAGAATCACAATCAAAAAAACTCTTTGAAGTATAAAACTATCTAAAACAACATAAATTGAATAGCCTAAAATTACATAACAGAGCAAGATAAAGCACTTAGACAACTGGACTCGGTCACCACTTCAAGTACACACCCAAATCCTGCAGACCTCAAAATCCTTACTGCGCACCAAATAGGTTTTGTGCCTGAGCAAATGGTGCTGCGTTCTATGAAACACGAGGCACACGCCAAAAAAAACCAAAAGCAAAGAAGAATCTTCAATTCTGAACATTCTACAGCCACGGTATCTTGACACGAACAGCAATCTTTAAATGGTTCTCGCATGAATCTCTGTATGTCATGAGGAGTTTCAGATCTATTTGAATCAGGATAGTATGTACAAAGCTAAATATTTCAAAAACCAAAAATACCAATTTTCACTACTAAATACAGCTTTAAAAGAAACTCATAACAAAAACCATATCAAAATCACAACAACTTAGCCAAGAAGAACCATGTCACCCAACTCAAACACTCACAAAAGAATATTTATCAAAAAAACCAACCTTTTTCACAGCATCCAAAGGCTCAAATTCAAATCTCACAATCCAGAAAGAATTCAAGATTGTAACTGTAACTTTCAAAAGAAACCAGTATAAACTAAAAACAGTAACTAGCAAGGTTTAGAACACAGCTAAAACAACCTTGATCAAGCTTCAACAAACTAAAGGGATATAAAGGGAAAATGGGTTTTTTAAGGAAATGATAAAAGTTGAAAAAGTTTGTGAGCTAAAAAACTTAAAAACAACTTACCACAATACAATTCTCAAACAGTAGTGAGGCTGATAGTCTCTCAACAAGATTTCTCTTTCAATGAAACTACAGGCTGAAAGAGAGAGAGAGAAAAGGAACACAACTGAGCTGTTTTAGAAGCACACAAGACCCTAGGGTTTTATTTTGTTTCGCTCAACCTCTTCAAAAATCTAATATTAAGGTTCTTTTTTCTGTTGCTGTTGTTTTTATTTCTCTGTCTATTGAGGAAGTGCTGCTGTATGTCTTGTTTCTTTGCTGCTGAATCTAGAGAGAGAAAGGGGGGTTTTTTCAGAGAGAGAGTGTCCTTGCGGACGTCAAATTTGTATTCGATCGGATTCAATTTTTTCCTTCTTTCATTCTTTTTCTCTCTCTAGCAAGTAAGTCAAATGCTATTCTTTCTCTCTTCCTCGCTTGTGTTTTTTTATGTGAACATTGCATGCATGTATGCATGGTTTATCATAGTTTTATGGGTCGTTACATTACATGCCATCATGTATGGGTCATGTCGCATGTATTATTAGGTTTCGAAAATGACATTGGATTGGTTGGTATTTACAGAGACTGCCAATTAGGGTTGGTGCCGTGATGAATTCCGTGTGAGTGCTTGGACCATATTTTGTTGCTATGCTATTGATCGTTTTGCCATGTGTGCTGTGGATTTGTCTTGTTGTTTCTTGTGACGTGATCACGAGATTGTAAGTGTGTGTGGAATTTTATGCTAATAAATGTCTGTAATTAAGTGATTGGTGGAGATTGATTATCTTTAGAAAGTGATATTTCTTTCTAATAAGAATGTCATGTCATTTTCAGATAAGGAATTATTTTAAGAGTTCGAACTAATAAAATAATAATTATGCATTACATTGATTCGGTTTATTATATTTTTATTAAAAATAAACAAATAAATATGGGTTGTGAGGTGTCTCTGTGATATTATGATATGCTCGTGGCTCTTATATTCTTTAGTTAAAAATATCAACTAATCATGATTAGTTGTCAACATGTGGCATGTTCTCACAATGACATGTGTTAAAAAATTTACTGTATAAATAAAATAACCCAGATCAATATAGTAAATGATATAATTAATTAATGCAGTTGATACGGTGCTGGAATATAAGGAAAATAATAAAAAAATATGTTACATGTTCGAAGTTAACCATGATTAGCTGACTTCTTAAATTAATGATACAGGAAGCCATAAACATTTTATAAAGGGATATTAGCTATTTTACCTGCTCAAATATTTTTTTTTACTAAAACAAATTGAACATGTTTGCTTTTTCAACATTTTTTTACATTAAAATATCAAATATAAATAAATAAATAAACATATACATACATCTAGTTAAATAAATCAATAATCATTAGTGTCAATAAATAAACAAAAAAATCATTAACAATAACTAAATACATATATGAAAAGGCCAAGAGGTGAATGTGGATCAATATATTTAACCTCGTCACGCGGTCACACTGTCCATTTAGTCGATTGTGTTTAGTAATTTTGTTTATTAAAATTATTTTTTTAATTAAATGATAGCATGAATAAAATACATATAAAATTGATTGAATAAATCAAATGAAAAAAAATATATCTCACAATGTTGCACCTCTTATAAATACCTTTCAAAAATAAATAAATAAAATTTATTTTTAAAAATAAATGTTAATTATATAAAACATGAGATATATATATAAGGGGCTAAATAAAAACAACAAAAAATTAGAAAGAATGAGTATTAATTTTGGTATAAATTAGCAAGTTGTTTTAAAAAATACATGTGTTTTTCTATAAAAAAAAAAACAAAGCAAAATAACAAAAAAAGAACAAGAAATATGTTAAGCGCTGCTAGGTCTGCCAGTCTAAGAAAGGCCCACGCGCAGGCTCTGATTTTTTTTAATGTAATGGGGTGGTCGTTTGCCCCATTATATTTTGGGAAAAAAAGAAGTTAAATGGCATGTCGTATGATATTTCCTAGAGTGGCTGAAAAAACAGGTTTAATTTTTTTTTTCAAAAACTCATTTTCCAACCAATTCTTGACCCAAAACACTTAGAAAAGAGTCTGAACACCTTGACAAATATGTAAATAGCCTTAAAAAAACCACACAAAAATATAAAATAAACCCGAAATAAAAAAATCTTTTTGAGCTCATATCTGATTTTTTAGGCAATTTTGAGGCACAAAAATACATAAGTAAAACTCTTTTCACCAAATAGAACCATTTGATACCAAGATCAACTATTTTGGTAGTTAAAATCAATGTCAATATCATTTTTCTCTCTCTATTGTTAAAATCTGGTAATCTTTCTTTTTTATCTCTCAAATCATGGATTAAAAATAACAAAAACAAATTTTTATACAAAAACATAATTGAAAAAACATTGAAGGACTGAACATGTATAATTAATAAAGGTTGAAGACTAAATAAACTCTTTGTGTGAATTTTAAAACCATTACTCATTTGTGGCGTCTTTTCTATTTTGATATTCTGTCTTTCAATTTTATTATTGTCCAATAAATTTAATCTAATTATCCTTTAATTTAGTTAAAAAATAATGTAATTACACAAAAAAAATATTGAGGATTAAATTAAAAAAATTAAATAGTATATCTACAGTAAAATATAAGGGAGTGAACAACATGGTGTGTACGGTGAAAAAACCACACTTTTTATATTTTTAGTAATAATAATAAAATACAATAACACAATGAATATATCATTTTTAAGTGTGGATTCATTATTTAATCTTTATGTGGTAATAGTTCACTACAAGAAGGCATTGATGTTGTGATGGTCATTTCTTGACTATGTAAGCGTCGAATTATTTGTGATTATAAATCATGGTGGTGGATGCTGAGTTAATCATTACCTGAAACACTTAATCACACAAATATTTATTAATTTTTACTTTATTGTTAATTTTTCATTTTTTTTATGGTTAGCCTCAATCAAAGCTCAATTTTTCTTTAGTTCCTTGTTCTTTAAGAGTTGCATGTGAATAAAGGGGGGAAAATAGCATGTCTTTGTATAATTGAGTATTAATGCTTAATGATTGGTTTTGCCACCACAAACTATGTGACTATAGTTATCAAATATGCCCCAACCTATTGATCTGAAAACCTACCTGCGCAGAATCTATATAACCTGGCTAGGTTTGTAAATAGAACGACCAAGATATTGACTCGGTCAAGACCACGATCGGGTTGAAAGATTGACTTCAGAAAAATGGAAGGAAAAAAAAAGCTTAGAGTAGGGCATGAATTTGAGTGAGACTGTTTTTATTATTTTTATTATACGAAAAGCATGCTACATAAACACAATACTTGTTCAATTAAGAGAAGAGTTCGTCAGGGCACGTTTTGAGAAAGAAGGCCTTCAATTCTTTTTTATTTTTAGAAAAAAGAAAGAAAGAAACTTGAGCTAAGCCATTGCTCGGAGGGTTTGCCCCTATTTGCATAATGTGTATTTGTATATTGTAAATTGCAATTTATTTCTTCTTCTTCTTCTTCTTCTCTTATGATTTAACTCGTCAGTTCTTTTGATGTTGGAAGTCTTTTTAGTACAAAATTAAGGAAAACCATAATTAAATTGTCGTACAAAATTAAGGAAAGGATTGGGTTGCAAACATTTATAAAATGTAGGGTGAAACATTGGATTTTTATACCACGCGATTCTTTGACAGCGCCATCCTCAAAGTCTTACACATTTCAAAATCCCCCCTCCTTTTTCAATCTTGAAGCAGGGATGTTTATTGATATCATTAGGTCAGGTTTGGATACATAATTTCATTCAACCAAACTTTTGATATCTTTGAAATTATAAACTTAATTCATTTTAATTTTTTTTACTTGAAAGAGCTGGATATATTGGGTTGGATTAATTTTTTTATATACATTACAGATATTCATGAATTAGATTTGTATTGCTAATTTTTATGGGTCTGCATTGAAAGACGAAACTTACATCATGGACTGTAGATACCATGACACTTTCAATTTTAAGTTTAATTTTCATATCTTGCACCACCATTAAATTCTAATTACCTCCCCATCCCTTTTAGCAAACAAACAAGTCATTTTTTGTTGCGATAAAGAAATCTAATATGAATTTCATTAACAAGAACTTTGAAGTTGGAATTTTTTAAAATAAAACAAAAATAAATGTTCAATTCATAAACTATCAAATTTAAAGATAAAAGAAGTATATATAGGGTATATATAGGGTATATGAGTTGGATCCGGTTAACTGGGTTTTAAAAATCTCAACCCGCTACTTGACCAATGATATCTATTTTTTAGATTTTTCAACTATCATGTATAATATTTATATTATCCAAATTTGACGGATTGGATTGAATTAGATAATATAAATATTATAAATAGAAAACCTAACTTGAAGTGTTAGGTTTGAATACTATTCTGAAAACATCTCTAAAAAAAAAATAGCCTCCACCTAGAATAAAATTTCAATACTATTCCCCAAAAGGAATAATTCTGGATTTGTCATTTATTCCATTCAAGCTATAATCAATATGGATTGTTTGTTTATTTATTTTTTCCAAGCTTGCATGAACAGGCATGTATTAAATGGATGAAAGACACAAATGTGGCATGCATGCTTGAGTGAAAAAGGAAAATGAAGCACCAATTTCAAGTATAGCATTTGGTTGGTTGATTGGGTTTGTAATCCCCGTCAATGTTGTTGGGTGTTTGGCCTCTCCTCTGTTTTCTCTACCCAGAAAAGCGAAAACATCCATGATCCCATGCACAAAAACTACAAGACAATTTGCACGCATAAAGTACTTTAATTTGCTCTGGATCATTGAATGTATGTACACACACTCACTTTTTGTTCGTTTGAGTTTCTCAATCATGGCCTTTGAAGGGTTGAAGGCCCACTCAACTTATTTTTAGCCCTTTGAGTTTTGACGAAAAGAAATTGCATTTGCATGGAGGAGGAGTTGTGTATACGGTCATGTCATTCATCGGAATTCTTTCGTCTTTCGCCTTTCAAGCTTTTGTATTTATTTATTCCTTTTAGGCTATCTAACTTTTTCTGCAAAAAATAATAATTATAGACAAGATTTTTCAACATATTTTTATAAAAAAAATTTACAAGCATACATTGAAAAAATTATACAAACATTTTATAAACACTAAAATTTCTACAAGTTTGGCCCATGTCCCGTAATGGAAAGGGGTTCGAACAGTGCTAAATACTATCTATACATTTACAATGTACTGTGGATTGGAGTAAATTTTTTTATTTTTATTTTGGTCATTTAACATTTTTTTTCATTGATTGAGTCCTCTAATTGCAAAATTAATAGCCATTTGCTTTATATTTGTTGGTTAGGAACAAAATTGAAAGAAGAAGGACCGATTTAGAATAAGAGTTGAAAATAGATGGCATGTTGAAAGTTGAAATTAAAAGTACAATTTAGTCCTTCAATTTCTAAAATTATACCTTTACAACCGCTTATGTTTTTCTAAGTTTATTTTTTGTAGAAAAATTTATTTTTATTATTTTTCAGTTCCTGATTTGTGAATGAGAGAGAAAGTTTAGTCAAATATAAAGAGAGAAAATTGTCGTTTTTACATATTCCAACCACTAAATTGATTGATCTTGGTTTTCATGGGTTCCATTTGATGAAAAAATCTTGATGGTAATTGTTTAAAACCTCAATAATACCTAAAAAACATATCGACATCGAGGAAGAAAAATCTAATGCAATTTGATTTTGTGTTTTAGGATCTTTTTTAGGGCTTCTTAGATTGATAAATTGCTTTTTAGGTGTTTTTAGGGTGTTTATGAAGTGTTTTTTTTTTAAATGGGTTGCAAAATGGGGTTTTAGGGAAAAAATAGGTATGTCTTAATTTTTCAACAATCATTGTGGTGATTGAAATATAGATAGAGAGACAATACTTCATCAACTTTAAGAGGCGACGTGTTATTTGATTTTTTT
>Ga0325403_1005760_pt1 | contig 11730 bp, 3 predicted proteins | sample PopdelMetagenome_19_FD_205665 | JGI IMG/M metagenome (GOLD analysis project Ga0325403, IMG submission 205665) | Populus deltoides microbial communities from Bellville, Georgia, United States - Xylem-PdKOR-R4 | ecosystem: Host-associated > Plants > Phyllosphere > Stem > Wood/Secondary xylem...
GATAGGTAATTAGTGATTAAAGTGTCAACCGATTGAATCAAGTACGCCTCTTTCTTCTCCTCCTTTCTATATTGGTGGTTGAGAAATTATAAAATGAGAGTTATTTAACTCTTGTCTTTCATTACTGATGAATGATATTCTTATATACAAGAAGAAGCTTCAATTAGCTCTTAAATCAAGGAAACTATCTTAAATCAAGCAAACTAAAATATGATATAAATCAATACAAATCAAGCAGTAAACCAAGGATGTTAAATGTAGAAAATAAATATTGACAGTTGCCTTGCTAATATGCCCCCTCAAGTTGGAGCATGAAGGTTACGAATGCCCAACTTGCTAGTAAGAAACGAGAATTGATGGGAACCGAGAGCTTTGGTGAAGAGGTCAGCAAGCTGTAGTTTAGAAGAAATATGTGCTGTAGCAATGGACCCTGATTTGATACAATCCCGAATAAAGTGACAGTCGATCTCGATATGCTTTGTGCGTTCATGATGCACCGAATTAGCAACAATATGAATGGCAGCACGGTTGTCACAATATAACTGAGTAGAAATAAGAACCATCAAATCATGGAATAAAGTGCGAAGCCAAATAATTTCACAAGCTGTAGTAGCCATAGAGCGATATTCAACTTCAGCTGAGGAGCGGGAAACAGTAGTTTGTTTCTTGATTTTCCAAGAAATGGGAGAGCAACACAAAGTAATAAAGTAACCAGTAAGTGAGCGCCGAGTAACCAGACAACCAGCCCAATCGGAATCATAATAAGCATGAAGTTGAAGATCGGATTTTGATGGTAGAAAAATCCCTTGTCCAAGGAAACTATCTTAAATCAAGGAAACTAAAATAGGATACAAATCAATATAAATCAAGCAGTAAACCAAGGATGCTAAATATGGAAAATAAATATTGACAGTTGACTTGCTAATAGTGGTGAAGTCCACCATGACTCCAAAAAGTGATTAAGCCAAGAGAGATTTTGATTTTTTATTTTCTTTCTCTTTTTTTATGGGTTTGATAATTTTGGATGGTGGTGGTTGTTTCAAGTTGTTTGGTGTTGTAAAGGACATCTCGATAAGCTAATTATGAAAGGATAAAAATAGAAAAAAGAGTTGTCATCTAGTTTTATGGTAATTAGAAACTTTAACTGATCTTTTAGAAGTTCTACGTAAATGGCTGGTTATCCTAAATGAAAGATTAAAATCACTCTAAAACATCATTCTAAGGCAAGTTGCTTCATGTTTTTTTTTTAATAATAAATGTACATATGGTGTTTACATGCTAAGACTTTTGCCTATACTGATATATGAGCTTTTGTTATCTAAAGGTAAACGATTGTTAAGTCTTAAAGCAGTAATTGGGGACCAGGCTTGACTATAAAGCTAAGACCCTTACTTTTAAAATACAAGTGTATAACCCAAGAGGATAATAATGACCAATTAGGCTTTGACCCATTTACCTTTGTTATATTCAGAATGGGTTTGAAACCTATCACTCATACTCGATAGACCTTTATGAGAGTACATCAATCCAACCTATATTTTCTCATTATATTATATGAGGATGAACATCCTAGCACCCAAAACACATTTGCACATATTGAAAAATCACTTGACAAATAAATCATTATTTTTTTATTCCTTTTTTTATTTATAAAAAGTTGTGTATTAATGATTTTTATTTTTCATTTTTTATCATCCTTGAATAACAATCGAATAGTTAATTTATTTCATATTGGTTTAATGGATAATAAAAAATAATTATTACATAATCATGAAAAAACATAAATGATATATTTTTTTTTAAAAAAATAACTTTGATTAAGTAAAAAAAATGTTTATTCCACCTCATTCATCCAATCTATGAACTCTTCTTCTTGTAAAGATCTTGTGAATTTATGGATTTTAATACGAAATCCAAAATCTCCAGTTTTTTTTTCCTGATCAAAAGGCTATCTCCTTTGCTCCTACCTCTAGAATAGGTTTATGGAACTACCTTGGGACCATAATCACTCTTCTTCTAACGATGTTCCTATAGGTCTATCTTTTCTAACTAACGAGTCAATTCTATGATTTTCCTCTACATGTCCTCTATCATAAGCTCCTGAACATTTCACTCTTGAGGGGAACCTCTTCATCCTTTTATTAACCACACCCTACTTTCATAACCCTTTCCTACCATGGTTGTTAGCAGCACACGGTAAACAAATAAATAACCATAGGATTGCAGCGCATGGTAAGTAATAACCTAGGATCATTAGAATCTGATACCAACTAATACAGGTGAAAGCACAAAGATAGCAAATCAATCAAAGAAAAGACATATTTGATGAGTAAAAAAGGCTATAAGCTTGAACCTTACATTCACAGTTTATTCCTCTGAAAATAAAACAAATAAATTTTACCTCTTAAAGAGGTTTACAATGCCTTTAAATTGGCTAAAAATCCAACCTATACCAGGTAATAGAATCAAAGTCCTAAAATATAAAAGAAAATAACATAAAATCCAAAATAACATAAGAAATCTAAAAAAATAAAGGAAATTAGAAAAATAGGATCTTTCAAGCCTGATTTCAGGAAATCTATGTATTAAATAAATTGTCAAAAAGTTCAACCATGAAACTACATCTTGAGAATCTCTTATAAAAACATAAGTCCGATATAATGACCTTATTAAAAGTTCTGGCCTATTTTAGATATTATGCTGGTCTGATGCAATCACACCTCTTTTTGGACCTAGCCTTATCCTACTAGTCCATAAAAATATTTGTTAGGCCATCCATGTATTTTGTTTGAGATAGATCCCTATCTAGTTATGACAAGTCCTCACTTAACTACTCATAACCTTGAATTTAAGGTGACTCAGCTCCTTAATTTTTGTTTAGGTGGGATTTTAGTTGGGTTTGTAATGTGGGAAAAAGAATGAGATCTTTATGGACTGAGGAGAAAGGGGCTTGGTGAGAATAGGTGTAAAGGTTAAGCTAGTGTTAGGTCATTTATTGTGAGAAATTGATTAGAGAAACAACTAGGGATTAGTGACAGTCAAGGCTAGCAATGAAGATGTGTTCGGGCATGCATGTGGCTAGATTGCAGTGAAATAGGGAAAGAATGGTTGAGGCTAGTATCAGCAATTTATATTGGAAAGAAAAGGCTGGCTATAACTAATTAGGAAGAGATTAGTATAAAAGTAAGTGATGGAGATGATGTTATGGGTTTAAAAGTAATCATAAGTGGTGGTATCTACATTGACTAGTTAAAGATAATGGTGATGATATTGATAATTTGTTTTGCTTTCTTAAAGAGGTTGTGTTTTGAGGGTAAGAGCAGCGATGAGTAGTTTTGTATGGAGATGGAGCTTATAAGTTATTTTTGTAAGGGAAGAGATGATGATAGATGGGTAGTTACGAGAGAAGTTAGGTTTTGTTTTGTCTTTTTTTCTTTTCCTTTTTTTTTATAGGGTAAATTAGCTAAAAGGGTCCATCAATATTTTTCTTTTTTTCTCTTTTTATATTGTTATATTTTATTAGGAAAGAAACTAAAAATTAATTGAAAATGATTTATTTTTATTTTTTTCTTTAATGAAATCTTGATTTAAATGTATAGAATTTTTCCATTTGTATAATTATTGATTTCTATCATATTTTATTGTTTTTCTTCTTTCATGGGACTCCTAATTTTTTTGATGATTTTCTTATAAAGTTCAATTTTCCATTATTAGGTCGAGTTAAATATCTTCATTTCCTTTTTAAACATAAACTAATATTTTCATCAATTCAAAATCTCTTCATTTCTTTCCTGTTCAAAATAAAATATTATCATTAAGCTAAAAATCTCTTCATTTCCTTCTCAATCACAATCAAATATTCAGTAAACTCGATTACCATTTTTTATTTTCTTCTTTTATTTTATTATTTGATCCTCCAAATTTTGGTCTCTTTTTTTTCTTGCTCGTCATTTTCACTCCTCAATTTTTTTTATCATTTATTTAAATATTTTTCCTTTTCACAAAAAAATTAGAAAATCAATGGGTCAAAATCGAGTTATGACAATTGCCTCTTTTTTTTAATACTTATGGTATAGAGACATTGAAAAAATTATTTTTCTTTGACTTAATATAGTAAGTTTGTAAATAATAGAAAAGAAAAGAAAAGAATTAATGCTTGAAAGAAAATTTCCAACAGATTGGTGGACTTTACTTAAAGTAAAAATGTTTTTTTAAAGAAAATTGGTCGTTAGATTGATGAGCTTTGTCTAAAATAAAAGTCTCATTGGATTGATTAGTTTTACTTTGAAATATAAATGCCTCTTGAAAAAAAATACTTCCATCAAATTCATGGGATTCTTTTTCTGAAATAAAATTGTCATTGGATCATTGTATTACACTTTGAAATAAAACTACCTTTTAAAAACAAATTTGTCGTCGAATTGATGAGATTTGTTTGAAATAAAATTAGCATCGAATTGATGGGCTGAACTTAGGATAAAAATGTTAATCGAAAGAAAGTTGTTATCGGATTGATGGACTTTACTTTTAAATAAAATGTTATTTGGAAGAAAACTCTCCATCAGATTAGTGGGCTTTACAAGAAACACGATGTTATTCTCTAAAAATAGGAGATTTATAAGCTTGAACACTTACAAAAACTCAACATCCATCCCTAATAGTAGAAGACTCGTCGATTTGGTAACTCATAAAAATTAGATGTCACTTTCTAAAAATAGAAGACTTATCGACTTGACTATTCATAAAAAATCAATGTCAGTCCCTAAAAATAAGACACTTGTCGACTTGGCCATTCACAAAAATTCAAATTCTATCCCTAAAAATAGGAGACTTTGTCGATTAGGTCATTTGTAAAAATTCATCATTGGTCTCTTAAAAAAGGAGACTTGTCTATTTAGTCATTCATGAAAAATTGATTTCCATCCCTAAAAATAAAAAACTCATTGACTAGGTCATTCAAAAAAATTTGAATGTTCATCCCTTAAAATAAGATACTCATCAAATTAGTTGTTTTGAAAATGAGCGTTGGACCTGTATACATGATAAAAATTTGGCTTCAACCCCACTTTTTTTATTATGTCCAAAATGGACCCGAATGGCATCACTTATACTAATTGGGCCTATATAGGGCCACATTGACCTAGCCTAGGTCCACTCTCAACAATAGGGATGTTATGTTATAACATAAAAAAATATCAAAAAAATATTTGCAAATAAAGGCAATGAAAAGAACATGATAGTTTATTTATTTATTTTTAAATTATACATTGTAACTTTGAAAGTGGCCCCACTGAATGATAGTGGCTTAATATATGATGAAAAAGTGAATCGAGAGGGTATTTTCAAAGGCACCCTTTAAATCGCTTATTCATGTTCATGCTTAAAAAATAATCTTCTTTTAAAACAAAACCGCAATTCATCAAAATTGCACACAATCATTTTTTTATTATTTTATGTTTATGTTTTTTTTATATATGAAAACATCCATATTAAAAAAAATACATTGAACACATTCATAATACACATTCATATACAAAACACATCATGCTAGAAAATTAAAAACACAAGAAAATTAAACATCCACACATAAATCACATCTGTACAAAATTATCAGCACACACATAAAATCAAACACGCAAAATCATCCAGACACAAATATCAATCTACCAATAAAATTATCTCATCCTCTCAACCCCAATCCTAGGGTATTGTTCACTAACCTTATCGCACCACAAAAAATAAATCCCTAATGGCTTCATTCCTTCAAGGTTGCCACACATCATGTGGACCCCAACACTTCAAATATCACAACACAAACATGCACAATAAATCAATAAAGCACCAAAATCATTTTAGAAAAATAAGATATTCATTTGCAGTTTGAAATCGACCTTTTAAGGTGGTGAGAATCAATTGAAAGTTGTTGGAACAACTGATAAACTACTAGAATTGGACTAAAACAATGACGGTGCATGGATCCATATGCTGCCACTATTATGGCATGCTTCTACAAGATTGAAAACGTCTTCACCTCCTCTTCTTCCTATACCAACGGTGAGACTAGTTGACATTTATAGAAAGAGATCAGTGCATGTAAATGTTTAGTCTTCCTTGTTTCTCTTTTCTTCCTTTTCTTTCTCTTTTTTTTGTTTCTTTTTTATTTTTGTCTCCCGTTTTGGTCATTATACCAACCTATTGTTCTTCTTCCTTATCTCATTTGGTCCCTTAAGTTTTATGTTTAGTTAAATTTAGTTCTATTATTATCAATATTTCATTAACTAAACTTATTTTTATTTAAGTTGGGCACAAAACTATTTTTTAGCATTCTCATTCAAAAATAAATATCTACTTTAGTTTTTATTACATAAAAAGATAGATGAAATGATCATCATAATAGAACTAAAGTTAACTAAATAGAAAAACTAAGAAATTTAATGAAGAAATAGGTTAGTAAAAAAGAAATAATCTTTTTTTCCCATGTGAGTTATGCATGTGAGACTTGTATGTCTCAAGTTTCGCAGGTCTTACGTGCCAACTAGTTAAATTATGTTAGTTTGAAAAATATTTTTTTAACTGTGCTAGTTTGGGAAATATTTGTTTTTCACTGTGATAATTTAGGAAAAAACTCTCTTTTGACAAAGTAACAAAACCACCTTTTAAAGTTGTTGGAATTGGCCAAGAAATCGATGGAATTAGGACTAGCTTACTGGAATAAATCTAAAATAGTGGTGACACATTGTCCCATGCGCTACCATGATTAGTGGCGCATAAAGCTCATTTGTTACCACTGTTGAGATGTGTTTTCAGGTGGATTATGAAGGCCTCTCTTTGTTCATCATTTATACAACAGCGATGAACTCAACCGGCCACTCGACGAGGGAGTTATTTCCACTTAAAGTTTTGGTCATTTATTGTTTTTTTTCTCTCTCTATCGTGGCTTCTTTTTCCTCTAGCTGGTGGTTGGGTTTCTTTCTAGTCAACGTAGAGATGGTCATTACCATCGGGAGTTGAGGAGGAACTTATGGGCTAAATGAGAGAAAAGATAATTTTGATGTTAATGGTGACAACTACCATTGGTGGTGGTTGTTGCGAAGGCTTTAACGGTCATGTATGGTGGCGGCTATTATTGTCGTTGATGTGGTGGTGGAGAGTTGAGTGAGAAATAGGAGAGGGAGTTGTCAAGTTTTCTTCTTCTTCTTCTTCTTTTCTTTTCTCTTTACACAACTTTTTTCTTTTCTGAGTTTTTCTCAATTTTTTATATATGAAAATTCATTGAAATGGAAACAATAAGCGAAAAGGTCAAAATTATGAAACAGAAAAAACTGGCCGAATTAAGTTGAGAATATTGTTTTTTTTAGAAAAATTGTACTTTTTTCCTTTTAAAAAAAATATGTTAAAAACAGGAGGCTAAAAATGAGTTTTCACAATGAGACAGATTAGCTAAAATGGTCCATCAATTATTTCCCATTTTTTCCTCTATTTATATTATTAAAATTTAATTGGAAGGAAATTAAAATTAATTGAAAAATATTTTTCTTTTTTTCCTTTTTTAATGAAATTCTTGATTTAAATGCTTAGAGTTTCTCCTTTTTCATAATTATTAATTCCTACCATATTTCTTTTTATAAGACTCTTAAGTTTTTTATTTTATTTTATTAAAAAGTCAATTTTTTCATTACTAGAACGGGCTAAATCTCTCCATTTCCTTCTTAAAAATATTATAATATTCTAATCAAGCTCAAAATCTCTTCATTTTCCTTCTTAATCACAATCAAATCATTAAACTCAATTACCTTTTTTTCTTTATTATATTATTTAATTCTCTAAAATTTGGTCCTTATTTTTTCTTGCTCATCATTTTCACTCCCCAATCTTTTATCATTTTTTATTTTTATTTATTTTTTGACAAAAAATTGGAGAATTAGTGGATCAAAATTAGGTTATGCCAACTAGTATATATGAGGGTGGTTGTGTGGGTTTTGGATGGAGAAGGTGGTGGTCAGTTCATGGTTGTTGTGGTGGAGAGAAAAAGAAGGAGGTTCGGTTAGGAGGAGGAGGAAGATGGGACAGTGGTTTGGTAGTAGGCCGGTGTGACTATGATGAAGTTTTTGTGACACTGGAGTTGTGAGGGAAAAGTTGTCGACGCCGAAGATGGTGACTGGAGAGAGATGAAAGAAAGGTGATCAACGACAAGGTTTTTGTGCTGGAGGCGAGTCTTTTTTTTCTAATTGGTTTTTGTGTTTTTATTTTTTTTTCTCTTCCTAGTCTATTTTTTTGTTAGCCTTTTCCTAGTCTTTTTTCTCTAGGTTTTTCTAACGTGTTTATCTTTGTTTTCTTATGCTTCAATTTATAGTGTAGTGGAACCTATCAATTTTAAAAATAAAATAAAAATATTGAAAGATTTTTATATTCTTTCATTCTTAAATGAGGATTTTAAATTTAAAATTTTATGGTCAAAGATTAATTTATTTTATTTTATTGAATCATGCATAATCTCTTCCTTTTCTTCTTGAATTCAATGAGATCCATAATTGGTGTTTTTTTTTAAATATCTTTATTAAAACTATACTTTTTCTTGCATGCTTGTCATTTCACTCCCTAATTTGTTTTCCTTTTCTTTTTATTTTCTATTTTTTATATAAAAGTTTCCATATAAAATAAGATAAGTAAAATGCCATAAATCATGAAACAATCGTAAATTGGTTGAATCACACTAGAAAGAAATTTTCTTGGAAACTTAAAATACATTGAAAAATTAGAGGTAAAAATTAGGTATGACAATGTTGGAGGTAATAGATTTATGATGATGGTGAAGCTGCTAAAATAAAAAGTGGTGGTGAAGTGAATGTAAAAAATAATGGTTTAATGATCATAATAATGATGGATAATAATAATGATTTTTATTATAATGTTAGGGTGATATTATTGGTGATGTGGTGGTGATAATGATAGTAACCACATGTAAGAAATTAAGAATATAAAATAAAATAAAAAATATTTTAGTTTTTTAAATTGTTCATAAAAAAATAAATGTTGTAGCTTAACCAAATATATTTTTTAAGTTTGGAAAAATTACCCCTGTCATTCTATTTGGTCGAAATTACACTTGTTTATTGAGTTTTGAAAAATTATAGGCATCCTAAACTTTAGTGTGCGAATAAAACTTTACATCTTGTACCTGGTGTGTAAAAAAAATAAAAAAAATATCTAATTATTTACAGGTTTGTCATTATTTTTTATTTAATGACTAAAGAGCCTTTATAATATTAATATCACAATATTGCCATCAAACTAATATTACAATTTTGCTAAAAATTAGAAAAGAACTAAAACTTGGTATCTCATCAAACACTTTTTGTACAAAACAGAATCAATAATAATTTTACATGACCCATTTGAATCAAACACCAACTACAAAACCTAAAAGATTATGACCATATGTACTACTTTCAAATGTGATTTATTATTCTTACTATCTATGAGTCATATAAGAAAAAAACTAATCTCATTACAAAGTTTTTAAAACCATAGACCTTGGATCATAAAATAAATCACCGCAGAAAAGACCTCATCAAGTTTAAGGTCATCAACTTTACCATGAATCTATTTTTTTTTATTATTTTCATAGACGAGATAGTCTAAGATTTAGATCACATGTATCTATGCCTTTAATTTTCTAGTTTTGAAGAAAAATAAAGGAGAAAGATGAAAAAGAAGCATTAGTTCCCAATTCCTAACTTGCTTATACAGTGAACAAACCACCTTTTACATTCTGAAAATGATAGATAAATTACTACTTGTTTAGATTTGAACCAAGTCAGAGCAATCTGAACATGAATTATATAAAAAGATGAAATGCATGTATATTTTCAGAGCAGACTAAACAGTTATGACTATATTATTTTATGCTTGTTTCTTTGTTCTCGTTGATTCTCTAGCAAAACTCATTCCTGCAAAATGTCAAAGAACCATCTCAACCTAAAAGTTTAAGCTGTTAGGTGAGGTCCCAGGATATGATTTATATTATTCTCCAACACACCCCCTCAAGTGAAAGCCCTTTGAGCTTGAAACTTGCATAGCCCCACATTACCTTGTGCTTAATTTTTATCAAATAAATGGGGATGGTGAGATTCGAACTCGTGACCGCTTGGTCATCAAGGCTCTGATACCATGTCAAAGAAACCATCTCAACTCAATAGCTTAAGCTGTTAGGTGAGGTCCCATGATATGATTTATATTATTTTCCAACACAAAAGAGCCTTTATAATGCATGAGAACACATGAACATGGTCAACTTTTGATCGAATTGTGGGGTACACTAGGAATTTTAATATGTATTTGGTATTGTAGTGCAATATGTTTTTTAAAAGTGTTTTTCAATTGAAAATGCATCAAAATGATTTGTTCTTTTATATATTTTTTACATCAAAATATCCAAAAATACCTAAAAAAGGCATTAATTTATATTTTTTTATACGAAAAATACTTTAAAAAACATTTTGAAACTCAAAAACAAACACATCCTTAACCCAACTTTGTGAGCAATCTCTTAGAGCAAATTCTTGTAGACTCCAGTTTCATTCCCCCTATCAAAATCCATTTATAGTTACAACTTTTATCACAAAAATAAAACTTTTAAGATAAACTCGTATTAAAAAAATTCACATGCTTGTCATGTTTTTCTTATTTAAACAAATTTCATTTGATATTTAGAATGAGATAAATTATTAGAAACAATAATTTTTAAGGGTTTTAAAATTGAGAGAATTGTTAGGATGGAAGAGAAACTATCAATGAGAAGTTCAATATGTAGTTTAATGGGATTTTTTATTTATTAGATGTGAGGTTAATTTGATTATTTTATTAAAAAAATATTTTATCAATCAATAATGTAAATTATAATTTTTTAAAATTTAGTACAAATGCAATTTTGATTAAATATAAGAGGTTTGGAGTAATTTTTTTAAAAATAAAACAATAAATACAATGAACAAAACAAACGCACTAAAGGAAAACTTGGTACAAACAAGAGATAGAGAGAGACCGCTTGGAGAGAAGAGATCCACCAAATAAAATTGGCAAGAAATAAAGGCAAAGGGGACACAAACAAGAAATTGCAAATGGCAAAAAGGCCTAGTTTTAAATAAAAAAGAAATAATAAAATACAATAAAATAAAAATAAAATGTTAAACTGACTTTACAAAGCAAAGCTAATAAGTGTAAGGAGGCAGTTGAGAGTTGGGTAGCCTCCCTCCCCCCTCCTCACCTCCCTTCATTTTCATCAATCAAAAGCGGGTATTCCCACGCCTTCTTCCCTCGTGTTCTCCGCCCCCTCTTTCCCTTCTTATACTCCCTTTCCCCTCCTCCTTCTTCCCCTCACTTCTCTTCTCTTTTCCTTTCCCACTCTAAATGGCATCAGCTTCAGCTTTCTCTGCTACCAAATTCACCCAGCCGTTTTCTCTCAACGGCACTACCTCCAGATCTCATGAAAAACACCAATCTTTCTTTGATCCTCTTAGGACTGCCCCTTCTTCTTCCTCTTTTCTTGGATCCACCCGCAAACTTCGCCTTAGTTCTGCTTCCAAATCCAAGCTTTTGGCCACTCCCAACCGTCGATCGGCTGTTGTCGCTGTCTCTGATGTTGTCAAGGAAAAGAAGGTCAAATCTACCACCAATCTGGTAACCAATTCCACAATTAACCTCTCCACTATTTCCCTTATCGAATGCTTC
>Ga0325403_1005762_pt1 | contig 11727 bp, 8 predicted proteins | sample PopdelMetagenome_19_FD_205665 | JGI IMG/M metagenome (GOLD analysis project Ga0325403, IMG submission 205665) | Populus deltoides microbial communities from Bellville, Georgia, United States - Xylem-PdKOR-R4 | ecosystem: Host-associated > Plants > Phyllosphere > Stem > Wood/Secondary xylem...
AAAAATTAGATATTTATATTTTATTTATTGATTCCATAACTGTTATATGACTATTATTTAATATTAAAAAAATAATAACATATATATATATGATAAAATGATCAATAGTATATAAGTGTGTATTATGTGAGATAATATAAATATTATATTGGATTAAAAAAAAAAAATATATATATATATATATATATATATATATATATTGGGGTAGGATTTTAAGTCAGGTTTTATAAAATTTATACCGTATTTATTATTTTTCAAGTAATATAACTATTTTAAAAAACTTATTTTTTTAGATAAAATTAATTTAAATGTTGGTATTCATTGAGTTTAGATTAAATTGCTATGCTTTCTCCTCCTTGCTTGGTGAAAGGGATTAATCTCAAAGTAAAGAGGCGGCCGGAAGCCATTGCTTTCCTTTCTCCTTCAAAGTTTTTTGTTTTTTGAATAATCTCAAAGTTATTTAATTGTTTATACGCAATATATATATATATATATATATTGCCATCAAATGTATACTTGGCCTTGAAATTTATGGCCATCTGCCTCCCACTCTCTCCAGAGAAGTGGCTGAGCCTACAGAACGTACCACACTTCTTGGCCTTTCCTTTTTGTTCAAAACAACTTTTAGCTTTTTCTGCTTCCAAGGATTTGGCACAAGAATACATGGCCAAGCCTGCTACACAACTACTTGGTGGAGGAAACAGACAGGTGCAAGTGCATTGCAGTATTTTACTTGGCATTTCTACTCAAAAAATATAACAGAAGGCAACTACTTCTACACCCAAAAAAACAACTAATTCATGATATTGTTGTGTTTAATTGATTGCCCTTTATCTTATACATCTAAAAGGCTTGGCTTCTCTTATGAACCTTCACTGTTCATATGAGCAGTACGTGTAGGTCCACGAACCAAGCCAGGACTTTTAGCTCTTTGGGTCTGCACCTGGGTAAGTTTTGGGATATTTTTCTCTTTTGCGTGGGATAAGCTAGAAAACGTAATTTAGAGCGTGTCAAGCTGTAAGGCTTGGGATGATTTTCAGAATGTGGTTTTGCCCCTCTTCGCTTCGGGATCTTGATTTGGTTCTGCGGTCAGGGAATGCAAGTGGACCTGAGGTGTTTTTTTTTACAGGAGTACAGGATTTTGTTTACCGAAACCATATAAATTTAAAAAAAAAAAAGAGATGCGGGGCAAAAATTATAGAATGACTAGATGGAGACAAAAGAGAATTGTATTATTTCCAAAAAGGAGAGAAAAACACCATCTTCATAACAGTGTTTCTATGACTAGGTAATGTACCCCACAATACAAATCTACAACGCTTTCGACACCGTTACTCTATTTTTGGCACCACTTAAGACTGTTCCTAGGACACTCCTGGTTAATTCTCCACCCATCGCAAATCTCTCTATTGCCACATGCAGACTTGCCCTACAACTTGGCTATGTCCAACCAAAAAAAGCTTGCATGAAGGCTAGACAAGGCTCAAAATTTATATACCATCTGTCCAACAAAGGGAAAATGCGAAGGATCTTCTCAGCAGGTTCAGCGATTGATTTTCCAAATTTACAAGGGTCGATTGGATACGTCCATTCAAGTGAAGTACCCCAAGAAGAATCGATGTCTTCCCCGGCATCTCACACAGGCACATGATTTCGATCACCACAAGCCAAGCTAACCTGTGATCCAATAAATAATAATAGCCTGGAAAATGATCAGCTATTTGTTCATATATATACACAACACATATCATGAGTACAATGACTAGGCAACGTTTTGAACGTAGCCTCTCACAAAAGAATCAAATATAAATTCTAGAGAAAAATAAGATTTCCTGCTGTTTTTAAAATGCATCCTACTATCAAAATCATTTGACTACCTTTCCTTTTTTGCAACTAATATTAAAAAATGCATCACATATATTTCGACTCGAGGAGAAAAGGGCCGGGGGGGGTGTTAAGAGTTTGGAAGAATAAAGCTAGGCAAAGAAACAAGTTGGCACTCACCTGCTCCTAAAAGTTGCATGGAGTCACCTTCCCTGAACTACTCTGTAATTAAGTGTCAGATCCTCGGGTTTCTTCCATATGTAAGCTCGCACTGTAGCTAAACTCATTTCCGGGGATAAGACCTACAAAAGACAGTCATTGCTTGAGAAAATATTGCAAAAAGAAAATATAAAAAGAGGAGCGTGTAAATAGAAGAACGGCAGAAGTTTATTCTTATATTTGGGCCACAGGGTGACTTGTCTTCTCATACAATATGCCATTTTAGTTTGAACCTGTGCAACTCATAGATGATGTGCTCTTGGACATTCTCTGCTCATGAATTTATTGTGCTAAAATGTCCAGCTAAAGATTGATGTACCATTTTAAAAACAGATGACTCAATGATCCTATAGCGTGAAATATATTTGGTGTTTTTTTTTAAGCTGAAGAAGCTTATTATTCAAGTAAATGCTTTTGAGTGCATTTCCCCGATAAAATGAAAATCACAATGACCTGATTATTGCACAAGATCTCTATGGAAGGCTTAAGCTTTTGCCAAGGCTTCAATCCAGATCGGAAAGATCCATCTCCAACCACTGAATGCTGCAAGGGTCCTCCAATTCCAGGAGCAAATGTTCCATCAGTATTCACATTATCCAGTGGTTTGTCAAGGACCAGCTTCTCTACGACATAATTGACAACCTATGCAAACATGTTAGTGAAAATCAGTAAAAATGGATTATTCAGCATATCACATAAAGTATACTGGCAAAACAGATCCTAACTTGGGATTTGTTTCACGTCTTATTTCTTTATAACAGTGACTAAAGCTAAAGGCCGACTGTATCAATGCATCTCTGCTGAGGAACAAGAGTATTACACTTTCACCTTTAGAAACATGAAATTAAGAATATGAACAGATTATGAAACGGAAGCCTATCATATCCATGATTTATGTAGAGTAAGATAACTTATTCTGCAATAAGACCATTATCACATGCTAGACTGCTAGATGACATCTGGAAAACACAATTAATTTCCATTTCTTGATACAATAAATACTCTTGATTCTTCTGCAGATATCTAGCTGAAATACAGAGTTGCACCCAAATGCATCATCACATGAGGATTAATTCTTGCCATCCATTCGTATTTTACACAACAAAAGTTGGATAAAAACGCAAACGTGAAACACATAGATAAAGAAACATTCTTGAGAATATAATTTCAGAAATCTACAAATATCAATTTATTTGACTTCTCATCACTTTCTTGATTGTTCTATTATATAGCACAAAACATTTAAAACCTAAAGCATCCTACAGTATATAAATTATCCATGCTTTTCTGATCTATTTATAGAAACATGTTGCTTTTTTATGGAAGACGATCAATATATTAGAAAGGTAAAAGGCTAGCAAGGAAGTGACTGGGAGTATTGTACAAAAAGCAGTTGAAGGGCCAATCCATATGAACTGCCTACTCAAAACTAAAGCATGCTTAGCAAACCAGCAACAACAACAAAGTGTAAACAGAACTAAGTGTCTAGCTGATGCCTTCTTGGTGGATTTGTCCACCTCCTGATTCCTTCAGGCTGCTTAGGGTTGTAAACCTGTTCCTATTGTCTTTTCCTTCTATGTATTTGTCTTTGTAGATCGAAGCTTCTCTGAGGGGAAATTTATCTAGAAGATGCTAATTTGAGAGAAGTTCAAGCGAATATTTCATCTCAGCAATAGATGTACCACACATGCAATAAGACCTATTACATCCACTACATACAAAGCATTCTGGGCATAATACTAAGCAGCACAAACAAAGCCCATAAAAATTTAGAAAATAGAAAAAAAAATCATTGAAAAGTATCAGAACCAGAAATGCTAGTGTGCTTGAAATAACAGAGCCCGTTATGCCATCCTTCTTCTTGTTCTTTTTTTCTTTTTGGATAAAAGAAACTTATATTAAATCACTGGAAAAAAAAAATGAAATAGAAAAGCATATTGGAGAATCACATCCTCCAAAATGCAATCCTAATTTATATTCAGTATGGTTTTTGCCATGAAAAAATACAAGTCAGATATCTGTAACATATCTATCTTACACATTGTGCTCTTTTAGCAAAGTCTAATAATTTCCAGCACAGCTTCTTTTAATTGGTATGTTCCAGAATATACCACTAACATATTATAGTAAAAGCACTACATGAATATTGTCAATAGTGCAAATTTCCAGATAATCAAATGCAAATCTTTTTTTTATCTGACACATGCAAATCTTTTCTTCCTCTAAGTTGCTGAATCAAACTTACTTTATGAATTCTAAGGATGCGAGGTGCACTTAATTTGCCTTGTGTGAGGATCTGAAATGCTGAACCTTCACATGGATGCAGATAAAAGCTGCACCTGCAGAAATTTAATCACTTTCATTATTTATCTGCTGAAACAAACCCACATAAAATGAGCAAGGTAAAAGCACAACAACAAATTAATTGTTGACAAAGTGCAGAGTCCAATATGAAGCATAAATATTTAAAAACAAAATCTAGAAAACAATCAAAATAAATTAAGGAATAAGAATAACAGTTGGAATCAAATGCACAATTCCATATAAGAATGCTTCCCTATAACTTGCAAGTAAAATTATAATTCCGTGAAGAAAGGAAAATAATTACTTGGTGTTTTCTCTTGGAGGTAGGCGATTGTTCAACACACAATCCAAACACCACCAAGGGAAGTCCTTTTCATCTTCGCTTCCATCTAAATCAGTAATTTTCTTTCTCCATGGACCTCCTTGAGAGCCTTCAGTAACAACCGAAGGAGGGGTAACTGTTGAAAATTCAAATGGAGGATAAACCTTGGAGTCATTTTCAGCACCGCCGTCTACTTCAACTCTAGAATGGCCAAGACTTCTATGAGCAAAATCCTTTCCGGATAGAACATCTCCATTAGCTGAAGTTGGAGAACCAAGTCTGTGCCTTCTCCTGGCCAACCAATGAGCCAACAAACCTTTAAGGGTTTCGCGAGCTAAATTAACCTGCAGATCATGAATAAATGCTACAAATGAGTATAATTTTTTTTAAAATGCTGACAAGAAAAGCAATCTGCTTCTGCCATGACCAATTAGTTATGCTGCAATTTAATCACCATTTATTACATGTAGAGAAGACTGCACGCTGCAAAAGAACCATACCAAAATACACATCTTAAGATATGGCACTCAGTAATATAAGTTTTGGGGTCCTACACACGAAGATATTGGTAGTTTTCATATATAATCAAGGAACACTCTGAAAAGTTTCAATCTTTTAATGTATTTGAGTTCTTTCAGAAGAATAAACTAGTTCCCTATTCAACTCATTCTCAAGTGGTTTAAAGATTAACATTAAAATCAACAGAGGCCATTTTTCTAAAACATTTGCCCAACTCATATGTGTACAAAAGTTTTACCGTTTTACCTTATCATCCTCAGGTTTCCCAGCTATGTTAAGATCAGCTGAATACATCTCAGCTGAAAAGCATTGTGGTGTGTCCAAATGAACAGACAAGCTTCCAAGCCTGGTATCCACAGTGAACCATGCAGGAATGCTGACCTGGAACATAAAAGATTATCAGTAAGTTCCACAAAAATTCCCATGCAACAACTCCAATATACAATGAAAAGGATCTTCTGATCATACCATTTCAAATAATTGTTCCTTTTTCTCCTCAAATGACACCTGGAAAATGTCAAGTTGTAAATACGGATAATGCCTGAATTATACCATTTCCTATAGGTGACAAAATTAATGCACCAAATGATAGGACGACTAACTCCCCTTCCAAATATAAGGTATGCAATATTGCAAGGATGTAATCAACAATTCACAAAAAATATGAAAGGGAAAAAGAGATGTAACCTTCCCATAGTCTTCAATTACAATGCCCCTTGTGATCTCCCATAGCTTCACTGAGCCAGCAGTATCCTTCCAAACAGGACAAGTAATAAACCCCAAAAAAAGATGAAAAAAGTGTTCGATCGTTTGGTGTTAATTGTAATAAATAAGGGCAAAAGTACCGTGCATACCTTAGTCAAGACATGCCTTCTATTATTTAAAATTTCATGCTGCACTATTGCTGGAGTTCCAGGAATGGTTAAGGTTGGTTCTTTGTAGACTGGCACCTATAGAAAAGCAAAGCAGTACATTAATGAATGAGGAAAACAGGTATTTCTAGAGTGCAGGTCTCCCTTTTGAATAATCTTTAGAAACTCAGTGCAAATCATTCATAAAAATGAAAAACACAACAATCACAACAAGCCAAAGGGAAAATCTGCAACAGAAGACAGCCTCATTATTCAGACTACATGAAACTTTGGTGTAGTCAATGAATCGTGTGTGGGAAGTGGAAATCAATAAGTAAAGATATGGTGACTAAGAAGAACATAAAGGAATTATCCCCTGTTCAAAAATTCAGAAACAGTAGACACAAATTAACAAAAAATTGAAAATTAGATGTAAGACGTTAAATAGGATGACTTGGTGAAGAACTTATTACATGCAATAGCATTAGTTGCCTGTCAAAGGCTATGAGAATTACTTACTGGAGTAGATCCTTCTAATGAAACTCTTGCCCTTGAAAAGGAAAGGTTACCAGCCAAGAATGAACCACCTCTTTGAAAGACCTTTTGAGGATTGTGTGCTTCAGCGGGCCATCTATGAACCGAAGAATCTGTTGTCGCGGCCCATATACTGTCATCATGTAATGCCAATTGCAAAATCGGGTGCTCTTTCGTGCAAAGCAAAAGACTCTCTCTTGTCACCAAGTCTGTCAAGTACAACTGAGGGTATAAACAAAATAGAGTATCAAAAATCAGGGCAGCAAAAATAACACTAAAATATGTGGAAAATAATTATTTAGATTTCATAGGAAAATCAACTCACAGAAAGGTCCCTTCCACCACTGTATACATGGCTGAATGTTGGAGTGCTGGCAAGTGCCCAAACAGAATCTGTATGCACAGCATATGAATGCACACATCGCTGCATCCCAAGGTCCCACAGCCTACAAAACAATCCACAAAAAGTTCAGCACAAGGTCTTATACATTTTTATGATTGAAGTGATGGATGCTGGAAGGATGGATAAGAGTGAAAAGCAAAAGGGAGTAAAATATCCACCTGATCATAGAATCAGAAGAACCTGATAAGCAATACCTTCAAAAATAAATTGGAAACCGTGTTATTAAGAAAAAAATACAAAATTGAAGAGCAGTCCAATTAAATTTGCTACAGAAAAGAGCACGTGTGGGAAAGATACAAGCCCCACAAACTCCCTGCACTATTAAGAAACAGAAATCATTTGTACAGGTCTTCATGAATAACTGTTTTGATCACATTCAAAGGAAGTGTAAATGCATGCAGCATGTAAACATCATAATCCCTATACTAGAGATTTTTTTTTGTGTGGGGATGGGGATGGGGAAGGGGGGGCACTTATTAATTTTTCTTGCCATACAACATAAACTGAAAAATAAACAAATATACTTCTTAACAAAAAAAAATCTCATGCAAACAAAACTTAATAGCTGCAGACCCCATTCAACCAACCTGCCAGTAGAATCCAGAAGCAACGCTCTAATGTTATCGGTATGCCCTCTTAGCTTCATAGCCTTTGAACCAGTACGGGGGTCCCAAACACGCACAACCTAGAGGAACAAGGACAAGAGATAAAGCATCGAAGCCAGTATCTTTTCAAACCATTAAATGATCAAAAGATGTGAGAACATGCATATAAGCTCTTTCCATCATCTTATGTGTCCATGGTACACCAGTATAAAGAGGTAAGAATACACAAATGACTGAGATATCTACCGCTGAGTCATTAGCCTAATGGCACACCTCTCCAGAAACGGGAAAGCTCCAAGTTCAAATTCCACTTCCCCGCAAAAGCAGTTGAATTATCAAAACATAAATAAACAAATAACTGTAATATCTGAATATCAATATACCTTCTCGGTCCCACCAGAGACAAGACGGGTTCCACTATCATTCATTGCCAATGCATAGACTGACTCCTTATGGCCTTTAGCACCAACTGGGACATACCCATGGGACTGAGACGTGTGTGCAGAAATGCTGTTGCTTGAGCTAATGGTTCGTAAACTTGTCACGGGCAATGAATTGGTAGAGCCATTTACACCATTTGAACAATCATCTTCCATTGCATCACCAGACTTTGACACTGGAGTCAGTGCAGCTTCCACATCCCATATGAAAACTTCCCCACCAAGGCCTCCAGAGGCAACTACATTGCTCTAAAATGCATGACACTAAAACAGGTTCAGAAAATGACTCCAATGATATTAAGATCATAAACCATAGATTCAAGCATGTTTTTACTGAATATGCTATTTAACTTAGATAACAAGATGCACAGGCAGGAACTTTTCATCCATGCAGTTAGTAAGATCCATGAAAAAATTGAAATGGAAATTACATTTTTTTCTGCCGCTGCAAGACAAATAACATAATCAGAGTGTTGGCGAAGAGTCTTGGTACAAGTTCCATCAGATAAGCAATTCCATGCCTGGTATATCACCCAAAAGGGGAAAAAAAGACAAGCAATTAACCAATGAGCAGCTCAGTCAGCAAGTGAACAGCCATTAAATCATTCAGTACAAAAGCAACAAAAAATAAGAAAATTTACAAACCTTGAGGGTGGTGTCTGAAGAGCAGGAGACAAGGGTTCTGTCACCAGCAAGGACAGCATCATTTACCTGTACAGCCAGATACACCCCATACATATCCCATTTATCTCAGGTATTCACATAAGAAAGTTTATGACATAAGAAAATAGTAGCATAATATATAGCTTCACTCCACAAAGAAAAGTGAATAATTACATAGATGATGGCGCTCTAAGTCACCATATTAAATGCTTATCTAATAAAAAGAAACAAGTTTGCTAGTTTGACACACTTGGAGTGTGAGGGCATCTTGCCCATGCACATTTGATAATTGATTAGAAAATTCAATCAGGGTGACAATTATCAAATCAATCTTGCTCCCTCCAGAGTCCAACCTCATAAAAGGCCAGAAAAATCAGCTAAAGCTATTTCCCAATAACCATAGCCGTCTCATAGACGGTTTCCCGAAATGAAATTCCTCAAAGGCAACAATTAAGCACCTACCAGATCCTTGATAGGTGACATGTAATAACGAACGACCTGCCAAAGGATTAAAAAAGTACCCAATCAACATGTGACTCAAATGTAGCAGAGCACGTCGCAGAATCTTCAGAAAGGGCCCATCTCTTCAGCGTGCCATCACGACTCCCAGTGAAGAGGTAATCACGCCCATCAGATACAGTGGACTTTAACACTTTTAGACAGTTTATGCCAGCACAATGCTGCAAAAGAGATATCCCAAAACAAGTAGTATAAGGATCCATGACTCCATTAAAAGAAACAAGTTCAGCAAAATTTGATCTGTTTGAAGAAAATCACACAGCATACAAGTGGAGAGAGAGTATATTTAAACAGACCATGCCTTCTTTTCTTCTTTTATAGGTAACTATTAACATTGTATGCCCTTAAAGATCTTCAAACATTTATGAGTGTTACTCAGCTGAATTGAAGTTTTAGAAAAGATGAAGTACCATTCAACTTAATCATGGAAAGCATGCACATTGTACTCTTATAGTTTAATCTGGCCCATAAAAACATCAAATCATGCATAAAACCAACCTACAATAGACAGTGGTCTTCCAAAAAACAATGATTTTCATTCGTTTGTAGAAAAATAATAATCATAGTTCCACTCCCAGCTCCAAAAAATACAAAAATAAAAATGAAAGCACAATATCAACATTAAGCAATCAGAGCAAACATATAGCAAAAGAATTTGAGCACAAAGTACATGAGCAGAATAGGATCATCCACCCAGCATTCAACATGAAAAAAACACACATTGATAACATTGTTATAAATCACAACACCATAAAAGGATGTAATGCAAGGACTTGAATATTCATCATAATATTTAGCAGTATTAATAACCAGCATCAAGTCCCATGCATGATAAATATGATCAACTACATAAAGTAGATTTCGCTGGAATACCAATCAAGCAAGTTAAGTGTTAAGCACTTATATGACATCAAAGTGGAAAATAATAAATACATATAAATCAATCCCATATGTACATCAGAAAAGGCAACTTGTTCACTTTAAAATACTAAAATTTTGGGCGAAAATTGATGATAAAAATAGAGCTACAAGATCACTTCACCTTTGTGTCATCAGCATCACTCAACACATATGTCAGCCTCTTCTCTTTACGCGGGCGAACAGAATTGTTTGTGTTCCCTGCACTACCCACACGGTGCATTGCTACAACCCCTAAGAGAAATAAAAAATCATCACTGAGTAATTAGAAAATACCACAAATATCTTATTAATTCCTCCAAGATTCTGGAACAAGTACATATTAATCAACACCTATTACCTTTTAGAAAAATAATGAAGGAGAAAAAAAAGTTGAGAAGCCATTCCTAAAGAATAATGATTCAAGCCAGAATGTTTTCAGAGTTTTTCCTATCAAAAGAACACAGCTAGTGCTTTTTACTTTTTTCATGTGCATAGAAATCAGCCAGCAGCCAATTCGAAATGCTAACCAAATCTTTTTTCTCGCAACATTCATGAGTTACAGATAACTAAATTTTCCTTGCATATGTATACATTTTTTCCAGAAGACAAGCCCCAGCAACCACCCCAATAAAATCAGATAAAAACATGCCAGAACCGAATGAAACAAACAGCCAGAATAAACCAATCAATCGACCATCCAATCCACCCAGTTGACTCCGAGATTAAAATCAAATTCATTAAAACAGTAAACCAAATCAAACATCTTAGAATACAACCATTTTACTATTCCAACATAGAAAATTACTCCCACTTGCATTTGGGTGCACAAAAGTATCATCACTTTCATCCCCAAACTAATGCCATAAATTACCCTTAAAATATCCACTAAATAAATCCTTTCTCCAAAAAAAAAAAAACTACCAATCCACAAAACATAGCTTCTGTCTTCGTCTCATAATTCTGCACATAAAGAAACAAGCTTTAACCACATGAAGTAACAACAAACATTAAACTCAAGTCCTAAACCTCTCTCACCAAATTTAAACTCTTCGATTTTATTCAAATTCAACCTCAGAACTTCGCGATACACAAAATCAACGACTAGAAATGCGATCCAAACCCTAAAGCAATTGAGAAGAAGAAGAAAGGAAACGAAATCGATTAACGAGGGTTAAGAAATGATCGTGTAAAACAAAAAAAAAAGTAAGAAAAGTAGAGAAACTGTGAATTGAAGTGAGTTGGGTTACTGACCCGTTGCAGGAGATAGAAATGGATTCTTGAGAGAGAGAGAGTGAGAGATGGAATTGAAATCGTCGGGATTTGATTTCTGAGAGTTTTAAATTAAAACCCTAGAAAGGATGGAGCGATTGTTTTTATGATGATGATGATGATTTGTTGTTTGTTTTAGAGAGAGAGAGAGAGAGTGTGTGTGTGTGTGTAGAGAGATATGAGAACTAAAAAAGAAAATCATAAAAACCGGCTTTATTATTATTATTATTATTATTATGGTTTCGACCACCAGGAAGTCAAAGCCTTAAAGGTGTTAAGTGTTAACTTTGTTGTTGTGATGTTCTCTGCTGTTTATAAGCCTCCCTGTCCACCTGTCACGAGTAAAAAATTCCAA
>Ga0325403_1005763_pt1 | contig 11726 bp, 8 predicted proteins | sample PopdelMetagenome_19_FD_205665 | JGI IMG/M metagenome (GOLD analysis project Ga0325403, IMG submission 205665) | Populus deltoides microbial communities from Bellville, Georgia, United States - Xylem-PdKOR-R4 | ecosystem: Host-associated > Plants > Phyllosphere > Stem > Wood/Secondary xylem...
AAGTTTTGACTTGTTCTTATACAATCGCCTTGATGGTCGGAGATTAGGAGCTTGAACCTAATCACAAGGAACCAACGATCGATACATTACAGCCCGTCTGTATATCCTTGAATGTAGTGTTTGAGATAACATAAACCTGATTTCTATCAAGTCCACTGGACAATCAACCTCCAACCACAAATTCAAATTGAGTTTCAGAGGGACTGAAGGATCGTCCCCATATCTCTTTTGCGACAGGGTGTTATATGTTTCCTGGAAAAAAAAAAGTCGGCAAAGTTAAAAAATAATAACTTAAGAAAAAATTGTTGAAATCCAACTTATCATGAACTTCTGAACTCAGCTATCCACGAGATGTTGCACCCCTTTCCAACGGTCTTTATTTTGCATATGAGTCTACCAAAAAAAACTCCATTAATCTTGGATTGCAATAAGAACCATAGACTACAAAATGATGTTATTGTTAATTAAATAATTTCATATAAAACAACAATTTAAAAAAGTATATGTAATAAAACAAAATATTACCATCTATTTCGCATGCAAAATGAACAGAATGGATCTGTCAGTATGTGTGGTAACTGAATAATTAATCTCCTTATTTCAATTATTCACACCAGACCATGATCGCTGCACAAAATGTTTAGACGTCACGTGTTGGATATAAGCTTCATAAATAGCCTCCGAGATGTACGACCACATCTTCTCAGCCTGAAAAACCTCTTTCTTGCTTTTTTTTTTGTGCCTCATACTAAAAATCATGCAACCTATATTGTAGAAATAAATTATCAGTTAAGATAATAAAAAAATAAAATTTGAACATTTAAATAAAAAATATAACATTTTGAATTCAATCTTATCTCATAGAGTTGTGATTCTCCCAGACCCTCCTAACAATAACATTGTCAGCCTTCTCCTAGTAAAATTTTTCCTTGTACGTCAATTTCATTAAATAATTAGTTTGTTAAAATTAAAAAATTAACCGAATTAAAATAATAAAAAAGAAATATTTATATATATACTAACTTTGAAGTTTTCAAACCAAACATCAATCATAGGTTTCCTTTCAGGATTTTAAAAACCTGACTTCATTTAAACAAAGACACTTTCATCATTGATTTCATCATTGATATTATCATTCGAGCAACCTCTACATATGTAAACCTGAAATTCCATTCATCCATTGAAATTAATTATTTAAAAATTGTTCATTTTTGTTTTTTTTAATCATGCAGGAAAGGAAAACAAACTTACATGTTGTGGTCAAGCTTTCACTGAGCAATGTACTTCTCAGTGTATAGATCATGCTTAGAAAGCACAACCTCTCTACAAGGCGGCATCGCACTTGACGAGCCTGCATTGAGAGAGGATGAATGGGCCTCGTATATCTGGCCATGGTCAGCATTTAGCTACTCATAGTCCTTATAAGCATTGCTGAAAGAACCAACTATATTATTATTCATTTATATCACTCACTAATGACCTTCTCTTTATCATCTAAATAAATTAAAACATGAAAAGGTAATAAAATTCTCATTATATTTTATTTTAAAAAGAAATTGGCAACATCTTTTCTATACGAGAGATTACCTAAAATTTTATTACCTGCAAATATGCATCAACAAATAAAGCCACAAACTAATTCAGATTTATTTATGACTATTATTCACCAATTTTAACTTTTTCAAACACATTTATATAAATTTAGCAACAAAACTTATTTTACCACCATTTCCCTTCCTTTCTTACCTAGACCAAAATTCAAAACATAAAATTAATGATTTATTTCCTAAAATTCAATACCACCATAACATAAAACAACAATATCATTCAATTACAATTCAAGACAAATTATTTCAAACATACAAACTAAAATACTCTTTTCAAATATGTAAATATATTATAGCTTGGAGAATTATCCTTTCAACTTTTGATTTTAAGATTTGATCATTCTAAATTATATTTCACTTATAATCATGTCTTTATATCAGTTCATTGATAAGATAATGGGTTTTTATGCTTGAAAGTTATAGGAAGATTAAAAAAATTTGTATTTTCAATTTTAATTATATATTTTTTTTATTAAAGTTACAGGAACACTAAAAAACTAGAAGTTACAAGAACACTGAAAGTTACAATTTATCAAAAATCATCTTTCAGCTTGATCATTAATTTACCTCACACCATTAACATTTCTTACACTAATAATATTTGCCTTAACAACATTCATCCCATTCAAAGCCGAAACTTTTTTTTTTTGGATTTGAGGAAACCTTACTCCCCGGAAAGCGCACTTTGTGGGCCCAAATGAGCGAGTAAAACCCCGGCTATCCCAGGCTCTTACAAGAGGTGCACGCCCTGACTCGAACTCGAGACCTGCTGTGCAGATCTCAAACCCTTTGCCATCACATTAAGCTCCTTGAGGACCATTCAAAGCCGAAACCTTTATCAATAATCACCTTAACATAATTCTACAAATCACCTAATTTAATTTTTTTAGAATCAGTAACTCTTTGTATATCATTCTTCAATTCACTATTTTTAACATCAAAACCATAAAAAAAATCTACTAAACTCCCTAACCTCTCACTATAAACCCTTAAAAACTCCTTTTTAGCTTTTCTCTTAATTAATTGCATTCACTTTAAACTCATTAAAACTCCCCCCTTATAAACCGAATGCAAAACCCAACAACATAAACCAAAATAGAAGTTGGAAACACTATAATTGAAGAAACCCTAACCCTAGAAATACGTAATGCAAACATAAAGACATGTTTATTATCATCAGTAAACAAACTTCTTCCTAAGCATTTTAACAAATTATTCTAAATAAGTTTTATTTCATGATTTCACAAAAAAAAAAAAAAAGCAAGACTTTAATTAGCATTTTAATTTGTATATGTTTCTTAACTTTCCAATTTAATCTTTAGTTAACATGATAATAGTTATTGGCATATATGATTTTTTATTTATTTTATTAGATATAAACATCAACTTTTCAATTTATAATCAAATCTCCTTTTATATTTAGTTTTCTACTTTATTATAAATACTTATAATTACAACTTTGGAACATAGATCCAGCCCACTAAAACTCAATAGAAAAAAATCGAAGCCCTAACCCACAAAAATTGAAAAACCCTACTCATATAAATACCCTAAAGCTAGCCACCTGCACCGCTCCCTCGTCTCATACATATATTTGAGTGAGTGACCCCCCCTCTCTCGCCGCATCCTTCTCTCCGTAAGCTATCTCTCCTCTTAGAATTCTTAATGTCCTCTCTATCTAGATATGTTAGTAAACAAACAAACTATAAAAAATATATCATAGTTTTTTGGGAGCTCCTAGTCATTATTAGCGTTAAGGATGATTATAACTCTATTGATGGTTCTTGTGGTCTTATTACCAATTGGGTTTTTAATGGATCTTTGTTTTCGTTGAGTGTATCAAACATGATTGATTTGTATGTTTTTTTGCTCAATATTTTGATGGGGTTGATGAAACCCTGTTGCTGTTCTTGTGTGTTTATGCAGGTGGTATTGATATCATTGGAGTTTTAGAAACTAGTCAAGATGGTGAAGTTTACAGCAGAGGAGCTTCGGCGTATTATGGACTACAAGCATAACATCCGTAATATGTCCGTTATTGCTCATGTTGATCATGGTAAGAGATTTCTTTTACACTTATGTGAGTTATCTGCCAATTGGATACATCCGTTTGAATTGAATGTATATACTTTCTGTTTTTTACTGGAAGATTTGTTGTTCTTGAATGTATATATATATATATATATATTCGTTTGAATTGAATGTATATATTCGACTCAGAAGTGCATCCATTAGTTGTTTTCTTTTTTGGGCAGTCCTTATCTTTCTATGTTCTCCAATATAGGAGGTTAGGTGGTTCCATGGATAAAGTTCCTGAATCGTTATCCTTTTGTTTGTTGGAAATGTTTCAAGTACTTTATGCTGTCCCCTTCTTTGAAATTTCCATTGGCGTTTAAATCCTTATTTTACTTTTTTTTTTAATATTTATTAAAGGTGATCATTTTCGGTTCGATTCGGTTTTTATAAAAAAAAAAAAGTAACCAAACCGAAATTTTTTTAAAAAAAAAACTGAAACCGGTTCAAATTGACCAGTTTCGGTTCGGCTTTTTTAGAACAAAAATCGGTTCAAACAGGTTTGGCTTTGTTTTTCCGGTTTGGCTCAGTTTTTTCCAGTTTGGGTTCAGTTCGGTTTTTTCGGTTTCAGGCTTATAAAACCGAAACTGAACCCGTCGGTTTTTTTAAATTTTAATCGGTTTTTTCAGTTATTTTTTTTTGTTTTCTTAGTATTTTGGTTTTTTTGCACACCCTAATATTTATTCAACTACTATCAAGTTCTTATATTAGTATCTTATGCTTAAAATTCTTTGTTGCTGCATTTAAACTTTGCAATTTATATCCCACAGGAAAATCAACACTTACAGATTCTCTTGTTGCCGCTGCTGGTATCATTGCCCAAGAGGTTGCTGGTGATGTCCGAATGACAGATACCCGTGCTGATGAGGCAGAGCGCGGTATCACTATAAAATCTACTGGTATCTCTCTATATTATGAGATGGCTGATGAAGCCCTCAAGAACTTCAAGGGAGAGAGACAAGGGAACGAGTATCTCATCAATCTTATTGACTCCCCTGGACACGTCGACTTTTCATCTGAGGTCACAGCTGCTCTTCGAATTACTGATGGCGCCCTCGTGGTGGTGGACTGTATCGAGGGTGTGTGTGTTCAAACTGAAACCGTGCTTCGACAGGCTTTGGGTGAGAGGATCAGGCCTGTCTTGACTGTCAACAAGATGGACAGGTGTTTCCTGGAGCTCCAGGTTGATGGGGAGGAGGCTTATCAGACATTCTCTAGGGTTATTGAGAATGCCAATGTCATCATGGCAACATATGAAGATCCCCTCCTTGGTGACTGCCAGGTCTACCCTGAAAAGGGTACTGTTGCTTTCTCTGCTGGTTTGCATGGTTGGGCTTTCACTTTGACCAACTTTGCTAACATGTACGCCTCAAAGTTTAAAGTGGATGAGGGTAAGATGATGGAGAGGCTGTGGGGTGAGAACTTCTTCGATCCTGCTACCAAGAAGTGGACCAGCAAGAACACCGGTTCTCCCACATGCAAGCGTGGTTTTGTGCAATTTTGTTATGAGCCAATCAAGCAGATTATTAACACTTGCATGAATGACCAAAAGGATAAATTGTGGCCCATGCTCCAAAAGCTTGGTGTTGTCATGAAGTCTGAGGAGAAGGACTTGATGGGAAAGGCTTTGATGAAGCGTGTGATGCAGACATGGCTGCCAGCAAGTACTGCTCTGCTTGAAATGATGATCTTTCACCTCCCCTCTCCTGCCAAGGCTCAAAAATACCGTGTGGAGAACTTGTACGAGGGTCCACTTGATGATGTTTATGCCAATGCTATCAGGAATTGCGACCCTGAAGGCCCCCTCATGCTTTATGTATCTAAGATGATTCCTGCATCTGACAAGGGTAGGTTCTTTGCCTTCGGGCGTGTTTTTTCTGGAAAGGTATCCACTGGTCTGAAGGTTAGGATCATGGGACCAAACTTTGTCCCTGGTGAGAAGAAGGACCTGTATGTGAAGAGTGTGCAGAGAACCGTCATTTGGATGGGAAAGAGGCAAGAAACAGTTGAGGATGTGCCTTGTGGTAACACTGTTGCCATGGTTGGTTTGGATCAGTTCATCACCAAGAATGCCACTTTAACAAACGAGAAGGAAGTTGATGCCCACCCTATTCGTGCTATGAAGTTCTCCGTGTCTCCAGTTGTGCGTGTGGCTGTTCAATGTAAGGTGGCATCTGACCTCCCGAAGCTCGTTGAAGGTCTGAAGCGGTTGGCCAAGTCTGATCCCATGGTTGTCTGTTCCATCGAGGAATCTGGAGAGCATATCATTGCTGGTGCAGGAGAACTCCACCTTGAGATCTGTTTGAAGGATTTGCAGGAAGACTTTATGGGTGGGGCTGAGATCATCAAGTCTGATCCTGTTGTCTCTTTCCGTGAGACTGTCCTGGAGAAGTCCTGCCGTGTGGTGATGAGCAAATCTCCTAACAAGCACAACCGTCTCTACATGGAGGCACGACCCATGGAAGAAGGGCTTGCTGAGGCTATTGATGACGGCCGTATTGGTCCAAGAGACGATCCCAAGAATCGTGCCAAGATCTTGTCGGAGGAGTTTGGTTGGGATAAGGATCTTGCTAAGAAAATCTGGTGTTTTGGTCCTGAGACTACGGGACCCAACATGGTTGTGGATATGTGTAAGGGAGTTCAGTACCTTAATGAAATCAAGGATTCTGTTGTTGCTGGGTTCCAATGGGCTTCAAAGGAAGGTGCTTTGGCTGAAGAAAACATGAGAGGTATCTGCTTTGAAGTCTGTGACGTGGTTCTCCATGCTGATGCCATTCACAGAGGTGGTGGTCAGGTTATTCCAACTGCCAGGAGGGTTATCTATGCTTCCCAGATCACTGCCAAGCCCAGGCTTCTTGAGCCTGTTTACTTGGTGGAGATCCAAGCTCCAGAGCAGGCTCTTGGTGGTATCTACAGCGTTCTTAACCAGAAACGTGGTCACGTGTTTGAGGAAATGCAGAGGCCTGGGACTCCCCTATACAACATCAAGGCATACCTTCCTGTCATAGAGTCTTTTGGATTTTCAGGGACTTTGAGGGCTGCAACATCAGGACAGGCTTTCCCACAATGTGTTTTCGATCACTGGGACATGATGTCTTCTGATCCTTTGGAGGCTGGCACACAAGCAGCTCAGCTTGTTACTGATATCAGGAAGCGGAAGGGTTTGAAGGAGCAGATGACACCTCTATCTGACTTTGAGGACAAGCTATAAGCATTTTCCCGTTCTTGTTAAAGCAACTTGGTTACCTTGAGAGATGATGAAGCAGAAGGACCATTTTTGCTGCTTGGTTCTTTGCAGCCTCCTCATCTGTGATGTTTTGAAATTTTGTTGCCGTGGATTAGTAGTCGTCCTACTGGAACAGTGGGTCATTTTATCCGTCTTCTCTTGTAAGAACTCCGCACATGTTGTGTTGTGATGAAGTTGGTATGCTTTAAACTTTTACATTATCATCATGCTATATTTAATTTTCAGATGGTGCATTCCTTAATATGCTATTATGTATGTGTTTGCGGTGATTATATCTGCAGTCTATATGCTATTTAGAAGATCATATTCGGTCCCTTTTTTTCATGTTTGACAGGTAGTCTAGACTTTGTGTTTGTGATCTGTGACTCGTGGCATTGTTTTCTTCAACCATGACTTAGAGAGTTGATTGTTTTTTTCTTAGCTTTGCAACTTAGAGAGCTGATTGTTTTTTTCATGTCTCAATGTTGGCATCGAAGCCTTTGATTGCGCTCTTATCTTGCTTTCTTGAGATTTGTTGAATATATTTTTGGATTGTGTAAAAGATGTAACTGGAGTAGGTGCAGACTCGTTTGTAATTTTCTCAGCAACCATTTCTTTTTTTCTCTCTTCTGGAATGGGAATTTTTAATGAAATGAGCAAAATTGTTGTGCCTGCCGGTGTAATTTTGTGTTGTTCAGGAGTAATTAGTTGTGTATTATATTAGTTATTTTATGGGTAATTTGTTTGAAAAGGGAAGAAAAAAAAGTAACATAAATCCTAAAATATTAATCCATATTGCAAATTAATCTCAATAACCAAGAATTGAAAATTGACTTGGCAAGGAACTAGAAAAGGGAATGGAATATTGCAGAGAAAATATACTGATCACATCTCGCAAGTAAAATGCCTTCCAATACAAGAAATGAAAACATATAATATGGAAGACACGTGACTTACTGATCACTAGAAATTGCTATGCAACAGATATGGTCTTGCAAGGGTGTTGAAGTTTCTTTCTTAGTTTTTTTCCCCTCTTTTTTGACAGTGAGAGAGGAAGAACTTCACTAATTAAATCCTACATTTAAGACCTAAAAATCAATAATGATTCCATAAGCTGGACATGCCCACTTCAGATATGTAGCTCTTTGAACTACCTTCTCCTAAGCTTGATGACCCGTTAAGGTTGCCATAGCTTTCCATCTTGGTAAGGTTATTCAAAACAGCTTTTAGTACCTTTGTGTCACAAGAAAAAGAGTCCAAGGGAGTGGTAATATCCATAGGTACTTTTCCAAATGGGCTCGTACACTTAGCGGGCGCGTTCGGGGCTTCCATCTGGGTGGTGTACGGAGCCAGGAGATTTTGACTGGTTTGGTTTTGTGAGAAAATGGAGAAGCAGGGCACTTGCTCGTGCTCATCTAAATTGGGTTGAGTTTGCTCATAAGTGATGTATGAATCCAATAATGCAGGCAAAGATGAAGAACCTGTGTCATCATTGCAGCTTCCCATGCTAGGTTTGGCCACAACTTCTCTGTTACTTTTATAGAACACTCGGCATAAAACCCAGTCTTCCTGTATGCACCAAGAAAAAAAAAAGGTGAGAAATGGTGGTCATGATATTATGCCTTACAAGCTAAGAATAATAAATATATAATTAGGCTTACATAAGATGATTATAAAATACACATCTTAGGTCAGCTACTAATGTGATTTTATATTAGCACACTTGCCGTGACTAGTTGAACAAATTAATTTTGATTTTTTTTTTTTTGGCTCCGAGAGATGTCCACAAGTTTAATTAAACTATTTCCAAATAAATTATTGTTGATTTAAACGTTGACGTGATTTGTTGTAGGTATTTGATTGTGATAGATTACGTTTTTAAAAGTATTTTTGAATTTTTTTTTTGTTTTAAAAACTTATTTAATTAATATTTTTAAATCTTAACGTGCCAAGTCAACAATGAAAAAAATCTAAAAAAAGATGTTATTTTAAAAGGAGTGCAGAATTTAGTTGCAGTTGGCTAAAAGATTCATGGATATCCCAATATTTGTAAGAATATATATTAAAAAAATTATTATTTCATTTTGGTTCCATGTATTATACATAATGGATCAAACTCTGATATTAATTTTTCTACAAAAAGAGAGAAAGGTGCCATTAGAATATAGGATAAATTACCTATTATAAATTTGTTTTTTTTTCTAGAAATAAAAAAATTAAGGGGATAGATTTAACTTCATATATGAAGACAAAAAATCTTTAAAAAAAAAAACCCATCAAATATATATTATTTGAAGTCAAAGGATTCAATATACGTACGGAATGAAAAAAATGTTAGTAGAAGACAAGAGGTACCATGATTCTTGCAAAACTTAAGGAAAAGATGCATATGCGTAGTAAAATCTTGAGCATGGAACTTCGTCAAAAGTCAAAGCTGGGCCAAAAGTAAATTTCAAACCATTGACTTATTCATATACTGTGAATGTGATAAACCCACCTTATCTGAAGAAATTTTTGGGGGACCAAGAGGCCCTTCAAGGCGAAACTCATGCATGACCCAGTCAGTTCTTTTCCCTTTGGGTGCCCTACCTTGGAAGAACACCAAGGTCTTTCTCATGCCAACAAGAGTGCCCTTGCGAAGGACGTGCCTGTCCTTCCCTGTGGCTTTCCAATATCCAGAAGCTGTTGCACGATTAGTTCTCAATCCAGTTGCATACTTGCGATCTCTTTGGCTATAAAAATACCATTCCTTGCCACCTACGCGTGCCGCTTCTGCCATATTCCCACACGTAAATATTATAAGAAATTCACACGTCTTTCAACTAATTGAATTGAACAGCAAGACAGTAAATCTGTGGAATAAGGTAAACTCAAAGCAAAAGGGAAAAAATAAATAAGAATAAGGTATTAAACCAAAGACTTCGATAAATGGCTTTACCAATATTCAAGAGTCAGACATAAAGTGCAAGACTTTGGTTGCCGGTTAGGTCAACACCGAATGTCTTTGAAGACATCCAAATTAAGGAACTGATTTAACATCGAATTGGACGGTGAAACGTCCGGTCCGACGGCCTGAGGCCATGGATTTTAAGGCATTCTCTTATCTCATGACTTGATCGTAAGAACACACACGGTTCAACTCACTTCAACATCGAAACTGTGCCTTTTTAATGCCTTGAGTGGGATTTGCGAAGGCAAGATTATCTTGGACTTGGAGTTTTGTTTTCAATGATATGGTATGGAAGCCCAATTGCAAGCAGACAATGTTTGGAGAATTTTTTTTTTTTTCCTTTTATGATCATGAATTTGTTATAGTACTGACCCGGTGTGATGATATTCAGTCTATAGTGAAATAATTAAAAAAAAAATCACTAATGAGGTCAATATCAAAGGTGTTTCGTATGACTCGGCATGGATAAGCACATGATGGCACCAAAAGGGACTCATCATGCGGCTAAAATATATAGATGACTGTAATCAAATAATAGTAATGCTGTTAAGAGGTCAATGTCCATGTATTAATGAGAAATTATTCAAGGTAACAGTGGTGAAATATACAAGGTGACAAAAACGAAGGTTTCTTGCTTACGACTGTGGCACGTGTGATCTACAAATTCTAGTTGAATATTGTGGTAAATAATTAAATAGGAGGAAAAACGACATGGAGGACTTTAATATTCAATGAAGGCGAGTGATGACAAGCCATATTGGATTTGGTAAGAATTAGAAGCTTAAAATCCAATTACTTTAAGCTGTGTGTGATCATAAGAGAGTGGCGGCCACGAGGTATGGACAATAAGGCATATGACTTTAGGTTTCTGCTTAGCTATTTCAGTTTTCAATCACTTTCATGGTTTTTTATTTTAGGTGATTTGGGATAGTGCCAAGAATGTCGATATCTTCAAAAAAAAAAAAACACTGAATATATATGAGATATTTTTATTTCATTTTACTTTTTGAAATGGGGAGATATTTTATTTAATTCCTAGCATATGTAGAAGCCTAATTTAATTGGCAATTACAAGAAGGTGGTTGAGCATTTCCATACAGAATACGGCGGAAAAAACCACAATATTTTATTTCAAGTTCTCAAGAACTTACCAAATATCAACCCCTCACCATACGGGTTTCCTAATTTATTTTTATTTTAAGGGTTACTGTATACATTCATTTCTAGTTAGATTTAAAAAAAAAAAAAAAAAAAACGCCATAGTCAGCTGGTTGAGAAACAAATTAGTGGGTTCGTACTGTTATGGTGTACCCAGTAAGATGCAGTTTGCCTACAAAAACTAGAGCAACTTTTATATTTGTTATGCTATGACAAAACCAGTTATCCTTTTATTTCAGCACAGCTTAATTAAATGATTCAATCTGATGTAGATATGTTACATCCAGTGGCATGCATTATGTGATGAACAGCATATATAGGAACATGCATCACCAGAATTATCAAATACATAAATGAAATAGGTTGCTATCATCCTTATCCCGAGAAAGTGAAAGAGAAAATTAAAAACCCATGTCCCTTGCTTAAACATTGAGAGCTGACTCAATGGGGGTGTATTATAAGCCTTCAAACCAACCTAAAGCAGTATAGATGTAGACAATAACTCGTGGGAAGAACTAGAGCATAGTCATCTAGTGATTAAGATCATCATATCGCCAGTATTCTTCCCTCCTTTACAAGTTACCGAAACAACAAAACAAAGAAAGAAGAACTATTCTAGTTTGTGCATGGAAGCGCTTAATGAATAGAAAATCATAAATAATACAATCACAAATGATTCAATGGGAGTGGAGTTGTGAACAAATCATATAAT
>Ga0325403_1005764_pt1 | contig 11724 bp, 5 predicted proteins | sample PopdelMetagenome_19_FD_205665 | JGI IMG/M metagenome (GOLD analysis project Ga0325403, IMG submission 205665) | Populus deltoides microbial communities from Bellville, Georgia, United States - Xylem-PdKOR-R4 | ecosystem: Host-associated > Plants > Phyllosphere > Stem > Wood/Secondary xylem...
TTTTTTTTTTAATTTCTTGGATTTAAAATTTAAATATAAATTTAGAAAAAATTATTAAATTCTTTTGATAAATCAAACCAAAATTATTAAATTCATAATAGAGATATATCATTTCTGTTGATACAATAGTATCGATTTCTAGAAGGATTGAATTATGATTCTACAATGGTATATAAGCTCCAGCCACATCTCAACATCTCCTTCTATGGTCATATATATCACCATCAACATCTTTTCTTCCTTTTTTTTCATTCATTCTCCACTGTAGCAAATAATAACAAATAAAAAAACATTGGGTTTTTATTTCATGATTTCACGTTATTTTAAATTTAACCAAATATAATTTATTTCTTTTTTTTTAACTTAATCAGGTGCCTTTTATGTGATAGAAATTAAAAAATATACATTTAAAATCATAATTTTAAAATCTGACCCGATCCGATAGGTTAACCCAGAACTTGGCTGACCTAGAGCCGGAATCGAGCTGGATTTATAAAAAAATAAAGAAAGTTAAAAACTTGACTAACCCAGTAAAACTCGATTGTAATTGTTGATTATTTATTTATTTTTAATTAAAATAAAATTATTTTAATTTATAAAAATATTAAAATTGAGCTGAATGATACACTTGTCCAATTAAAACTCGTAACTCAGAAAAAATTATGGGATATATTCTTAAGAAAAGAAAAGGAAAAAAATCCACGTGACAACAACGTTGGATTCTTAAACCTAACCACCGTAAATGCCAAGTAGGACAACACATCAGCATGGACCCCACCCCAAGTGGAATCTGCCAGCATCACCTTCTTAGCGCGAAACAAAAATAACAGCGAGCGTGATTCACATTCACAAACGTGGATACCTCTCAGTAAACAAACAATCCGAGTCAACTGCTGCCTCTCTGTATTGATATAATAAGAGAATTGAATTCTCTTTCTCTCCAACTAAATCAAAATTCTCAGAATCGAATTCCTCTTTCAATCAAATTTCGTTTCTTTTTTTTCCCGGCTAGATGGAGGGTACATTGACGACGGATTCGGTTTCCGATTCGGATTTCCTTAAGGAATTTTATATTCCTAATTACATTTTGGTTCCTGATTCGAAATCCGATTCCACTCCTCCACCTCAACTGCCTCAGTGTCCGGTCCTGGTTTTTATCAATTCCAAAAGTGGTGGTCAGCTTGGTGCAGATCTTTTAAAGACTTATTCTGCTCTTCTTAATGAAAATCAGGTGAGGGCCGTGAGGACTTCTTTTTTTTTTTTTTGAGTTTCTGTTCTATGATGACAAATCGGTGATTTTTTTTATATGTTTTTAATGGACTTTTTAGGTTTTTGATTTGGGGAAGGAAGCGCCGGATGTGGTGTTGCGGAGGATTTATTTGAATTTGGAGAAATTGAAATCTAATGATGAATTTGCTGCTAAAATTCAAGAGAAATTACGAATTATTGTAAGTTTTTTATTTATTTTAGTTTTTAGGTGGTGTTTGGATTCCTGAATGTGAACGTGATTGTGTTTGTTTTATTTTTTTTATGTGTTGAAATATTTTTGTTAGGATTGATTGTTTTATTTTTTATTTTTAAATTTATGAGTGTTGAAATGTTTTTGTTGGGATTGATTGTTTTATTTTTATATTTATGTGTGTTGAAATGTTTTTGTTTGGATTGATGTTAGGTTGCTGGTGGAGATGGAACAGCTGGATGGCTTCTTGGTGTTGTTTGCGATCTTAAATTATCGCATCCGCTGCCGATTGCTACTATGCCACTGGGGACCGGAAACAATCTTCCGTTCGCGTTTGGTTGGGTAAGAAATAATGTCAATGAATTTGAAATGGAGGATGTAATTTGAATGTTTCGAGATTTCTGAAATTGATGGTAGTTTGAGTGATGTAATGTTAGAATTAGCAATCTGGAAGAACTGGAGTGTAATATGAAGTGTATTTGCAGGGAAAGAAGAATCCAGGAACGGATGTTCAGGCTGTGATGGCTTTTATGAAGAAAGTAAAGAATGCCAAGGAAATGAAAATAGACAAGTTAGTTAGCATAACTATCTTTGTGTTTGGATGTGCATGCATAGTCGTAGCTTTGTCTGGTTACATGACTCGGATTAATGTTCTTGTGGGGATAATTCGCTTAGGATTTAATTTCTTGAAAATCTCTTTCTGCGCCATAAGTTTGGTGTCTGATTGAACAAACATGGGTGATTGATTTATATTTTGGTTCGTCCTTGCTTGCTTCATTTTTATTTTGACTTACATATTTGCTTTTTTATGTTCTTTTTTGAAATTCAGCTGGCATATTCTCATGAGGATGAGAGCTCCTAAAGAAGGTTCCTGTGATCCCATTGCACCTCTTGAACTACCACATTCTCTGCATGCAGTTCACCGCGTTTCTCCAACAGATGAGCTCAACATGGTAGTGCAGTCTACATTGCCCTTAAGAACTTTTTTTTTTTCCGGAAAAGTGCTCTTAAGAACTGTCTAAAACATTTCTTGGTCATCATTTTGCTTATAATCAGGAAACTGCATTTGATGTCCGTGCAAAATCCAGTAGTAATTGCCTATTTGAACCCCAACACTACTTTTCTACTCTTTCAAATTAAAATTCTTCGATATTACGTTTGAGCCTGGAAATAACATATACTTTTTTCAAAGAACCTCACTTGTTTTCTTGGTGCTGGTGGAGTCTTTGATTATCAAGTGCCTACTCTGATACCAAAGGTAGTGCCTTTGAAGAAGGATATTGCATATGAAATTGCATTTACGGTAGACTGACAATTGGATTTCTTCGGTACCATTTAAACCAGACCCAATTAAAATTCAATAGTGTATATTTGCCTGCATCATAAATAACTAAATGCTGTGGCCTTTTTTCTGCTTTAGCTTTAGTGCAAAACCTTTGATAAAATCGGAAGATTCCTACTGAGAACGTGTTTTATTTATTGTCATTAATTGTTTTTGTACAATTTTTCTACAAGTGAGAAAAACAAAATTCGTTGACTTCTAAGAGAGTACTATCTCTAGTGAAGAAAAGTGAGGACAAACCTTAGAATCGTTCTGTTCTCCACTTTAACATATCTACTTCTTTGAAGACAAGTTGCATCATGCATGTCTTACAAAAATGTTTTGGTTGCTTCACAGGAAGGTTATATCACATTTCGTGGGGGATTCTGGAACTACTTCAGTATGGGTAAGACTTCTATCCTGGACCAAGTATAATTCTTTTTATTTTTCTTATTGGCCAATTGAAACCTTAAAAGAAGATATATCTCTTGTCATAATTTATTTTTGGGTTATTCCCTAAAATTTTACTCCCTTTTCTTTTAAAATAAAAAAAATAAATAATAAATAATAATAGCAAGAAAACTAGTATTTTATCAAAAGTAGGAAAATTAAGCTGTAATTTTTGATGGAATTGAGAACCTAGTTGTGCCTTGTTGTACCCAAGATTAAAGAGATAATACAGATTCAAGGTCAAATTAAATTATTATTGAACGAATCTGCATAAAAATAAAGTCCAAGGATATAATTAGATTTTTAATAGGTCAATTTGATTTAATCATGAACCAAATTAAAGTTTAATTATGTTTAAGAATTAATTTGAGTCTAATTAAAAGATTTAATTAGGTGCACGGACTTAATTATATTTTAAATGAGTCAAATTAATTTTATTAGGGGCTTAATTGGTGAAAAATTAAATTTAAAAGTCTAATTTGAGCTTAATTTAGAAAATTGGAATTTTAGAGAATCAAATTTAATTTTTACAAAGTCAATTGATTCCAATCAGGGGTAAAATCGCAAGAAAATCAAAGTTTTATGGTCATTTAGGGGTTAAATTGAAGAAATTAACAGCCAAAGATCATTTTGAAAAGGGCGCTGAACTTTGGGGATCCAATTGATTGAAATCAGAGATGAAATTAAAAAAAATCAAAAGTTTATTGGTCACTTGAGGATCAATTTACATAAATCTGAAATCAAAGACTACAATGAAAAAGGCGCTGAAATTCGGGGCCGATGTTGAAGTTTTTTCAGGGATAAAATTGCATAAAATTAAAAGTTTATGGTCAATTAGGGTTGCAATTGAAAAAAATAAAAGATGGAGGACCAAATTGAACTTTGGCAAAATGCTTGAATTAAAACCCTAAAAGTCGAAACGACATTGTTTCATTTAAATGAAACGGCGCGTTTTGACCAAATAGTAAAACAAAAAAAGACAGACTAGATGACTTGTCGTTTTGTTTATTATTCATCTTTTTCTTTTTTTCACCTGAAAAGACTGTTTAGGGGGTTGCTTTTCAAATACATTTAATTCTTCACCTCTCCATCAAATTTGACAAAACTTGCACGAAAATGATAGCCTAACACTTGACCATACCCTGGTATGGTTTTTTCTGGCCGATTGACACTACACTGGCTGTGGCGACGGCCCAAAAAGGCCAACTCAAGCAACTTTTAACTATCAAATTTGACAGTTCATGATGACCAATTTGAGCCAACGGTTGATATCTTTTCCAGCTGAATCAAGGGTCAAGATTTATTCCCAAAAGAGACAGCGTCCTTTTCTACCTCTTATAAATAAGGGTGAATTGCATGTCCTGAGGAGAAATAAATCAGAAGCTAGAGTCTAAAAAAACCAACAATTCCCCTTTTCTCTCCCTGCTAGCTTTCTCCCACTTTCTCCGCCGCCATCACCAACATCACACCAAACCTCCCAGCATGACCACCAACCATCTCCACGCCAAGTAGCTCCCATCTCTCCTGTGTCAGTCTGCCTTCCCCCGCCACCCTAGTTTTGCATGCAGGACGTTAATTAATTAATTCATGTCCTGCAACAGTTTCAAAGGTTTGGATTGGACCTGTTTCAGCCCAATCCACATGGTCGGGTCGGGTTTAGCGCAAACTCGCAGTCAGCCCAACCTGACCTGGCTAGGTCCGGCTCAAATGGTTGGGCCGAGCCCAACCTAATATATTTAATAATATTAAAAAAAAGGATAAAAGAAAAAATTTCAAATTTTCCAAAAGGCATTTTAAAAATATTTGTGGGTCCCTCGCATGTTTTTCCAACCATTTTGCATAATTTCATGTTGTATACTTACATTGTAAGATATAGATCCGGTATTAAAATACTCGGTTTTCTCCAAAATTTTTCTAAAAAAATTGAAAATTTAAAAAATTCAGAAAAAAATTAAATTAATTTCCTCTTAAGAACAAAAATGTTTTGTTTTCGTGTATGCTGTTGAATCCTAAAATTTTTCCAAACATATTTTCATAAGAAAAAAAAATTGCATCTCTCATGTTTTAAAATGTAAAATTGATATCATAATCAGTTTATGATTATCCGTTAGAATTTAGTTAAAATATCAACAATCTTTCACTAATCATTTTGTTCACTTTATATTTAAAGTGTTAGGATTTATATGTAGACTTTAATATTTGAGGGTATAAAATTACATTATAAAGTATACTCTCAGGTATTAAAGATACAAAGAGTAAAATAAATGCGATGCTAAAATTTAGACTTTAGAACGGTTAGGATTTTAACCAGATAAGGTAGAGACTTCTTCACGAAGAGAGATCTACCTTGAATCTTAGACGAGACTAACGAATATAAACTTGACTTAGAAAAACAATTAAATAATAACGCAGCTTATCTCAGGTAGGGTGCACTGAGGGCGATACATCTTCCCTTGCACAACCAGTCCCTTATCCGGACTCTTGCAAACCATAGATTTCCTAATAACTTAATACTAGACGAGAGCTCTTGAACTTTATAACCATAATTTTATGATTATAGCTAAAATCCATTTCCAATACATCCTCTCATGAGGCAGACCTACCGTCACTCAAGGCCGCACATGCCCCGCGACATCTGTCATGGATGCCTCTAAAGTATAGTGCAATTTATTAGTATTTTTGAACTGCAAGATAAACTCCGTGTCTTATTTATAGAGTTTGTTCTTGAGGTTTAGAATATCTGAGTTCTTGTTTTTTTTTTTATGTAATCATCGATTCATTGAAAACATCTGAGATAGTGGAGACGTTCAATATTTAATATCAGATTATAATTTTTTAATATCTACCCTATATGCATGTGATTATAAGCATTAAGATGTAAATGTGAATTATATAGAGAGGATTTATTTTGTTTTGTTGTATCTTCTAACTTCCATTACAAAATGCCACACTGTAAATATGTTTTAAATAACAAGGAATGTCAATTTAACTTTTTAAAGTTCAAAATCTTCTTTCTTGAAGCATGCCATGAAGACTTGGATTTCAGAAATTTTACATTTTACCCCAAAACGTTTTTCTGACATAACCACGACTTGTATTCTGTTGTTTACAGGCATGGATGCCCAAGTGTCATATGCATTTCATTCTGAGCGGAAGTTGCATCCTGAAAAATTCAAAAATCAGTTGATTAATCAGGTACTGCAATGTCTTCTATATTCCTCGTGCATTTTCATAAATTGAATTAATTATCACGGTAGTTCAATTATACTTGACTGTTGAAGAAAGGATGTCAAATTTTGATCAAACTTCTATTCTTCACCGAAATACGGGGCTTCTCCGAAGTCTACCATTAGGACTCTGGTTGGTTGGACAATAATTGGTCTGCTAAAGAATGTAATACTGTTCGTTTGATAACTTGTCCCTACTTTTGTACATACTAAATGGTCAGCTCAAAGTGAAATACTGCTTTCTTAATTATTGTTTATTTTCTCCCTTTTGAAACAGAGTACTTATGCAAAGCTTGGTTGTACACAAGGATGGTTTTTAGCTTCTCTTTATCACCCTTCTTCAAGGTTAGTGTATAAAAAGCAAAACAGAGAGAGAGAGAGAGACGGGCATAAATTCTGTTGTGTTAACTGTTACCTGGATGCATGCAATATTACTGTCTGCGCTGTATATTGGGATTTCAACTGGTATCCCTTTGAGAAGAGATAGAGCTATAAATAAGAAAAATATATTTCATAGTCTGAGAGTTTAGAGACTCGCTGGCAAATCCTATAGCGAATCATGTTATGATAAATGCTGCATGCCTCAGCAAATTATGTAATAGCGATGATTCTTCATTACAGGAACATAGCGCACCTTGCTACAGTGAAGATCATGAAGAAGACTGGTCAATGGGAAAAGCTTCATGTACCTAACAGGTAACTCAACGGTTATGTGCTTCAGTTTTATGGATCGTGCATCACTTTTCCATGACTGCTAACTTTGAAGAAATGTTAAACGCTTCTAAGTTTCCACTGAAACTAAATATTGCTTAGAAAAAACTTTCTTAATAAAAAACTATAAAATGTTTTGTCTATTGACAACCCCTCCTCTGTTTTTTCTACGAACAGCATTAGGTCAATTGTATGCCTTAACTTGCCCAGCTTTTCTGGTGGACTAAATCCATGGGGGACACCAAATAGCAACAAACGACGTGACGTCAGTTTTATCTGTCCACTTGCTTATCTACTTTAAATTTTAGTTTAGACGGAAACTAAATAATTTAATCTCATGAACGTTTATTTTACTGAGGAAAATCTGATGAATTGGCCTCTTTTATTCGTTTCAGAGAGGCTTGACTCCACCTTTTGTTGATGATGGACTTATCGAGGTTGTTGGTTTTAGAGACGCTTGGCATGGGCTTGTTTTGCTTGCTCCCAATGGACATGGAACTCGTCTTGCACAGGTGAACTGTAACTGAAATTCTTCCCTGATTTTAAATGGCGCTTTCTTTATGGATATCAAAAATTCATTCACGAAGAGGAAACCAAGATCGATTACTTATTCATGGATATAAAGGAATCAATCAGTGACCTAAGATGGAAATGCGTGCTGTGATTTCTAGGTTCATACAAGAAATCAAAATGTCTCATAAAAATGGCATTAAAAATGTAGATTAATCTTCTAAACTGGACATTCTTTTGGTTTTGGCACTAGGCACACAGAATCCGCTTCGAGTTTCACAAAGGTGGCGCTGACCACACATTCATGAGAATTGACGGGGAACCCTGGAAGCAACCGCTACCATCCGATGATGATAATACTGTGTTGGTGGAAATCTCTCATCTTGGCCAAGTCAACATGCTTGCCACCGATGATTGCAGGTCTAGAAGTGTCAACGATCCTTCATCGCCATCCTGTCATGATGCAGACAAAGATAGTGACGAGGAGGACTCGGTACTAGCCGAAGAGTTTAGGAAATTTGGCGCAGCTGATACATTCAGGATCCCAGATGAAGTTGACATTTCTCATCTCAGTTAAACCTTTAAATATTCATTTTTTTCTCTGTGATTTGCTTACATGTTTTATTGGGTTGATTCTCTCATGGTTTTGGAGTTTCATTTATATCATTTTTCATCCATATTGTTACTGAAATCGATTGTAAATTTATCCATTTACCAATTGATAATAAAACTGGTGGTTAAAACTCTTGCAATTTTATTTTAGGATTGCTTGGTACCTTGCCAAAAATTACTGTTGGTGAAACAGGTCTTTGCAGGTGTTATGGTTATAATCTACCCCTAACCTTAAAGCTTATTTCATACAAAATGCGCTTTATTTTTATTATTTTACAACCATCGGGCTTCATTTTATTTTTAAAGATTTATACTGTAACACCATAATCGTCCTCACAGTGTTTTATTTAGTTTTTTTTTCCCTCTTGGTTGCAACTTGGTTATTGTTCCATCAAGTATAATCAATATACGAAAACCAAAAATGAATTGGAGTCGATTGTGATTGGAATCCACATGGCAGCAGCTGTCTCTTCCCCTCATATAAAAATTCCGGTTGAAGGGTTCATGGAATGTCTTCCAGCAATTGAGCTTCCTTTTCTCATTGGGTTTGATTTGGGTCTCGTTTGTTTGAGCAAATTGTGGTTAATTTTGAAGATTTTGTGGTTTTCAGTGGTGATTCCAGTCTTTCTAAGGTTAGGTAAGTGTAGGCAAGAAGTGTATGAGCAGTAATGAAGATGGAGAATAAGTTGGAGACGGCGAAAAGAAAATTGGAGGAGATTGGCAGCTTCTCTTGCCCTCAAAACCCAGACTCTTCACTCTCTAAGGTGGATTTTTCTATTCTCTTTTATTCCAATCTCTATCAATTATGTTTGGTTAGAGAATCAAACCAGATAAGTTCACAAGATTGATATTGGGGGGGGGGGGGGGGTCTTTTTTAAAAATTAAATTAAATTAAATCAAGCTTGTCAACACCGGTCAAAGAACTAAAAAAAAAAGTTATTGAAACAAAAAAGACCTAATTAATTCATTTCTTGAAACTAGAGGGACTAATTTATAATTTACTCCTCAATATGATCACTTTACCTCCAAATTAAAAAAAAATATAATGATATATGAAACAATGAACACTGGTCAAGAGTTCATCTTTCTTGCTTATGCAAAAGATTTACTGGACTATCACTTGCTATAGTGATTTATGAAATCATTGCATCATATCCTATTTGTATCAGTAAAATTTTCCATTATAATGAAGTAAATACTCTGCATTAATTTCCCAACATACCTACATCATGATCATTAAGAACCCCAGAAGCAACTCCTACCAATTGACTTTGATTAAGCCATCATAATTGACACAAAGGACAAAGATAGTAATGTGGAAGTCCCTGTACCTTGTGGAGTGGGGAAAATTTGGTGCAGCTGATACTTTCAATCAATATCTCAAGTACAATTATATCTAGTTCATGGTGACATGACCTGACTTCTGTCCCACTTTCTCACTAAGACAGCTTTGTCCCATCTGCTCACTAAATATTATCCTAAAATATCTTTCTGTTTTTATTTGCTTACTCTCCTTATCAGGGTCAATTCCCTAGGGGGGTTTGGGTTCCAATTGTATGTAAAAATTTGTAATTGTAACTAAAATTTTAGTTACCACAATGTCTTTCAACAATTAACAATAGTAAAAGTTCATTCTCCTGTAGCAAATCAAAATTTGAAAATGATTCACAGGTTCAGTACATGTTATTTTCAGATACTCCCATTTTAAGAGGATGCATACTTGCAGCTAAAAGATGCAGTTCAGGCTGATGCACAATTATGTTTCTGTAGCATGTGCTTACCACCAGTTGAATAAATTAATATTTCATTTCTGTAGTATTAGCACAATTATGTGCTTATCACCAGTTTAAATGAAAATTTTCTATGATTTGTTTGTATGACATTGCTCATCAAGTTTATTGATTAGATTCGTGGTCAAACACGGTTAATGCAAAAAGGAAGTTTAATAGTGATGAGCACAAAGATATATTTGCAACTGGGTGTTTAATAACAGGATACATTTGTGGTATAGAAATAAGAAAGAAAATTGTTTGAAATAAAGGAAAGAAATATATAAACATGTGGAACAAAGAGGGAATGTATCCTGATCATCATACTGTAAATCCACAAGCTGACATATGGTTTGCTGAAACAGAGAAGTCTTTCGAGTGTACCTTAAAATAAAGGAGTGACGATGTTGAAGCTTTCGTATAATTTGATCTGTGTGGTGAGCTATGCTGTGTTGACTGAACTATTGTCCTACAACTTGGGGATCTCCCAAACATTTTGCTACAATCTCATTAGCCTTCTGTGATTCTGCACGTTCTTCTTGTTTCTTCTTTTCCCTGAAAACCAAAAGCATCTTAGAAAACAGAACCACATGCAAGATGGGACAAACAAAAGAAGAAGAATGCTAGAACATATCTTGGGAGGAATCAGTTTTAGACGTTATGGGCATTTGATGAACAATTTACCTGGCTCAACATAGATATCATAGCAAGTTCACAACTAGAATGGTTGTATTAAATAACAATGTACTTTGATTAAACATTTACTGTTTAAGTTTGATGAATACAAATTTTCTCCAGATTACAGTTTCCGACTCGCAAGAAGTTCTGTGCGTGTTATTTTCACATACTCCCATTTTAAGAGGGTGCACACTTGCAGCTAAGAGAAGCAGTCCAGGCTGGTGCACAATTATGTTTTTGTTTATGGATAATGTAATAATCACCAGTGGAATAAAATAATATCACATACCATCATTTTTATGTAAAAGAAATTGTATGTAGAAAGGATGTAGATCTTTACCTATCTACATACTCCTTCAGTAACTCTTTTGCTTGAACCAATTTAGAAAGAAGGCCTCGATATACATCAAGGTCCCGATCCACACTTCTTTTATTGATGTTTAGTGCCGAACAAAGCTGTTGCATGGAAATTAAAAGGTAAATGTCAAACTATCAAGCAAAAATCTTTATTTCATAACAAAGTTCATTAAGGAGTTGAAGTTAGCCAAATTAGAAATCCAACCACTTGAAATTAAAATTGGAAAATTCAAGTCTGAAATCTCTGTTAATTGAAATACTACATGCATCATATCTTGTTCAAGGAACTGAATCTCCAATTGAAAACAACACTTTCTCAAGCAAGAAGTCATGGTTCTCAAATATATGCAATAAGAAAGCATATGAAGCTCTTGCATGGAAGGAAAAATTAACCTTAGGATGCCAATGAATTTATTACTTCGATATATTCACCATTAGAACTTTCAGTTCCTGAAGCTTCTTTTTTATTTTATTTTTGCTTCATATTCATTTTGTCAGGCAGAAGCTGAAAGGATTTAAAGTCATAAAATGTCCCAAATACACAATTTTAAAAATGTATCACATAATATCTTCACAATCTGCAAGAAGAAGGTCTCATATAAATCCATATTCTCCAAACTTCTTGACACA
>Ga0325403_1005765_pt1 | contig 11724 bp, 8 predicted proteins | sample PopdelMetagenome_19_FD_205665 | JGI IMG/M metagenome (GOLD analysis project Ga0325403, IMG submission 205665) | Populus deltoides microbial communities from Bellville, Georgia, United States - Xylem-PdKOR-R4 | ecosystem: Host-associated > Plants > Phyllosphere > Stem > Wood/Secondary xylem...
AAACTGGTAGTTTAACTGTTAATGAGTTTTTTTTTTCCCACAAGATTATTATAGAATGTCATGTGTATGCTTAATGTAACCATCATTCTGGATTTGGGACATCATTTCCTCAATCAACTGAAAAATGATAGTTTTAAGTGTCAACATTTCTGGGGCGTTGTATCAGAAACTGAGGAATGGATTTTGCTCCTCTAGCTCAGCTTGGGGTTTCTGGAGGGGTTAGCTCCATCTCTTGCATAACTATTAGACCATTGAGAGAAAAAATGATAGCTTTCTCTAGATCTTATTTAACCATGTGTGCTCCTCTAGCTCAGCTGGGTTTTTCTGGAGGGGGGTTAGCTGTATCTGTTACATAACTATCAGACCATTGAGAGAAAAAATGATAGCTTTATCTTGATCTTGTCTAACCATGTTCTCTTCCTCCTCTTTTTTGGTTAACATCTTATTCTCTTGTTACCAGACATTAGGTATTTGAGTTTTGAATCAGCTCATGTGCCACCTAAACAAGCAACACTTTTGCAACAAAATTGTGGATTGGTAGTATTAAAAAAAAAACTTATGTTTTCTCCCCTCACCCTTGTATTAGGTTCGTTTTGTTTTACATTTTCTCACAATCCCCCTTATTTTATGAGTAATAGATATGAGTAGTCAGAGACTTGAAGTATGTTATCTTGGCAAACTGAACTTGAAGAATCAGTAGAACCACTTGCAGTGTGCAAGATTGAAGATTCAAATGATAGATTGTTACAATTTGTACAGGTAGTTGATGCATATGCTTTAATTGGAGATATCTCTGGTCTTGCTGAAAAGTTGCAAAGCTTCTATATGCAGGAAGTTTTATCAGAAACCCACTCTGTGTTGAAGAATACTGTGCAGGAGGTACGTACAACTAATTACTCCCTCTGTTCCAAAGAAATTGTCTGCCTTTCTATTTTTGTTTGTCCCAAAATGATTGCTTGGTCGAAATATTAAGTCACATATTTTCCTACAGTGCTCCTAATTAAAGCTCATTTTACAGGAGACCTACAATTGGAAAGGGGGTCTTTAGAAATTATGGATAAAATTGATGATATGGAATATCAATTAATAACATTATTAATATGTGTGAAAGTCAAATATGACAATATCTCTGGTTCAGATGGAGCATGATTTTATAAGTGAAATTAGTTTCATATAATCAGTAGTGGGCAAGATATAGATAGCTCAGTTATGAATTTCAAGTCCAAAATCTCTCTCTGCACCTACGCACTTATTGATGCATGCGTTGAGGTTGTTTAAAATCTCAACTTCTTCACAGGGTTTTCCCCTTCAAAATTTCTTTCCTTTTTTAGTCCTCCATGGAAATTAATGTCAGCTATCTTCCCAAGGTAATCTTTACTCAGATAACTGATTAACTTATGCAGGATCTGGAAATACAGATGCAGAACAGTAGGTACTTTCTTTTCACTTTAACTGTTTCAGTATTGAATCCATCATAACTCAATTATTTTTATATGTTACATGATATTTTTGTGCATTTCATTCCAGACTTACCTACAGTGATCTAAGCCTTCAGATACCTGAATCTAAGTTCAGGCAGTGTTTGTTGAGAACATTAGCGGTCTTATTCAGGTTGATTAGTTCCTATCATGAAATCATGAACTTCCAGCTGGAGAACAAGGTCAGACTATATTCTTTATATACCCTGTTTGTTTTTATTTTTTTCCTTTTCCTTACTTTTATGGGATGTTTTCAGTCCTCTCCACAACAAGGTCAGGGCTTGCAAACATTGATGGTTAAATTGAGTACCCTAAGCTTTCTTTCCCTATCTATGCTTTATCCATTTTTTTGTTTGTAAACTTTGGATGGTTGCTTAAATATGTTTCTAAACTAGCTGTGTAACGGTTGTTGATTGTCATTTAATTTAATGGATCATATTGGATTGTTAATCATTTGTGCGTTGTTTCTGCATCTAGTGCCTTGTTTTTTAGTTTTTTTTATAGTAATAGTAAATTTTGGTTTTGTTTTCTCATTTTGACTACACATTTTATGGTGACATTATTACCAATCATAGATGAGGCAGGCGCATTAATTCTGGAAAACCTAGAATTCTTACATGAAATGAAGCTAAACAACTTAAATGTAGATCTTTCACACCAACCCATAGCCTCTTAAACCAAGAATTGTTTTTTCTGTTAATCGAAATCACGGGGATAATAAAAGCAGTATGAGTTGGAAAGCTTCCATGATTACTAGAGACAAGTTTTTCCACCCTTGAATCTATTTTAGTCAGAAGGTATTTTTTGTATTTCTTATGTAGTGTTATAAATAACATTGGTTCTGCAATGTCAGTTGTATCTTCTGTTCACGTGTTTGTTTCTCTCATTTATCCTCAAAACTTGTTCACTGGTTTACAGGATTTGGCATACCAAACATCTGACATGAAGCAGGATTCCTTAGGAAGCAATGGATCTCCCCGTGAATCTGTAGATAGAATGCTTGGTTCATCTCCTACCGAGGAATCTACAACAACTTACATGTATTTAGATTCCAATTTTGATGCAGATGAAACTAGAAGTAATGGTGGTGAAGCATCAATCAGTGGATCTCCTTGGTATCATCTGCGAAAAGATGCGACAGCATTTGTTTCACAAACTCTTCAGCGAGGTCGAAAGAATCTTTGGCAGCTTACAACAAGCCGAGTATCAGTGTTGCTTTCTTCTGCAGTTATTAGCTCTATGAGCACACACCAATTCTTGAAAAATTATGAAGATTTGAATGTATTCATCTTGGCTGGGGAAGCCTTCTGTGGAGTTGAAGCAGTTGAGTTCCGACAGAAGTTGAAGGCTGTATGTGAGAACTATTTTCTTGCATTTCATCGGCAAAATATTCATGTAAGTTGTTGCCAGGGTTAATTTGATTTACAATGTTAGTTTTCTTTGCTCGTATCCCTGCTCTGTTAGGTGCATGATACATTTACCTTCAGAGCTTTATTACCCCCCTTCAAAGTAAAGCTTGATTAGTCAATAAATTCACTTTGTTTCTTATTTATTGTCCTGTCACATTAACATAACTTGCTTTTATGTGATTCTAATAAAATTTCTTATCTAAATTCTGAATATATAATTCTTGGAAAAACAATATAATTTTTTTTCGTAAAACTTTTTCAGGCACTCAAAATGGTTTTGGAAAAGGAAAGTTGGCTGAAATTGCCACCAGATACAGTCCAAGCAATTAGTTTTGCTGGGCTTGTTGGCAATGGGGCTGCCCTGATAGTTCCATCTCACGGTATCTCTTCAAATGCAAAATTGCATCACTCTAACAAATCAGTGAATTCCATTGATGCCACTATCAAAAAGAGTGGATTTACCTCTTGGATTAAAAGTGGAAATCCATTTTCGCCAAAAATAATATCCACTTCAGTGGAAGGCCACAGTTCATCCCTGCTTAATGGGGCAACTGCTGGTGAATATGATGGACATGCTAATGATAGTTATCATGGTGATCAGGCGTCTCCCCATAGTGGTGGTGCAAGTCATAAAAATGAAACTCCTGTTTCAGAAGATGAAAATGAAGATCTTCTTGCAGACTTCATTGATGAGGACAGTCAACTCCCAAGTCGAATTTCAAAACCAAAAGCTCCTAAAAGTAACTTTTCACATTGTAAAGATGATGAGATATCTGCACAGACAGGATCATCTCTCTGTCTTCTCAGGTGCAAAGCCATTTTGTGCTGTTAACTGATAACTATTTGTACGTGGATATTATAACCTGCAACTATACATAATTGTGCTTTATTGAGCTGTGTTTATTTGTGGATATTAGATCAATGGACAAATATGCAAGGTTCATGCAGAAACTAGAAATAGTAAATGTTGAGTTTTTTAAGGTATGTTATACTGTCTACATTTCTTGTTTCTTTGTCTTCTATTTATTTAACTTTAAAAATCTGTAGTTTTTTTTCCCTCTAAATTGTTTTTCCTGATTCAGTATAGTTTTGCAGGGTATATGCCAGTTGTTTGAGATTTTCTTCTATTCTGTGTTTGAAACATTTGGTCAGCAGAACTCTAATTCAAATGGAAAAGCTGACCCTCTCAATTGTAAGGGTTCCTTTTTTCCTCCAAAATTCCATCCTGTCCCATGTTGATCAATTCTGATATGCTCCTTCACCCCTAATCAGCTGCTACTATTTTGAACTAAGTACCCATAATTCATGTCTGTGGTACCCAGATCGGCTGAAGACTGCTATATCCAGAATTACACAAGATTGTGACCAATGGATAAAGCCCCAGCTGACCCCTGTTTCATGCTCTTCCCCAACGTCTTTGAGTACATATATGCATGGAGATGTAACACCGGCTAGTCCTCCAAATCATGCCACATCCTTTGGTCTCAAGGTATTTATGCAAGAATAATTTTGCAAAAGTAATTTTTTTCTGAATAGAGAAATATTTTCCAATCCATTGTGTGCCACCTACACAAGACGAGAGTGTACTTGAATTAATCAAAATTTTGTTTCCCTAAGAAATGATGATGGAGAACCCAGAAAGACTTCTAGGATTTATTTCAATAATTTTTTTTCTTTACAGTTATTATAAATTTTACTGTTTAGAGCCTTTTTTGTTTTATTTTCTGTCCAGTAGTTTTTATCGAAAGCATTCTGTTTCTTATTGAGTAGTGTTGGGTTTGGGTTTTCTATTTAATAATTCAATTATGGTTGTATTATATAAAAGCTTCTGTTTCTTAAGTTCAAGAGCCATTTTTTTGATGATCAGGGGACTGACAATAAATAGATAGATTGTTTTCCATCCCTATAGTTCTTCTCCAGTTGGTTTTCCCTGATGGAGATATCAAAAGAAGCAAAACTAATGTTCCTTTGTGGCATGGTTATTTCTGTAACATCCTGATCTGCTGGGAAATCTGGAAAATTGTCTTAGTTTAGTTTTTGTTTACTACGTTGTATTCTACTAGTTCTAAAGTAATTACCTTTATTAGGTTTTTCCTATTCTAAATAGATAATAAGTATTTTCTTATAAGAAAATAAGTCCATGTTGGCCTTTGAGTACCATATCAACTCTATATAATGAATCTTTCAATATTTTAATAACACTTGATGAATAAAATTCTAGCAATTTGCTTTTGATTTGTGACTCAATCTATCACCTTTCAAGAACCATCGGTGTGAAGCTTAGGTATTTCTATCCTTTATGTGTGACTCATAGAAACCCTATTAATGTGACAAATAGTTTCTACAACTTCCAAGAAAACCCCATCAATCTAACCTAAAAACATCTCATCAATAGACCTAAACAACCTCTCATGCATACCTAATCAACCCTATAACAATTACACGTCAAAGATTTTGCCTAAAATCTCCTAAAATTACTGTTCACGCCTCTATACACAACCCTAAACAGCCTTTAAAAGTCATATCCAGAACTGCCCCTAAGTCGTCCTGCATCATCTCCTTCTGTTATCCTGTACTTTGTCTTCCTCGGTTTAGAATCACAGTTGCAATTTTGTTTGTGATCGTGGTACATTGGTTATATTGGCATTCATGCTAGTATTAGATTTGGTTTGACCTCTGCTGTGCTGGGATGCTTGATTAAACACATCAAGTTGTTTGGTAATGAATTGTTATGTTGTGTTGTTAGTAAAATCACTTAAATTAAATTACCATTAAGGACAACTAAAATTAAACATTTTCTTTAAAAAACTAAATGAATTGCTTAAGAAATGAATTCTTTTTTTTTTAAAACACAAATATCATATAAAAAGAAGTTTAAAAGAAGCAATAATAAAAACCTTACATAGTTTTTTTTAGTAAACATAGTTATCAAATAATTTAATTATAAGCTGAGAACTAATATACTTGGAATAAAATAATTAAAATTAGTTAATTTTAATATATTTAAGGTTATTAACTTCTTTGTAATTAAATATTAGTTAATTACTATATATAAAGCAAAAATGATTTGGGTTCGTTAATTCTAAAATATTTAAGGTTATTTTAGTTTTTTAAATAAAATAATCAGCCTTCCATTTCAAAATGATCACTTCTCATGCTTTTTGAAGTGGAAGCTTATATATATTTAACCTGTTTTTTTATAAAATTAACCTTCCACTCTCAAAAGTGAAGCAATTGATTTTTAAAATCCTAATCAAACGCTTTTTTATTGTTTTTTTTTAAAAGTAAAGTATAAAAGTTAGAAAAATAGACAGCCAAACATGCTTAGTATTGTAATTTCACTAGAAAAGATAAATACTGATACTAAAATTTAAATAACTAATTTCTTAATATCATGAAAAATACTTTCTTGCTTATCTCATTTGTATGATAATAATTTAACAATTTAGCTTAGTATACCTGAAACTAAGAAGTTCTAAAAAAAAATAATTTAGCAATTTAGCATAGTACACTTAAAACTAAGTTAGCATAACTAAAACAAAATAAAAAAAAATCAAGATTAATAGCAATGAGGTCTGTGATATTGGTATGGATATCATTTGTGAACTACCCATCGGTCATTGTGTAACCTAATGCTCGTTGTTTGATTTTGACTTTTTTTTCTTCTCTCTTAATTCTTCTCTCTACCTACATCAATGTAGACATTGAGAGTGTGCCCTTCGCAGTGCAACTGTTTTGACTTTGAAGTGCGTAGAGACCAGGATAAAGATCATCACTGTTCTTGATGTTCACTGAAGTAGGGTCATGCAATAGCCAATTATAACTTGTTTGGTATTCATGATATGCCGTTGATTGTAGAAAGCAGATCAGTGCATTTTTTCCCCGTCTGTACATATGGAGAATCATCCACCTCTGTTACACAGGACACATTTATTTTCTCTAAGAAAAAGGATCTTTTGTTCTGGCCTTGACACTGGCAGCATTTTTCCCTGCTGAGAAGGTTGAGCTCATAAATATTAGAAAATTAGTGTTGTAAAATGTTTGGCAAGTTTATTGGAGTTTTGACTCTCGTGGATGTCCAATGGCCATTATTGTCACTTTCATTATCATGCTATCCTGTACAATGAAACTTATCACATTATGATTCAGTCTTGTATAACAAAACTATCAAAAGCAGATCTTGCATTTCAATGGGTTGTCGTATGATGCATGTGTATGAATACATATATAGCTACAATGAATGTGCAGTGGCTTCTTGATTATTAAAAACTCTTAATTGCTATCAGCTAAATTTGGTTGTTTGAATTTACAAAAGAACTGTTCTGTAATCAGTATGCCTACAGTAATAGACCATTGTGTTGCAGGAAAGATGTGCTGCTGCTGATACCATATCTCTTGTTGCTCAAATATTACACAGATCTAAAACCCATCTACAGTCAATGCTTCTTCAAAATAATCCAGCTATAGTGGAAGACTTTTTTGTCCTCGTGGTATATTTCCTTGTTTCTGTATTTTGGAGCATTTTTATTAGCCATAATTTTTTGAAATCTTTCAAAAATTATTTTGATACTGTATTAATGAGTTGTTAAATTGGATAATCGGAATTATATATTTTGACATTATTATATGCTGTAGGAGAAAAGGACACTAGTATGAAATATGTTTGTCTGGGTATTATTCCATGTTCTAATATAGCTAGAAAACCATCTGAATTTCAGAAAGTAAATTAATTTTGCAATTGAATACTAGAGCCTGGGAGTTTACTTATCTATCCATGTGTGCACATCATGTTCAGATGGTTTCAGTTGCTAGGTTGTATAGGGTTTGGTCAATGAAAAGGAAATGAGCGATGGTGGAGTGGAAGCATCTAAAATTTGAGATTGTTGTTGGTTAAGAGAGAGGGAGGACTTGATTGCCCCCCAATAACCTACATTTCTTACCATAAAACTTGCCCATTACTTGAATAGGCATGCTCTTTATATTCTCTTTTCATCTATTCAACCCTCTAATAAGTGAAGTTGTCCTATAACAAAGTTTGGACAATCATATATACCTGTTTGCTAAACTTCAGGGGTAATCTTTCCATATAAGTTTTTTTTTTTGGTTTTTACATGATGTTATTATTTTGGTCCGTAATTTAGAAATAGATATTTTCATTCCTTTTTTATTGACAAGTAGGTTATTTTTTTTTATCAGGTGGACTCTGTACCAGATGTTATAGAGCACTTACACCGGACCACTGCAAGATTACTTCTTCACATTAATGGGTAAGTTTAGAACTGAATAATGTTGATTGAGCCCTTCTATATTAATTAAATCATCGGATGTTCTTGTGGATTAATGGGCTGAATAATTTTAATGAAGCCCTATTGGATGCCCAAAGCCATTTCCAACGGCATTTCTCGTTGCGGATGATAACTTATGACTTTTATGTTGATTTAAGATACATTTGATGGAACTGCTAATCTGTGTCAACTGTTCAAAGGTTCTTTAAAGCAGCCTTTTTAATGGCAAGTCAATTCCTATATCAAATGAAGTCAAATAACAATAATACAAGCAACCTTACTAGCCCTTGAAATTTGAAAATAACATAAAATGGAAACAGCCTGCTTCCACTTAAATAAAAATCACAGCTTGTGAATGGATCATGAGTCAAATTTTGGAGACAAGTGAAGTATGATGCAGGATAATGTGTAAAGAAAAACCTATTTACAGGGCATGAAAGTTTCAGCTGGGGGAAGTTGGCATAACTATCATATTTAATATATTTGGTAATTAGATAAAACATTCGTAATCAGAAATGGAAGCTGTAGTCTGGAAACTAAAACAAAGTAAATTTCTTTAATGAGGAACACATGATTTGAGACAACAAAATTCTGACTTTAATAGACTCAGCTAAAGGAGGACTTGCAGCATCAAATGGGTGAGCTGTGAAAACATGAAGCAAATGCAGATTTTAATCGCTTTATCTGTGATAGGGATTGTTTACAAAATATGTTAGTTATTTGTTGGGTTGAAGGACATCCTGATAACTGTACCTAGATAAAACAAGATGATCAGTTTCCCAAGCAAAATACAATCAAAACTCAAGATTCCACCGGATTCTTCGTTACCTTTTAGTAAAATTTTTTGTTTGGTTCATTGCTACCATCTTTGATGCAAAGCACTTTTTAGCAGGTATGTTGATCGGATAGCTAATGCTAAGTGGGAAGTAAAAGAGCTTGGTCTAGAGCATAATGGGTATGTTTCATTCTCTCCTTTTTATTATAATTATATGCTCGTTTATATTGTTCGAGCATATTGCAACTTCCATGCTTTTAATGACCTTGATATCATTTATCTCTTTTGTAATTTTTCCATTAAAACTGCGTGTTGAGTGTGTTAATTTCACAAATCAAAGGTGGTTTAGCTTGCAACATTTTCTAGTCATGTTTAAAAAAATATACTTACAATTTTCCTTTTTTTTTTTTATTTATAATATTTGTACTGCATTCTGTGCTATCAATTGAAATTTTTGATTCACTGTCCTGCTCACTTACTCTGGTTGGCTTAGGGTGGAGTTTTTGTTTGATAATAAAACTTTACTTTGGAGCTTTTTTTGGTCATGACCTTGGTCCTTGCCTCTTGTGCTTTGTCCTCAGTGACACCCCCTCCCTCCACTTTAGCTTGACCCATGTTAGTCAATGGAACTAGTCCTTTATGTTGATTATGTTAGGTTTTGATTTTTGATATCTGTGGACTACATGATATCTCTTACAATTCTTTAATAGGTACCGAGCATATTTTTACAATAATTATCACTGCTATCACTTTATAATCCCTCTCATACGAGTTATATTGACAGGTATGTTGATTTACTTTTGGGAGAGTTTAAGCACTATAAAACGAGGCTTGCACATGGTGGAATTCACAAAGAGGTAATGGCTGGTTCACATATCCGGTGGAGCAGCATTTTGTAAAATTTGGAATACAGAATTTACAACTTGATGCTCATCAATTTTTTTTGTTTGCTAACTCAATATTTGTTAGATTAACATCCAAAAGATGTTGATGTTTTACATTCTGGATACACGAGAACTTTGAATAAATTTGTATGTGCACATATGCCGATAAATAAATGGGTTTCTTAGGCTGGCTAATTTACTGGTAGTAACCACTTGGTTAACAATCCTCCCAATCATTGGCCTTACCTCATCATAAATGGCATAATTTTGCTGTGTTATTGTGCTCTAAAAATCCTGTGATGATAACGAGGAAACAAATATCTAAATATTTAAAATGAAATGCATGTAAATCATGGATGTTTAATGTGCACTTCCTGAATGTTTGCTGCGAGTTGAAATGTGTGGATGAAGAGCAGCAGTTCAAAAAACATTCAATAGTACTCTTTCCAAGGCAGCAGATGTGGGATAGAATAATCTACTTGTGGTCTTCAGTCTTCCACTTTAGGGGCAGTTAGAGGGGTGTCTTTAGAGCAATTATTTAGTGGGACTACAGTACTTTTTTTTTATGGTTTTGCTTTCTTCCTATGTACCTTTCTACATCTTGTCATGGAGGACTTTTGTATTATTTTCTTCTCGGAATCTAATAATATCTTCATTATATTATTTTGCTAATATCTTTCGCCCGCCTGGTTATGATCATGTTCTAATTTTGTACTAATAAACATGTTTCTCATGTCCCAAAACTTGAATAACAAACTAGTCTAAACTATATTTCTATCTTCATAGGCACAAGACCGTCTTTCAGAATATGGTGTTGAAATCGTTGCTGAAACTCTCATAGAAGGTCTATCACGGGTGAAGAGGTGCAGTGATGAAGGACGAGCTCTTATGTCATTAGATCTTCAGGTTCTTTCATAACTCATACAGGAATTTGTATTTTTCAAGATTTCCATTTTGCCTCTACCTCCTTTTGCACCTCTCAAGAATTGATAATTTAAGTGCTATCTAAATTCCTTTCAGGTTTTGATCAATGGCCTCCAGCATTTTGTCCCTGTAAATGTAAAGCCAAAATTACAAATGGTTGAAACTTTCATAAAGGTAAGAATTAGCATGTTCAATGAGACAATTTCTTAAAAACATGTGAAGATATTGGAGGAGAAATGATTAGTAGTGATCTTTGAGCCTTGAGGCTTGCTTGGTCAACCCATTTTCCTTGGTTCTTGGATACACGTTTCGCTTAGAAATGCCTAGTGAACATTTTCACTATCAAGATTATTAATTGGAATTTTGGTTCTCTCAACCCATACAGGCCTACTACCTTCCAGAAACCGAGTATGTACACTGGGCTCGTGCTCACCCGGTAAGAAAATTCTGCACTGGAACCGAGGGATAGTTTTATTGTTTTTAACATACTTGCACCTGTTTCAATCTATCTTTTAATAATACAACCACACTTTTCCTCTCAGGAATACACTAAAAATCAAATTGTTGGGTTGATCAATCTCGTTGCTGCAATGAAAGGTTGGAAGAGAAAAACCAGGTTGGAAGTGATCGAGAAAATTGAGTGAGCTGTGACTTAAGACAGTCAAGTAGTGTTTTGGGTATATAAAATCCTGCACTCCACCAATATATATATTTTTTTGTAACATGAATCGTGTATATTGCATAGTATTCCCATGCTTCTTGATTATGTTAGGTTGTATATCTTGTAATACATGGTTTTCCCTACGTGGGAATATCAAATGTAATTTTGGATCACATTATACGGCCAATAATGAATTCGTAGGTAGATTTTATTTCAAGTACTCATGGCTGCAAATATTATGATCGAGGTGCTCATTTGTAACTGATCAAGAACAAAACAACGTTTGAGAATTAAAGATTTGCAAAACC
>Ga0325403_1005766_pt1 | contig 11721 bp, 4 predicted proteins | sample PopdelMetagenome_19_FD_205665 | JGI IMG/M metagenome (GOLD analysis project Ga0325403, IMG submission 205665) | Populus deltoides microbial communities from Bellville, Georgia, United States - Xylem-PdKOR-R4 | ecosystem: Host-associated > Plants > Phyllosphere > Stem > Wood/Secondary xylem...
GATTATAAAATAATTTAAAAAATATATATATTAATATTTATGGTTTTTAATTTAAATATTGTAGATTTAACTATTGCTATTATATCGTGAAATAAATCATACTTTATATATATAAAAAATTATTGTTCCATTAAACTATCTACAATTCTATTACATATAAAATTCATCTTACAAAAACTACATTTCCATGATTTTTTGAGCGTGCAATAAAATTAAGTAAAATATTATCAGGAATAAAATTGAGATTATAGTACGAATAAATTTAATTCACCTTCAACTCTTAAACTAATTTTTTTAAAAAAAAATATTATTTTTTGAAAAAGAAAAATGTTAATTGATTTTTCAAAAATAAAAAGATTTAAAAAACAAACACTGTTCATTTTAGTGAACAATGTGGAGGAATGCTGCATGGTGCAGCAGCAAGAAGCACGTAGAACCTGCTTTTATTTTTCAGCGTGTCAAACGTAAAATTGGATGGGACCCATGAATAGTATTTTGCATTTTTTTTGTTACTAAACGTTGTTGCATCTGTGTTTTAAGCAAAACACAAACGCAACATTGTATACAAACACTCTCTACGTGTGTTGATCTGATTTACTTGCTATGTTTTCTTAATGTCTTGTAGATAGAGAAGCTTAATTGGCCGTCATTTTCATATAATAGTTTATGATGAGAGGAAATCTCATCCTTGATTGAATATTAAAAAAAAATTAATTAAAAAAGTTTTAATTTATTCAAATTGATATGTAATTCATTTAAAATAATCTAAAAAACAATTCTATATGGTTTTTTTTCTTCAACTTAGTGTATTTTTAGATAAAACTATATAGGCAACACCCGCTACATTATGGGTAGAGTTATTTTTTCAATGTAAAAAATTAATACCATACAATAATAGTATTTTTAAAGTAACAAGAAAGATTTAAGATTCGGGTTATTGATTCAAGTGAGTTCAATAAAAATTAAAAGAATAAAAATTAAAATTAATATAAATACAAGCTGACATGACAGTTTTAATTTTTAAAAGGGCTGATGCAAAATTCAAGACCAAGATTAATGTTAACTGTAGATATAAAAGCCTTTAAAATATCCATCGTAATTAATTTATGAAAATATATAAATTAGTGCCAGCATGAAGTGCTTAATCAAGTGTCTTCAAGTCAAAGAATTATCCAAAACACTAATTTCCAGTAGATTTTACTATGTCGCAAGACACAGAACACCATTCATTAATTACAACAGTGTCATGATTTTTTTTCCCTTGTTATGTTATCTTTTGTCTTGCCTTCAAGAATAGGGTGGTTTTTTTTACCGTGATATAAATATTTTTAAAGATTATTTAGGGTTATTTTAGTAATTAAATTTTTAAACACATAGTAAAACAACTGATATAACCCTTTAAAGAATTATCATATACTTTCTGGGACATTTTTGTATTTTCAAATTTTATAAAATTATTGGATTACAACATTACCTTTACAATTTGAATTTTTTTATCATTGGTTTCAAGGGCTTTGTTATAATTTCATCATGGTTTGTTTGTTAATATTGTTTAATTTCAAGGGTATTTTCATTTTTTTCACAAAAAAACAAAAAAGCTACTAACGCATACCCTGCACGTGTCAGAGCATCAAATGTTTTTAATTTTATCCCTTATGATTTTTTTTATCTTTGAAATTTGGTTCTTATTCTTCTAATTTATATTTATTTTATTTGGGATTATTTTTTTATTTTTTTCATTAAATTGTATCATCCTTGGGTTTTTCCTATCAAATTCTATCCGTATTCTTTTTTTTGTTTTTGCAAGTTTTTTTATTATTATTTTTCTAGTGATCTCATCTTTTGTAATTAAATTGGTTGAAAATTATGCTTTATGATTGAATCTGACTAAATTGAAGATTTGGTAATTGAAGGAATATAATATATTTTTTAAAGCTCTGTTATTAATTACCATGTTGTTATTATTCGCAAGAAAATACTATTTGGTTGATGCTGGATATCCAAACGAGTATGGGTATTTAGGTCCCTACAAAGGCAATACGTATCACTTCCAAGAATTTAGGCTGCGTGGACAACCAAGTGGTCGGAAAGAAGTGTTTAATCATGCACACTCGTCACTACGTAACGTGATCGAACGTTCTTTTGAGGTATGGAAACAGAGGTTGAAAATTTTGCAAAACATGCCTGCTTATCCATACAAAACACAAGTTGAGATTATAGTTGCATCAATGGCACTACATAACTATATTAGAAGGAGATCGCAAGATGATGCAGTTTTTTTTTAGTATGATCGCAATCCCAATTTAATTCCAGATGACTTTTTACCTAATATTGTTTAGGCTTCGGTCGTTCAAGGCTCACAAAGACCTTCACGTATGGATTTTGTACGCGATGGAATTGCAAATAGTTTAATGGAACAATAAAGGAGTACATTAATGTATAAGGATATTTCATTTTGTTATGTAATCGTAATTACAAAACACTTATGTTTTGGAATTATATATATGTCCTTTTAATTAATTCAAATCAAATATAAGACACAAACCATATTAACCAAACAAAAAAAATTATTTTTTTAACCACAGTTTAAACTACAGTTTTACCAAACACAAAACTGTTTTTTTTCTACCACAATTTCAACCACAGTTTTTTAACCAAACACAAGAAACTGTTTTTTTTAAAACCACAACTCTAACCACAGTTTTAACCAAACACCAACTTTTTTTTGAAATCAACCTCTCACAAAAAGTACTTTTTATTAAACTGTTTTTTTCAAACTACAACTACAAAAACTACCGTAATACCAAACATGCTCTCAAACACAGTTATCCTAGTAATAGATAACAATGAATGAGGCCATTATCTATACAAACAAAGTATACCTTTAAATAAATTCGAGTAATGTAGTTGTTAATATGATAGTTATTAGAGACTTACATGGTCGTTAACTTCAGGACCCGTGAGATTAGTTGAGATGCTCGCCAGCTAGCCCACACACCCACGTTATATATATATATATATATATATATGAGGATTTAGATGGATTAAAAAAAGAGAATAGTATCTTGACATCACCATTAATTATAATTAAGTCTCCACTGTATATTTAATGGTATATATATAAAATCTTCTTTGATGTGATTATTTATGATTTTTAATCTGAGCATCAAGTAACACGCAGTTTTGTGAATGCCGAGTATATTTTATTCACACCTCGCATGCTTTCATGCTGATCTCCATTAATTGTTTGAGATTGATTTTCTATTTATTTATAATTTATTGTTGAAGTACAATTTTTCATAAAATATTAACTTAAAAGTGAAGGCATATTATTTTAATTAATAGAAAAAATTAAAAGGTGTGCCTAAATTGTTGTGGCTATATTCACAAAATACTATTTATTAAAAAAGTATTTTGTGATTATTTTTTCGTTTTTTTATTTAGTTTTTTCAGTAACCTAATATATTTTTTATTAAAAAAAATTCAATTTGATTGTTCAATATAATGATCGTATGGATTTATATTTTTTTATTTTAATTTTCAACATTAAATTATATTATTGATGTCTTTAAATTATTTAATAGGAAATGTGAATAGAAAACTTGATTAAAAAAAAAAGATAACAATCAATATTGGTGCGGGGGGCTGAGATGGCATGAAAGCAGAAGTTAATAAAATAAATTATATGGCCCACAGCATATCGATGACAAATAATCTAGTCTAACCTATAAAATATGTATATTAACCATATTTTTAAAACATATGTCCAGTAGCTGACGCAACTAAACTATAGGTTTCTTTTTCCATTGACCGTTAAAATGAGGACGCCTTGATTATTTTCATGTTTTAAATTTTAATTTTAAATTAATATTTTTTTAGTATTTTTAGATCATTTTGAGGTGTTAATATCAAAAATAATTTTTAAAAAATAAAAAAATATTATTTTAATATATTTTTAAATAAAAATATTAAAAAATAACCATAACTATATTTCCAAACAATAATAACTGCTTGTAGCGTTTTAATGCCATGATCTAATTGAATTACAAAAATTCAAACGATCTCGTTGCTTCGATGATATGGTAATTGTTCATGAAGAGATAGTGGACATAGAAGATTTATTGCAAGGGACAAATGCCTAGGCAATTGCTAGTTTACTCGATGAGCTGCATTATTTAACACCATGGATTAAGAGGATGTTTGGTATTGCGGTAGCTCTTATGGTTGTGGTTTGAAAAAAATATTTTATAAAAAGTATTTTTGGTTGAAATTGGTTTGAAAAAAATAGGTGTTTAGTTAAAACTGTGGTTGAAATTGAAGTTGAAGAAAAAGTAATTTAATGTGTTTGATTAAGAATGCTTTTGAAATTGAGGTTATAAAATAATTTAAAAAATATATATATTAATACTGATGGTTTTAAATTTAAATATTGTAGAATTAATTACTCCTATTACATCATGAAATAAAAAATACTTTATAAAAAATACTTTTTATTATTCCATTAAATTATTTATAATTTCATTACGTACAAAATTCATCCGATAAGAATTACAGTTTTCATAATTTTTTGAACGTGGATAAAATATTATCAGGTATAAAATTGATATTACAGTGCAAGTGAATTTCATTAATTCACTTTATACTAGTGTTTTTTTTAAAAAAAATATTAAAAAAATTAATACACTTGAAAAAAAAAAAGAATTCCATGTGAACTGTGCAATTCGCACTGTTCACATGCTCCACTGTTCCGTGAACAGTGGATACATGCCTCCCCTGTTCACTGAACAGTGGAGGCATGATACACTGTTTAGTGAACAGTATATAGCATGGTTTAATTGAGAGCCGCATAAGAAAGCAACATTTTTCTGTTTTTTATTTGCCTGCATTTCGCACGCAATTTATTATGTGATCAACAGCTTTTTTTAACCAAACATTTACTCCGTGTGTTTTTAAAGAAATGCAAACTCTTCCTCATAGCCAAACGGGCTATAAGACTCACAGTGACAGAGCTGGAAAAACACTCTTTTCTATTTTAAAGATGCGCCGAGCAAGGCGTTCATGGACAAAAGTGCCAGCGGTATGCTCCCCATCACACCATGTCATGGGAGTTGAAGACATCTGCTGGAGTTTTTCAAATTCATATGTCGAAACGGATGATGGTTCACCGGAAACCATCGAAGTTTGATACAAAATCGTGTTGAAATGAGAAAGATAGGAGACAAGTTGCAGACACAAACAGTACAAGATCTCACGGGATTCCATTTTTTGGCTTATATCAGCTTCTTGCAAAATGGCGGAGGCGAACGTGTTGCAAGAGAAGAAACAAGGGTGTAGCTGCTGGAAAATTAGGGAAGAAATTGAGTTGGGATTGATTTTTGACCGTCAGGATAGAAGGTTTGGTGGAAAAACTAATGAAAGAATAGTGGTCCTGGACCCTTTACCTCTCTCCCTCCCTCCTTTGCTCTTCTTACCCTGCTGTTTGACAACGTTTCTCTGTTGATATGACGACCTATTCGCAGGGATCTGTGTATATGTTCAATACCCATCAAACTTGTACGAGAAGGCATGATAATGACACAACATCATCCAAGATTTTCCCAAATAGAGCCTGTTCTTCCAGAATTCATCCAGTCTTAGGTGGGAAATAAGATTGCCAGTGATCCCATATCCATGAATAAAAAGAAGTTAAACCGAGGCCATCGTCTGAAAGAAAATATCGATGGAGTTCATCTCTGTTATTACTTCATTGCAAACGGCAGCAAAGCCAACGATTGTTCTTCTTTGTAACTTGTTTCCCAACTAGGATTAAAGAGAATTGTCAAGGAGCTCATAAAGGGTATGGCTTTCGGAAAATAAACAGAACCAGTAAACGAACAGAGAGGTTGCGTGATGTTAATGCAATGCACGACCAGTTTTAGCCTCCGATTTTCCAATTTCCAACTCTACAAGACTACAATTGCTCTACATGATTCGGAAATAAATAAATAAAAGAACACTGCAACATCAATCGAAGTTCATAATTCTTTTCAGCTTGCAGTAAAGTGTCATCCTGAGTAGATACAAACGAAATTTCCACCATGCGTCAACAATTTGCATTGAAATTGCTCGACCTAACAAACTTATTGCATAACATCATCTTAGCAGAATTAGACGTAATAGTACAACGAACCTGGCTTCATCAACCAAATCTCTTGCATGGAGTGTTTAGAAAGAGCAGCCAAGAGAGAAAACAATTCATCCTGAAGCTGTTTCTGCAATTATTTTGGCTCCAAGTGTCTTTTCATATTCCTCGATCGACTTGAAGAGCTCTGAGAAATTTCCTTTCCCAAATCCTCCGCATCCACCCTTCTGGTATTCTTTGCCCTTCTCGTCCTTGAGCATGCACCCAACTCTCTGAATTATCTCTATAAACATAGTTGGCCTGCCAAAAACACAAGATTAAATAAATCTCCTCAAATCTTCCAAGCCTAAGGCCTAAAACTTATTCAAAGAAATAAGATAATGATAAATTGACTCAAAACTATCCAATCCTATAAAGCCATACATGAACTCTAAACCCAACGAATACAATTCAATGAAATCAAAGAAGTTCTGCAAATACCTATCACCGACAGGCTTGGTGAAAATCTGAAGCAAAGTCCCCTGATCATCTCGATCAACCAAAATCCCCAATTCCTCACACTCCTTAATCTGCTCATCGCTCAACACATCCCCAGCTCGACTCTTCAGATTCTTATAGTAAGTGGGCGGTGGCAAAGGCATAAACTCGAATCCCCCAACTGCACTCCTCTTCCTCATCTCCCTCAAAGTCCTGAAAATATCCTCACTCACAAGCGCCAAATGTTGCAACCCAGCCCCTTCGTTGTGCTCTAGATAAGTCTGTATCTGACTCTTCCTTTTGGTCCCAAAAACCGGCTCGTTCATTGGAAACAGTACCGTCTCTTCGTTATTAGCCAAAACAACCGAATTCAGTCCACTCTCGCTAGTCCCAACATCCTCCGCCGTGAACTCTGCAAATTCATGAAAACCGGTGAATTCCTTAACGTAATTCACCGCCTGAGCTAATTCAGGAACGTTTCCAACCGCATGGTCTAATCTCCTAATCCCATAATCCAACGGAAACGACGATGCTGCCTCGACTGCCTCAAATTTGGGCAAAAACCAACTGCCAGGGTCAGAGTCGTCGCTTTCAGAATTCCCGTAGCTCACATATCTTAACACAACGTCGCCGTAGAGGTGAACCTCGGCGACAACGGCACGATTATCGAGGAGGACTGGAGAGGCTGATGGCTTGGCACCGTGCGCGACGCTGGTGGTGAAAGCCAGCTCGGCGTCGTCAACCTCAATGGCGATGGCGCGGACTGCGAGGCCGTGTTTGGCGGAGAAACCGCGGCTGGTTTCGTGGTTGAAGGTGGGGATGGAGGCGGTAGCAGTGTGGGAGAGGTTGTCCATGGAGGCGATGGAGGGAGAATACGGTGCGGTGAAGAGGAAGTTTAGGTCGCCGGAGCGGAGGAGATAAGAGGCGTGTGTGGCGTTGCCAGTGGAGAGGTCGGATTTGGCGACGATGGGCATGCCGAGTCCCCATGAGAATCGGCGAGCCGTATTTGTTGCGTCCGTGCACCAGAATTCTATGTGGTGGAACCGGTTAACTTTAAACCGGTCGGACCGTGGGTTGGATCGAACAAAGCTTGAGAAACCAGCTAGCTTAAACCCACCTGGTGTCTCCGATGTCTCGTTTTCTTTGCCCATTTTTTACTTGCTCTCAATTTTTCTGGTTTGCTGCTTTTTGAACGGGAAGGAGACAGGCTTTTAAATTATAAATTAATGTTACAAGTTGAGGTCAATTGCCTTGTACACGTGGAGGTTTGGGGATGGTCAGATCTTGTCGTGTTTAGTTAGATATTCTGAAACGTGACGCCTGTGGATTTATATGACGTGTCAAGTTAATCGCTCTCGTGTTTATCGACTGGAGTTTAGAGATACACCTGTCGAGTAGAGGGGATTATGCGGCGACAGACCGTTCAGTTCTAACCTCGTTGATGAGTAAATTATAACTTAGTCTCTATTTTTTAATAAAATTAATTAACCAGTCCTTCTTATTTCATAAACTATATATTAATCCTGTAACTAGCTTTGATTATTATTTCATTAATAATAATTAGATATTTAAAATTGTTTCTCATGTGGATTTATTTTGTCTGCTTTGATTCTTAGTTTCAAGAAAATTCTTTATAATTTTATTTTTTTTTACTTTTCCAATCATAACCTAATTTATGATGGAGGTAAATAGCTCTTGGTTTTTTGTATGGAATTTATGTTTTAGTGTTTAAAAGCTGAGGAAAAAGAAGGGAAAAAACTAAAATGCTATTAGAATTTAGTCAGAAAGAAAGATATATTAGGGGGGAAAGATCAAAATCGGTGACAGCTAGAGAATTTACAGAGGGAGTAAGTTGTAACAAATTAAAAACTATGAGGACTAATTTATTAATCGTATTAAATTACATGTATCAAGTTATAGTTAACTCAACATTAATCGATGGATATCGGATATGTGACGCGGTCGGGGGAGGGAAATAGCGGCTCCAACGATACGTATTCAGCAAACGAAATTCGGCCACTAATCGCATCATTTGATAAAGCAAGACCTTGGTTCAGCTGTCAAGTCAACGACGTTTCGAATTACAGTCATTAACAATTAGTGGTTCAGATCAGTTCACGGAATTTTTTATTTTGAAAAATAAATACCCCTATTCGTATTGCGATGAAACGTGATTTTTATGTGTTTTTTTTAATATATTAAAATGTTTTTTTATTTTTTATACAATAAAATCAAAATCATCAAAAAATAAAAAACTAGAAAAAATTAATTTAATATTTTTTCAAGCTAAATATATTTTTGAAATGAATTTAAACACAAAAATAAACATAATGTGGTACAAGGTGTTTTTTAAAATAAATTAATTGAAAATATATTAAAATAATATTTTTTTAAAATTTTAAATTAATAAATTAAAAAGATATATTTTATAATATGGTATAGAATACTGTTATAAATCAAAATGATAAAGGCCAACCGCCAACAAACCGCCATCAAAGTTAATATTTTTGTACTTGTAGGGATAACGAAGTAAGTGTATTGGGCAAAAAATGTGAAAAAATTGTGATGTCCTGAACAAATTTAAAATAACAAATAAATTTAAAAAAAATTATTTTACCCCGCAATATAGTCTCAGTGATTTTTTTTTTCTTAGAATAAAAATATCAATTTATTATTATAATTCATAATAAATTAAAGCATATTTATAATGGTTTTCCACACCAAATACTTTACGTTAATAATGGAGCATGGGAAATGAGCATCATGGAAGCTCAAAGATCTCTAAAAATGAATAGACTAGATTAATTGAGCTAGCATGTTTGAGAAAAATAATAGTATGTGGTTGGAAAATATTTTTAAATTTTTTTATTTTAAATTAATATATTTTTATGTTTTAAAATTATTTTGATGTATTGATATTAAAAATAATTTTTAAAAAATAAAAATATATATTATTTTAATATATTTTAAAATAAAAAATATTTTATAAAATAATTAATACCATAATCTCATACACTCGAACATCACATCGTAAAATGATCGCAAACAGCAGGAGAGGTGATAGGAGGCATCACGATGTGAAGACCTGAAGATGCGCGCTTGCTTTACGCTCTCGCGGCGAGAGGCTCTCTCAACGATTATTGTCTTCTTTTATATATATATATATATATATATATATATATATATATATATATATATATATTTGTGTGTGTGTGTGTGTGTGAAAAAATTCAGAGTAAATTATAATTTATTCGCTGCGGTTTCTACTTCCTCAAGTTTTTTTATTCCAAAGATTTATCACAATTAAAAAATTGATTATATAGTGGGCCACGGGCACAAGGTATTTTTTTAATGTAAAAATATATATTCAGGATAATCACGTTATCTAATATATTAGATTGGAATAATTTTATAAAAAAAACAATAGAAAAAATTACAAGGATTAAAATCTATAACCTAATGTAAATTAATGAAATTAAAAAAATTGAGTCAACTTGAATTTACTTAACTAACTAACTCGTTATACGTAAAATGAAACTGGAATAAAACAATTTGAAATTAAAAAAAACACGAAAAAAAATTAAATTAATAAAAAAACACTTAAAAAAAGTTAAATCTGCCTGGGTTAACTAACTTGAACCCGGGATAACCCAAAAAAATCAAAAAATCAAAAACCTTAACGACCAATAATTTAATATTAAATGATGAGAGTGAAAATAAAATTAATTTTAAATAATGTGGAGAAATTGTTTGAAAAAAAATCAATTTGTAAAATAGAAATAAAATACCAAACTTAAACTATATTAAAATTCAAAACTAATAACTCAAATCATGAGACCAAGATTAATTTGTAGAAAAAATAACAAGACATAATTCCTAATCACAAAAAAATAAAAAATCAGATAAACAACAATCAAAACAACGAGAACCAAGTCTGGTACAAAAACTAAATGAAAAGGAAATAATAATTAGTGGCTAAATTTAAAAACAAAATAAATTAAGAAAATGATTAAAAAAAAATAGCAAAGACCGAAATTATTAAAAGTTAAATGAAATAAAATATTGATGGGTAAAAAACCAAATCGAGAAAATGATAAAAAAACAACAATCGAAAAAATAAAAACCAAATCGAAAACAAAATTAAATAAAATAAAATATTCATGAATGAAATTAAAAAAAAATAAAAGCACATAAAAATAAACACAAATAACAATCAAAACAATGATGGTCACAGTTTAAATAAATACAAATTAAAAGACACTATTGAAGTTTGGAAGGTTAAGCATGAATTTTTTTGGTAGAAAAAAGAAAAAAGAAGGAAGAAAAAAATTCACCACAACCCAACTACTATGAATTGAATAACACACTCTATCCTTATCGGTTGCGCCGTCACATGAGCTTTTGGGTAACACCGTGGCTGATAATTTTTGTTGTCATCAAATGCTGTTGCACCTACTACTCAAAAGGTGTTGGTGGCATTCACTCACTCGAGCGCGTGTAGCATGCGCCAACAATTGTTTCTATATAATATTTATTATTTATTAAAAGACTAATTTTCCTTGTGTAGATTGAAAATAATAAAAAAACCATGATAAAAAGAAAAAAAAAGCCCTCAATGACATGTTTAGGTTTTTTTTTAGAGTATTATAGTCATTTAACTGTTTTGAAAAGGGTAAAAAGACCATGAAGCCCTTGATAGTTGTTTTTTTAATTATTTATTTAAAGGGTAAACTAGTTATTTAATCGCGCAACAAAAAAAATACAGTTATCAGACTCGACCCGGGGGTTGACCTAGCCAAAGAGTCCAGTCCCGGGTTACACGGACTGACCCGGGTCAACTCGAAAAAATAAAAAAATAATTAAAATTTTAATATTTCATATGAAAAATTTTAAAAACAATTCATGTGAATATAGATTATACATGTTATAAATAATAAAATTTAAAAGAATATTTTAAAATATTTGTTGTCTCACATTAAAAAGATATTATGTTGGTATGTTATCTTTTCAAGTTGAAGTATTTAAGTCAAAAAGATTTTTTATTTCACACTAAAAAAATATAATTTTTTTCTTGTGAATAGAGAGTATTTATATTAAAGTGTTTTAAATCTCATATTAAAAAA
>Ga0325403_1005767_pt1 | contig 11719 bp, 6 predicted proteins | sample PopdelMetagenome_19_FD_205665 | JGI IMG/M metagenome (GOLD analysis project Ga0325403, IMG submission 205665) | Populus deltoides microbial communities from Bellville, Georgia, United States - Xylem-PdKOR-R4 | ecosystem: Host-associated > Plants > Phyllosphere > Stem > Wood/Secondary xylem...
TATATATATATATATATAATAGTTTTAAAAGAGCACACATATAGAAAATCAGTTTGCCCATATTATATGAAAAACAATAACAACTTTAACTTAATGAATAGGGTAAATCTTTTTTTTTCATTGGAAGCTATTGTAAAGTCATTATCGATACAAAACAATAAAAAAAAACTTTTTGAAAAGTAAAGTTGAAATGGATATTGCACCTCTAGTACTGTCGAGTGAAGAATTTTATAATTCGATTTAGCAATATGAGGGAGGATATTGTATTCAATTTTCAATTCGGTAAGTAGAAATTTACTAGTTTTGGTGTAATTCATAATGGGTAAAGTAAAGTGTTCTTTAAAAGCTTTTCTATTCGAAGACTAATGTCTTCTGTCATAATTTATATGTCATGCATATTGAGAAGAATGTGTTTGTAAACATTCTTAACATGGTAATGGACGTTGAAGGGGGGGAAAAGGACAGCATAAAAACTAGAATGAATATAGTTTTATTTTGTGACCATCAGAATATAAAGTTGCTTAATGATGAGTTATGAGTGGCAAAGTCCAAAGTCACCTTTGCCTTATATATATATAAAAAAAAAGCACAATATTTTGTTTATAAATGGTTTAAGAGTCTATGATTTTTTGATAGATATGCTTCGAACATAGCTAGATTGTTGAACTTGGAGAAATGCATATTATATGAAATGAAAAGTCATGATTATCATGTGTTTATGAAAAAACTAATTTCAATTGAATATAGGGTTTTATTGCCAAGGAAAAGCATAAACCATAAAAAACCATAAACCATATATTAATAATTTAATCGAATATTCTTAATTATTTAGTTATATTTTTTAGATGTCCGGGAAAAGCTTAGAGTTGAAATGGTGTGGCTGTGCGTCTTGAAGCAGTGGTGTTCCTGAACCTACGGTGCATTAAGGTGCAATTCATGAACAAACACCTAATGCACGTTCTAATGACACAAGCTCGTCGACTACAAGTTGGAGATTTGGCGTCCCATCTGGTAAGTTAATAGTGGAATGGAAGCTGGATAAGCATGTCAGAAAATTTGTTTAATTTGAACACACCATTAAATTAATGATCATGTGTTTATATAGTCAACTATTAATTAATTGATTTTTGAGGTTTGCAAATATGAAAGTTGTGTAAACGATAACATCGACGATGAAATCATCAATAAAAGTTCCTTTGTTTCAATAAAGCCAACTTAAAGAGCATCCTGAATAAATACCCGTGGTTGAGGCTTGATGGGGGAAGTTTAAGGTTAATATATATATATATATATATATATATATATATATATATATAATCAATACTTCTTTTGAATAAAAGATGTTTTTTAAATCTAAAACTAATTATTTCATGAAAATGATTACAAGAAACAAATTGTGTGGGCCGAGGCGAATTCTAGGGTGGCAAGACATTTTGGAAAAATTACAGTACAACTAGGTAAATTTTAACATGTGAAGTTTAAAACTTTTTGTTGAATTGTAATATTTTTTTTATTATATACTTTTGTTTAATGAATTTCTAAACCAAATTGTGCGATTTCTGGTATGACACGCACATCTCTGTTAGGAGATATGTCGAGTCATATGACTTTGAAAAGTGGAAGGATTGTATACCTCCCCATATCACTAAGAGCAACTAGGAGAAATATTTAGAGTTGTTCACGTTGGAGGGTTTTAGGAAACGTTCTTAGAGTGGGTCCTTAAACAAAAATAAAGAGAATTACAGTTTCATTAGCAAGCATACAGGCAGGTCGCTTCCTTTTACTAACCATATAAAGCGCTTGGTAAGAGAGCCCGTTTTAATTTCAAATATATATTTTAAAATGGTAGTTATTATTTGTGATAACATTTAACTATGAATTTATTTTGAAGGCTATATAGCTTGGGCGTGATCTATCCGATGAAGTTATACATGGAAACATATATAAGAAGGGAGGATAAACAAAAATAGAGTGCAACAGTTCGTGGATAGCAAAGCTTAGGCATTTATTATAAGTCATCTCTTAAACATTTTGTACTTTGTTTGGACTAATGTTTTTTATCCATATCTTTAACTTCCTTATTTTCTTTTCTGGGAACAATATAACACTGGCATGCATGTCAAACACAAGGAAGACCTTTCAACCCATCCAGAATACGATCTAGAGCTGTGGTTGGAGGCTGGAGCAATTGATGGACCTGATAGGAATCAGGTTTATAGCATCTCTATAACTACGATCCAGAATCTAAGGTCGAACACTATCTAGCATGAGTCATCCATCACAAGCCATTGAGTAGTTGGTTGAACAACGAACTGGTTGGAACTAAACCACTAAATTACATTAAGTTTGCCATAATTAAATCCATATATATATATATATATATATATATATATATATATATATATATATATATATATAAAATACAAGCTTTAGTGACCAAATGATGATCCTTATAAAATACATTACTAACAGCTTGAGAATCTATCATAGGTATGTTTTAAGACCTTTTTTAATAACATCAAATTATCCATACGTGATACTTCAACAATTTAGTAAGAGAAATACAATTTGATAAAATCTAAAACGAACCATAACATTTACAAATCATAAATCCATACAACAAAATTGTATAAGAAAAAAACAATAAAACAAGTAAACACCCAAGCAAACATTACTAGAAATTTGGCAATGTTGAATTTCTAACCTAAGTGTTTTGTGATGAAATAAACAATAGCTTATTTAACGGGTTTGTTTTATATTTTGTTAATTTTATTGCTGAGTTAAAATTTTCAGTAAATATGTAGAAATTTGAATTTATGTAGATAATTGATAATGAATTAAGAGTACTATTAGAATAAATTGAATAAGTTTGAGCTAAATCAATTTTTATGCAAACCATTTAGTTAACGTGGTTAATTACTCTATGTTGTCATCATTATTTTATATAAATTTGATATAAATAATGGATAATCATTGATGCATGTATAAAAATTCACCCTAAGAGTTGTGAGAGTTTTTCAAACAGGTTGTTTCTGTCCATAATTATGTCAGTAATATTATACATATTGATGGACTATTAGTATAAATACCGATATAAATTTCAGCCATTAAAATTTTTAAATGCAGTAGGGTATGTGATACTTCAACAACAATTTAGCATGTGTGTTTAAAATTTGCATAATTTAAAATAAATAAAAAAATAATTTTAAAAAAAAGACACACAGACAGCCGATCCGTCGAGCAACATGCAAGCATGTAAAGACACGACGACCATGCAGGATAGAAAAGATCTTTGACTTGTATTCCATTTCATTGATAATATAATAGTTTATCAGAAGAGATTTCTGATGATTAGTATCCCGTCAAATGCCGCCATTGGCATCCTTTGAATGGAGCTAGCCATCCATATTATTAGCATGTTCTCCTCGTAACACTTTTTTCTCTTAAAACAAATCTGCTCCTGCAGTGTCGACATTATCCTTTAAAATCTCTTTAATCTGACCTCCTTTTTTTCGGCCAGGAAACTTAGTTCGTGGAATTCAAAACTATTAATTTTTTTTTGTTTTATTCATCTAGACATTAAATAAAAATAATTATTTTATCTTATTAATCCTTACCAAACATAATTATATATTTATTTCTTTTTTAATCTTATCATCATCGTCTTACTTCATCTCACTTAAATTGTCATGTTTCCTTTATCTAACTGGCTTACCTTCTTCTTCTTCTTTCTGATAAATTTCATCGAAGCAACCTTGACAAATTTTATACTAATTAGTCCATCCATGAAGAACTATATATGATCATGAGATTCACGAGCTTAGGATATATTAATTATCCTTAATATCTCGCGTTCACTTCATGGAGACAACAAGTTTTCACAACATGATTATTCAATTACGCCTTTATAAATCAGCACTAATTCCTAAATGTTTATGGAACAACTAAATAACAAGTACATACTACACTATAAGTTGGACAAAAAAAAAAAATTGAATGTAAAAAAAAAATGCCTAAGATGCGGGAAATTCTTTGATAATAATATTAAACTTGATCTAGCGGTTAGACTTCAAATCAAATCATCTGAGAGTTGCTTTGATATGACCTAGTTGACTTGATGGGTTTATAAGTAACCCAAATTATCGATAAAAATATGGTTTGACTTTTTAAAAATTTCAAGAATGCATCTTTTTTTTCTTAACATTAGTCGGCGACATGTTGAATCGACTTGGGTTAACTCTCTAAACTCATAACCTGGGTCATAAACTTCATTGAGTTTAATAATTTTTTTTTGCGAAATAATTTTTTATTTAATTATATGACAAAAAAATATATGCTCAAAAAATTAAGCAATAATCTAATGTCAAGACGTTTGTTTGAGATTATAGTATCTTTATACAAAGCAAACTGAAACAAATGATGAAGTCCAAGTATTAACATACTTTTTTGTTCTAATGAGAAAAAAATGATATATAAATATTAAAATGAAAAGCTAATCCTCATAGTAGAAATAAAAGATTGATACGCATGCAAATATTTTACACCAACTATCCTTTTTATCTTAAAAGTTTTCATTCATTTTATCTTAGCAGCTAATTGTTGTTGCTAATAACAAATGATTTATATATATATATAAAACCATGATACAAATACAGCTAATTCTTATAAAATACAAGAGAAACAATTTATGAGAAATCAAACTAATCTTTTTGAAATATCATACAACAATATATATAAACCAATCATTTATTTAAAAACAAAGTTAATTCAATAGAAATAATTAATGAAAGGGATTAAACAAATAAAATAAAAGAGTGATGTGAGCCCCTTAAATATAAAAATCCAAAAACCCACAAGTAAGATTGACACAATCTCAAAAAGCCAAAAATCTGATTCAATAAAAGAGTGTGACACAACAATTACCTTAAAATGAGACGCCAACACTAATAGAATATGAACCCCCCACCTAACGATTAGTGAATCGTGAATGAGAAATATAAGGAAGATTGCTACAAAAACAGTTGTTCTTCAATAAGTCAAATTTAATTCGTTAGAGAACCAAAGAATATGAGTATCCTCTCACACACACAAGCAATATTATTCTAAAATCAAAGTTTATTATACTTTGATAATTTTGATTGTTCTTTATTTAAACAAAGAAAAAAACATGTTGCTTCAAAGAAAACACCAATTTTATTCAATATCCATGGTTGAAAAGCAAACCTAAGTACAACCTAAATAACCCTATTTATAATAAGTAACAAAAAATCCTAGAAAATTCTGAAAAAATAATAATAAAAGATTACTAGTCCAAATAGGAAAATAATGTAATTCCCGTACAATGGCTTCTAAACCTTGTTATAAAGACTTACTCAATTCTGATTGATTTGAAATTTAAACTCAATATAAAATAATACCTCTCAAAATTTTAGCCCGATTCAATGGTCAGATTAAAATATTCTTATTAGCATAAAACTACATAATAGAAAAAAAAAAATCAGCCTAAAACCGACTTTAACTCTCCTAAATTAGCATGGAAATATTTGTAATAGTTGTCACCCCTTAGTTTCCTTGTAGAATATGGAAAATTCTAAAATATCATGCCATTAATTACCACAAGCTCTCATTTCCTTGTGTAGCTAGGATAAATAAGAAATCCTTATAAGAAAAGGATATTGGAACATTAAAGGAATTTTTGCCACACTTAAAAATTATATTACTGCCAATTAATTAAAACTAAGAAAACTTCCAAAATTAGTTGTTGAATACTATGCTAAGAGATACGTCGAGTTAGATGACTTTGAGAAGTGGAAGAATTGTAGACCTCCTTCATCACTGAGAGCAACTTCGATCTATTTTTAGGCATTTTATAAATAAAAAAATACCATCATCAAAATTTCCTCATCGAATAGAACTAGTTGACACCAAGACTACAAGTTTTGTCGTTGAAAAGTGATCATTCGCCAACTTTCTCTCTCATTTCAAGCAATTTTTTATTTTCTTTCAAATTACTGAAATGTTAAGAAAATAAAATTTTAGACCAAAACTAAAATTGAAAAATCTAAAGGGACTACAACGTTAGAAAAAGGAAAGTATATGGACTAAACAAAACTTTTTCTAGCAAATTTGAGATTGTCCAAGGGATTTCGCCTTGTTTTACACTTTAATACTTTTTTGTTGAATTTTTTCTTTCCTAGTAAATTTTAGTAAATTGGCCATTAATTTGGGTCTAGAAGGTTACAATTAGAAAAACAAAGTTCTAGGATAAAAAAAAAATAGCTACCACGGAATACGAAAAGGTTTTATCTAGTATTTTTTATAATATATTTTTAATAATAATAAATTTTCTTTATGTGATTATTAGTATATGAACTAGATCATTGGCCCACACTGCACTTCGGAATGGATCAACTTTATTTTTATGTAAAAAAATGTTCATGCATTGTTGATGTGTTTTCTAATTAAAAAAAAAACAAGAATCATGAACTTAAATATATGATGCATATTGGATGTCATTTTTAAAATATTAATACAACATCTTGGATGACATTCTTTTTAAATATTGAGACAATGATATATTAATTAGATTGACCTAAGTTAACTTGTTAAATCTATTATTCGGATCATAAGACTATGATTACCCTATAGAATGCAAATCAAGATAAATTATAAAGATCAATTCATGATCAACCCAGTGTTGAAGGATGAAATTAAAAAAAAACATTAAATTAAAAAAGACAAAAAAAATACTCGAGTTAACCTAAGTTAACCTATCAAATCTATAACTCAGTTTATGATAATGGGATAACCCCATAAAACATCAAATTAAAACAATTTGAAGCCCAATTTCCAAATAACTTAATATTGAAGGATGAAATAAAAAATAAATCTATTAAAAAAGGACAAAAAAACAAAAGTCAATTATGGTTAACTTGTTAAACCCATCACATAGGTCATGAGATCGGGACAACTTCATAAAAAAAAAGAATTACAAAGCTCCATTTACAAAAGATTCAATGTCAAAGGTTAGAACCGAGAGAAAAAAACCAAATTCATGAGATCGGGATAACTCCACATAAAATAAATAAATAAAAAGTTTTACAAAGTCCAATTTCCAAACATGTCAGCCTAGACAAACCTGTTAAACTCAATTTTTAACTAACTCAAAGTTGAAGGATAAAATTGAAAAAGAAATCAATTAAAAAAGTAGTAAAAAAATGGCTTGAGTCTACCCATTTAACCTATTAAATCTATAATATAGATCATTAGACCAAGATAAATTCATATAAAACAAATAAAAAAAATTATAAAGCATTGCTTCTAACAAATATAATATTAAAGGTTGAAATCGAGAAAACAAATCAATTTGAGATCGGTATATAACCCAATAGAAAGAAATTAAAAAAAACATTATAAAGTACAATTCTCAAAACAACCTAATATTGAAAAATGAAATTGAAAAAAAAAACTAAATAAAAAAAAGATTGAATTGTTGAAGGGTTAAACTGAAAGGAAAAAAAACTACAAAAACAAAAGCAAAAACAAAAACACATTATTCCTATAAATATTATTTTGTGGGTGTGACTACAGTCTATAGTTATTTAACTACATCCTTTCGTATTTTTTAATAATTTAACTATTTTATTATTCAATATGTAAAGAAATCAATTATATAAAATTAATAATATGTACTAAAATTGACAAGAAACATAAAAAATACATGAGCTAGTATTATGTATCAAATTGAAATAATTCAATATAAATATAAATGATTCATTTGCATTTTTAGCTCAAATGAAACTCTACTAGAAAGCTATAACCTAAAAACATAATGCTAAAAGGCTAATATTTTGATATTTTTTTCTTACATTAAATTTACCAAAACAGTTAAGGATTATGATATATGTGATAACATCAATTATTAAATCTATCATATTATATAAGTATACTATTGATATGGGTCATTGTATCGTATTATTAAATTATTTTGATATAAAGATTCTTATCGTATTATTAAATTTATCGTATCATAACTCATATATAAATATCCAAACTTTCTAGTGTTAAAGGGGATGTTTGGAAAATATAATAACGATTGTTTTTTTAAAGTATTTTTCACTCAAAAATATATCAAAATAATATTTTTATTTTTATTTTAAAAAAAATATTTTTGATATCATCACATCAAAATCATTCAAAAATATAAAAATAATTAATTTTAAACAAAAAAAAGATTAAAATTTGCTCACTCCCTGCATGAAACGCAATACTAAACGTGGGTGAATTCTTGTACATCAATCGTGGGTCACTCCCTGCATGAAACGCAATACTAAACGTGGGTGAATTCTTGTACATCAATCGTGGGTCTTTTATAGTGCAACTCATCACAAACATAGACTTTTGACAGCACCTTAGATCAAGTGGCCCCTTAAATTTCAAAATCTTGTTTAAGAGAAATAAATAATGATTAGTTAAAATTGATTTTTTTTTATTTTAAATTATTTTTTCAACATATCATTTTCAAATATATGATGTCAAAAATAAATTTTAAAAACATATTATTTTAATATATTTTTAAATAAAAAATATTTTTAAAAACAACAGTTATTATAATTGAAAAACTCCCTTCCTCCAAGAATTAACTCAACATTTGATTGACAAAGACATATTTCAAGGTTAAGAACCATATATAAGTGAAAAGGATATATTATTCGAAGCACGATGTGGAAAGGGAGTGTCTCTTTCGTGCCCTAGTAGTTTTATGGCATGGTTTATCAACTACGTACTTGCACGCCATTGAAAATATTCTAATATTTTTCATTTTTGGACAAATTAAATCTCAAAAAAAGGAAAAGAGACAAATGGAATGAATTCTAAAGCCTTTTGACGCCTATCATGTGTTTAGTTATGCTGTCGTGTATCATACAAGTACTGGAGTCGTAATCAGAGTGTCTGTCTGCTGAATGTGAGAGTTTAGGTACATAAACACCAAGTTCGCCTGTGTTATTTTGAAAGAACACCATGCTATAAAATTAAAGGGGACGGAGGGGGCGGCGGTTTTTGATGATGAAAGAGAAGATAGGAGGCTAGGAGACGAATAGAAGACGAGATGTTGGTGTGAGAAAGCAAGAGAACGGATGTTTTTGGCTGTGTTTAGAGAGAGAAGATATCGCCGGTGAAAGTTTTTAGCGGAGGGGAGGGGATGGGAGCGTCAGCTTTTTTTTTCCGGGAATAAAAAGAGAGAATGGGGTTCATATATAAAAAAACAAAAACCGATCGGACCACCATTTTCTTACAAAAAAATGCTGGTCCACACAACATTTTCTTTAAGATGTTGGGTGGACATAGCTTTGCTGTGTTTTTTTAAACTATTTTCCCATTTATGCTAGTTTTCTAATTTTTTTAAGGGTGTTAATAAAAAAAATCCAAGATTTTCTTTTGAAAAAAAAAATAACAGAAGATGCATTCTCATTATAAGAAACCTAAAATCATTGGTGCTTTTACTTTATTTCACTCTATACCCTCTCAAGAATCAAGAATGTGAATGGAAGCAATGATTCTTTGTTTTCATTTTGTTTCTCGAAACTTTTTTTTCTCCTTAATTGAATCCTTTTGTGGCTAAATTAATTGTCAATTACCTCTGATTTGTTAAAAAATAGTAAGATTTAATGATTTAGGACCACCATGAAAAACAAAGGAAAACTAGGGTGGTAATTTAAAAAATAATGTTAAAAGTTCACTTTGGTCCGTCTACTTTCCAATTAATACATTGTCAATCCCTTTAGTTTTTTAAAAATTAATTTTGTTCAATACTTTATTTTTTATTTTTAAATTCTCGGTTTGAGAGAGAAAACAAAAGGTCATTAGATTCTTATTGAAGAGAGAAAAAATCATTGGTCTATTTTTTTTAGAGGTCCAAGCATACCGGGCCACCCAAATCCAACCAAATTTGATTGATTTTAAATTGATTTTCGGATTTGTTTCGATTTGGTTTCTGTAAGATTATTGGTCTCAGATGAACATCACGACATTTGATTGGTGGTTAATTTTGTGAGTATTTATTTTTATTATCTTATAATTAAAAAAAAAATTATTAAACCTAGTGGATCATGACTTGGATTGCAGATTCAGTAGGTTAACCAAAGTTCACTCGGGTTATTATTTTGTTATTTTTTAATTAAATATTTTTGTTCAATTTCGTCCTTTAATATTGGGTTAACTAAGAATTAGACTTCATAATTTGTTTTTATATGTTTCTTATAGGATTATTATAATCTTATGATCTGGATTACTGGTATGACAAGTTAATCTGGATTGATCTAAATCAAACTAATATGGTGCTATCATGATATGAATTTTGAAAACGATGTCAGTCTCCATATTATTATCTTAATATTTATAAGAGATGTCATTTAATATGTATAAAATTTTGAATTCATAATTAAAAATAATTTCTGTTAAAAAATATATTAGCAAAGCATGAATATTTTTTTATATTAAAAAAATAATCCAACTAACAGCGTAACTCAGCCAATGATATAGTTGTTTGCTAGCTATTTCATGTTAATAATAATCTTCTAATAAACAAAAAAAAATAAAAAAAAAAGTGGGAGAAGAGGATGAAAAGAAGAGTAAAAAACAACTCCTCTACCCAGCAAACACGGGAATACTTGATTAGAATAAGCTTACGGTTTCATTATCTCATCAGACTGTGATTAAAGAATAAATTCGAATTTGAAACTTCAGCATATCCAATTTCATCGATTAATTACAATATTAAATACTGATTATCTTTTATTAGATTATATCATAAATAAATTATAACCATATGTGACAAACAAATCCATATAAATTTTTAAATTTATCTTTTTTTTTATAGAAGTTATTTTTTTTTATGTGGTGTTGAAATGGAAGTTATTTTTTAATGTGTTTTTTATTTAAAAATATATTAAAATAATATTATTTTTAATATTAGTATTTTTTAACTACAAAAACAAATAAACTCATATTATAATAAAATGATATGGGTAATGGAAACACATGATTATAATTTATATGTTCATGCTATATGAGAAAAGTTGGCTTTTATATGAGAGAAGTCTGTTTGGAAGTGTGATTACGGTTGCTTTTCAAAATGTTTTTTGTGTCGAAATAAATCAAAATAATTTTTTTTATTTTTAAAATCAGTGCATCAAAACAATTTAAAATATACTAAAAAATTAATTTTTAACAAAAAAAAATGAATTTTAAGGAACGCGATTTGTACCGTGTGTGTGTGTATAAAGGGATCATACATTTTTAGAGAACGTTTGGGAACGTCGTGTAAACCGTGTTTCCCAAAATTCAATTTTTTTTTTTGTTTAGAGGTTCTCAATTAATTATATATATATATATATATATATATATATATATTAAGACCATTATTGTAAAAATCTATTAATTTCTTTGAATGTATGATATAGAGGTGGAGTACGTTTTAATTTGTTTAGAAAAAAATAACTCAATCTTGATTGGTGTACAAGTAAAATATCTATTTCTATCAAATATAAAAAATTCAAAAATCCAATGACAAAATACTAGAAAACATTTCAATATTATTTTATAAAGTTACTCAAAACAATGTGCTATTGCAAATTTTGGCTTTAGAATTTTTTTATTTTAAATTATTTTTATATACTAATTTCAAAAGTAAAATTTAAAAAATAATATTATTTTAATA
>Ga0325403_1005769_pt1 | contig 11717 bp, 10 predicted proteins | sample PopdelMetagenome_19_FD_205665 | JGI IMG/M metagenome (GOLD analysis project Ga0325403, IMG submission 205665) | Populus deltoides microbial communities from Bellville, Georgia, United States - Xylem-PdKOR-R4 | ecosystem: Host-associated > Plants > Phyllosphere > Stem > Wood/Secondary xylem...
AAAAAAAAAAAAAAAACTATTTATTGTAACTTAAAGGGACAACGAAAAAGAAAAGCACAGGCTAGAACTTGATTCTAAGAATTGAGAAGTTGCCATGAAATTGAAGAGTTCTTCCTAGACGGTCCATGTGTAATGAATATTATGACCATACATTACGTGAATGTTAATCCAGGAAGGTAAAAAACGTAACTAAAGAAATAGAGCTACGAATACCTTTATCATCTATCACACCCGCAACAACTATTTTAAAAGGAAGAAAACAAATGTTTATGAAGAAAATCCAAACAATAAGCTAAAATGGCATAGAAGCTAGTTAATGGCAACATATTAATGTGATGGATGTGGGAGTACAAGTGCTCCAAGATCAAGAAGGCCTACAGGTCTAAATGCTTTGCAACATATAGTAAGAAACCAAAAGGAATGGAAGTTGCATGTTTGCAACTTCCAACCAATAAGTATGAATATTGAAGTGCAAGGCATTCAAATTCAATCTAAAAGAAATGCTAGGTAGAAAGATAATGTTTTCTTCCAAAACAAAAATACATTGTAACCCTATGTAAAAGGCCTGCATGTCTATGCATTGCACACGTGCAACATATTCCATGATAGCAAGAAAACAAAAGGAATAAAACTTGCAAATATGTAACTTCCAACTGATAAATATGTATATTGAAGTGCAAAGCATCGAGATTCACTGTAAAAGTAAAAGAAAAGTGAAACAGAAAGAAAGGGATTTTTTCTGAAGAAAGATAACTTCAAAACTCCCCTCTCCCACCCAATTCCCACCCCCACCCCTTCCAAAAAAAAAAAAAACCTTGAAGACAGGTACACATAATTTTCTCATGTAAACAAGTCAAGGATTCTCTAACCTTTACAACTGAAGCAAAATTATCATCCAAGATAACAATATCCGAGCTCTCTTTTGCAACTTCAGTCCCTTGAATGCCCATAGAAAGGCCTATATCAGCCTAGAATACAGAAAGGTAAAGGTGCAATCAAATGGAAAGGAAGCGTTAAACAATTGGAAAGTAGAGCAGAAAGTTGTTGAGTAAAAGACCATGATGTAGTACAAAAGGCATTGAAAGTAAAAGAAACAGCTTTAATCTCCAGAAAGTTTTTATTGCCACCCAGACACATAATGCATAAAATCACTTAACATGCAAGACATTCAAGCTCGTTAGCTTTTTTGCAGGCTATAATATGGGAAGACTTTTCCCTAGGAACTAGAACGATTACTGGCATGAAATCTATCTCTATACAAAACATGCAAGTTGCACAGACACTCATTTATTCCTGCCTTCAAAAGGTTTCCAGAACATGTTGAAGAAAGCAAGTGTCACACCTACTATAAATCAATCTTTTAGATATAATAGAACTACATGGTATGATTAATAATCTGCTATGATATTTGCTACAGTTATATTAATGATACCTTTCTACTAGTCTGCAATGGACACAAAAAAAACTAATATCCATTCATCTAGGCATTAGAAAGTTAATATGTGGGTGTGAAACTAGAGGTCCAGATCCAAATTCTAGGTACATGAGTTGTAAACAAAATACCTTGCAATTTTTAGGTGCAGGAGTTGTAAACTCTACCAGATGTATCCAGAAATTTTGGACATATGAAACCACATGTAAAACTAATATCTAGTCTGCAATGGACACAAAAAAATCTAATATCCATTCATCTAGGCATTAGAAAGTTAACATGTGGGTGTGAAACTAGAGGTCCAGATCCAAATTCTAGGTACATGAGTTGTAAACAAAATACCTTGCAATTTTTAGGTGCAGGAGTTGTAAACTCTACCAGACGTATCCAGAAATTTTGACATGTGAAACCACATGTAAAACAGAAACAAGGATGACAAACCTCATGAAGTGCGGGAGCATCATTTGTGCCATCTCCGGTCACAGCTACAACTTCCCCTCCCTTACGAAGGGCTTGCACAAGTAAAAGCTTGTCATTGGGAGATGACCTCCCCATCACCTATACATTTACTCCTAAGTTAAACATTTTTCTCATACTAAAAAAACCAAACCAGCTAACTCAATCTCCAAAGGTAATTTCATGCTGTTTGGAACAAACCGTTATTTTCTTGGCAATTATTTCTCTTTCTTTTTCTGAATATGCACGGAATACTTTTCCTTCAATGATATTAGGCTCTGTAGCATCAGCACCAGAACTGAGAATCCCACACTCCAAAGCTATTGCTTTTGCTGTCTGAATATTGTCTCCAGTAACCATTCGTACCTATGATTTCACAAACACATTAATCATAATATGCCATGGATGAGATAGATTTTACACGCAAACAGATTTCATACAGGTATAAGAAACGCTAAACATAGAGCAACAAATGCTCTTGTCATAGTATGGGTTTTCAAAATTCCAAGAGGGGCATGTTGCTAGGCAATGCACTAGTCTTGCTTTGTCTTGTTGCATCTCCTAATTAGGAATATGCAAGGATCTTTCAGGATAACCATTTACATTCCAGTTGCTTTGAGATAAAATAGTTCTTCTAGCTTCACCAGGTGTTCTACAATATTGTATCAGGTGTTCTACAATATTGTATATAGGTGATTGTAGTTGCAGATATGCAAAGAGATGGGAGAGCTCTGTAACTTCTTTTTTTTTTTTGTAGTGGTTTATAGGAGGATATTCCTTTGTTTTCTTCTCTTACATTTTTTGTTAATAATGCTCTTTTCCTGTATAAAAAAAGTCACTTTTATTGACCATTGTACATAACAAACTCCGGTCTTTAAAACATCATCCCTTGATACATATGATGGAATGAACATTTTTATAAGGTAAAAATTAAAAGTTGATATCTGAAAGTAATAAACAACCTTTACACCAGCTGCTGTGCATACTCTAACTGCATCTTTTACACCTGGGCGGCAAGGATCCTGCACACAAATGCATTAGTTAATAGCAAGTAAAGCATAAACACTGCTTGAAAGTTGACACTTATGGACAGGCCAAGAAGGGAAACTTGGGTTAATTTGCATGTCATTAAAATGAAAAGAATAAAACTTTTGGCAGTTCAATCAAAGCATGAAACTGATTTGTTCTACGTGCAGTCAAAACCAAAAGAGTTCACATCCTAGCAGTGCAAAGATGATTGATGAGGCTCTTGTATATGTGAGGTGGATGGAGAAAAATAACATCTAGCATATGAAACTTATCTACACTGATAACAACTTTACATGATGGCCGGCATATCAATCATGGAGAGAGAGAAAGAGAGAGAGAGAGAGAGTGCCACATAATCCAAAAGAGAAAAAGAGGTGTGAAAATGTACACCTTAATGCCGACAATAGCAAGCAAAACAAGTTCATCTTCAGGCAAAACCCATTTATCCAAGCTCTCTACATCAGTAGGAACTTTGTCCAAATCATATGGTCTATATGCAATAGCAACACAGCGCAAGCTGCAGGCAGCCATGTCATCAATAGAGGCCTTGAAAAAATCCTGCAGAGGGATTTACAAGAGGAATCATTATCCAAAAAATATACAGACAAATGTTAAGAGATTCTAAATTACTCTCTTAACCTATGCATGGTCAAATGGTCAAATGATGACTTATACTGAGTGTTTCATGCAACTAACTCAAACTATTTGCATTGTTAATTTAGCAAACACTGGTCCACAAATTGTAAACTTCAGATAGAGTCAAAATTGTAAATTAAATAGCAATTTATACTTTCTATAAAACATGTGGAAATCAGCTTTGAAAAGACTTCAGAAAAAAAACACTACCATATCTTTATCAATGGATTGCAGTGAACCATTTGAATCAAGATATCTAGTACAAGAGGCAAGAACCATCTCAGCTGCTCCTTTCCAATGTATGTGAACTTTAGAATCAGTCTGCCAAAATCAAATAATTAATGAAAGTTTATCAGATTATGGCAACTCATATATTACTTAACAGTGTACAAGTTCAGTGAACACAAATGAGAGATGTTGCACTCAAAAAGTGTGCAAGAAGCTTATGGCATGCTTCAGGGATAGAGATCATAAAATATGGTCTAGCTAGCAAACAAGACTAGTCCTGATGTGGTTATAGAGCACTGACAATCCTCAAATTACATCCTCACAGCTGAGCTTTTATTGAACTTTATCATTTGTAAGCGAGTAGAGATCACTGGACAAATATTGCTTTCGCAATAGGCAAATCAATGGCAATATTTTCCATGCAACAGATGCCAAAAAAGCAAATCAACAGCAATATTTTCAATGCAACAAATGCAAAATGTAAGTGAAATTATTATGAATGATGCTAGACACCAGATGAACTTGTGACCTCCAAGGTCAGGGGCAAAGTTAGAATGAAGAGACTACCGTTTGTACAGCAACACCACCTTGCTTTTTCTCAGAATTGAAAGGGAAAACATGCAGGATTTTGGACTCTGATCTAAGAGCATCAAACTTCATCCCCAACTGAAAAACAAATTACAAAATACAAATACATAGATGGTAAGTGCAATTTACTTGACAAAGAAATATACTTGATATAGAAGGTGGAATATGGTTGGAGGTTGTACCTTGACTGCCCAAGAGAGGATAGCTTTTTCAGTTGGAGATCCAGAAATCTCTACATCTCCACCATCCTGCAAAAATGAATGCAGTCAACAACAGATTTCATTCTTTTAAAGGTAATCATGCTCCCAGAGTAATCCACAATATCCAACAAAAAAAGGGTTTCAAACAAGAAGTTAGGAAATAATAAATATGATGATTAGGTAAAGAGAACATGAGAGAAGAATCACAAAATCAAAGAACAAAAGAAAAAGAGACTGCTACCTTGGGAACAAACACATTGCCGGTGGTGTTCTGTGCAATACCCTCACACAACAAAGAGCTAACTTCTGAGTGCAATTTTAAGGGGTTATCTGGAGGGTTTATCTTCTGTTTCCCAATGTAAGCCTCAACTACAGTCATCTGTAAAATGAAAAATCCACGAGTAAAAATCAAGCACGGAAAGTGGCATGCCTGCTTCTGTAAGTAATCATGCTTCCTACTGTGAAAGCCACCTGATTTAATGTCAATGTTCCAGTCTTATCACTGCAAATTGTTGTTGAAGAGCCCATAGTTTCACATGCTGAAAGCCTACGAACCTGAATATCCATGCTGTTAGATAATGATGTTTCATAAACTAGAATGCAAATCAAAGGAAATTACAGAAGAAAATGACTTTGGGTAAAATAGAGAAAGATACTTGCCAAGGCTTTATCTGCCATCATTTTCCGCATTGAATATGCCAGACTGCAAAGCAATAGAGTAAAAAATACAATAAAGTTGGATATGAGATAGTGATTGCTAGATCAGTATGCATCAATATTATAGAGATGACTTTTACTTACGTCAAGGTAACAGCCAATGGAAGTCCCTCGGGAACAGCAACAACCACAATTGTAACCTAAATGGTTATACATTTAGTAAGGAAATCACATAAAACATAAGCATAAGCAAATCCAGGGACTTCACTTACTGCAACGGTAAGGATCTTTATCACTCCATCTATTGCTTTGCTGACCTTTGTCTCTCCTTTGATAAACTGGACACTTCCATCTGGATTTTTTGTATTTCCGGTAAAGTATCTAACAAATTTAATGAGATTGTAGATGGTAAGTTGGTGCACAAACAATATAACAATCAGTAATTGAATAATAACATGTACCCTACCGGCCCAAAAGGACAGCAAGCACAGAAAGAGCTACAGCAAGCCCAACAATGCCAATAAAAGTTGCAAGTCCATTCAATCGTACCTAACAGTCATTAAAAAGATAACCTTAAAGCTGCATCAAATCACATTTATTGACATTAGCTACAGTTGAAGTAATGAGAATTGAGATGAAACCTGCAAGGGAGTCTCTTCACCAGTATCCTCTGAGACGCTTGCCATCAACAACCCCCATTCAGTATTGATCCCAACACCAGTTACCTGAAAATGGCCAAGAAGAAATGAATCTACAAGGTAGCATATTTGAATAACAAATACTAGATTATTTTGAAAATAAAAGGAAATGCTGCTGTTAATTACATGACCAACATAAAAAGGAAAGGGAGACGTGCTTTATAAAAATAACTGAGAATCATCCTGATCATAATAAACAGAGAACAGGATGTATAACTGCACAGAAAGTATAACTGCAGTTTTTACCAGCATAGTGCCGAAACCATCTGCTACTTTACAACCAGACATCAAAAAGGGAGCCTTCTGATTCTTGTGAACCTACAATAGAGAACGGACTTGAAAATAATAGATTTCAACTATCAAGAAATTTCAGAACTAGATGTTTAGCAAACTCACAATCTTGCTTTCACCAGTCATGCTAGATTCATCTATGGCAAGAGAATGGCCAGTAATCAAGAGTCCATCAGCTGGAACCTAAGTAAAAGACCTCAATATTTGTATAGTTAATTTAAAAGATTTAAATGCATCATAAAAAATAATTTCTTCAGAAATAAACCTCACCTGATCACCTATTTTAAGAGGTACAACATCACCAACAACAATATCAAATATTGACATTTTCATCGTTCTTCCACCCCTCATAACCTGCACAGGTTCAGATGTTTCCCTTTCTTTAGATACAAAACATTGGAAGATCAAAAAATAAGCAGTCATATATTTTCATATCACAATAATACACACCTCTAACTGTATGTTTTGCTTTTCCTGATTTAAATTTTGAAACTGCAGAGATTGACGGTAATCGCTAACAGCTAGTAATAAACAGAGAAAAACAATGGTTACAAAAAAAAAATCACTGCTTGGAAAAAAAACCAGCACATGGAGTTGAATGATTAAATCCAATAGAAGTTTTTCCAGCTATGATGGACAGAGCAGTTCAGCAGTGAAGAACAGGACAAGAAGATTATAGCAACATCATTTACAATTCATTTGGATCTCAAGGGGGTGAAAGAGATCAAAATATGAAGTCTTTGGCATAACCATTCCACAGACATGTAACCATATGGATGCCAACATACTAAATCTTGTAATCATAAGCACCCAGACTTTCTTATGTTGCTACCTTCTGCTAGCAACTATATGAACCTTATATTGGAAGAAGATTGAATTCGATACCTGTAACAATTATGACAAGAATAACAGCAAAAGAGATGCTCGCCCCATCATACCATCCATGTGACAAACCCTATGAGGAACGAGAAGTGTGAACAAGATATTAGTATAAACAGGAAAAGGTCTGAAATAGAGCATTAAGGAGAGGAAGATCTACCCCCATAATGCACTGTGCACATACTCTAAGTAGTTAAAGATACAGACCTCATATATATGGCTTAGGCAAGCTAAAACACAAAAAACAGATTTAAATAAGAACCAAGCACACCTCTGTCTTGATTCCCAGTCCCAATGATGCAATGGCAGCTACAATCAAAATGATGAGGGTTAAATCTTGCCAAGCTTCCCACAGGAATCTCTGCAATACAAAGCGCACTGTAAGCAAACTATCTTTAATTCTGAAAAGAAAGAAATAAGAAAAAAAAATCAAAACCAATAACATACCAAAAAACTGCGTCCTTTTTTCTGAGGATATCTATTTGTTCCAAATGCATTCCTACGCTTTATCAAATCATTCTCATCTCCAGTAATACCAGTCACAAGATTGGTTTTCAGCATATTTGACAACCCTTTGGCCTGATCGAGGAAGAGATAACACACAATGTAAACAAGTTTACATGGTAAAATGGTGTAAAATAAGGAAAGCCTGTTTGCAATTGACTTACACCGCCATATTGTTGCAGAGAAGAAAAATTATGATCCCTGGTCATTGAAGCAAGTTGCTCCAGTCCAATTGCATAATCACCAGTAGCAGTTGGAGGTGTAGCTGAGGGACCCAGCACTTGAGAAGCAGAAAATAAGTTAACACGGATAATCTATTTGAGTGGGAAAAAAACAGCCCTGAAACTCTCAAACAGCAGACTACAACAAGTACAAGAAAAACTTTGTAAGAATATTTTACTCGGTGGTTATGCTAGTTATCCAGTCTTTAATATCATGTACTGGGGTCAACAGCAAATAATTCCTTCCTCCGTTATATTAGTTATTTCCAAATTTTATTTGAGAGATTGTGACAATAATTCCTCTCTTCACTACTTCAATCCACATCCTTTTTGACCAAACAATCCCCTTCTTCACTCAAATACTCAAACTAACTTGTGCCGTGCTAAACTTTCAAGGAATGCATTACTCTTATCCGGTCCTAGCATATACTCGGATATATCCATCTTAATAGTTTGATTCAAGCTACTTTCTGGGCATGTTGCTTCTTCACTGCCCAGCACTCGCCATCACAGTAAATAGTTGACTTCAATGCAATGTTAGAGAAGTTATTCTTTAGTGAAATGAGGGCTATAAGCACAGATAGCCATAGATCCCCGGCCAAATATCTTTAACTAAACCACTTGATTTTTACTTTTACAGAATATATTATCTTCCTTACTGTTCCGCTTCCTTTGTCAAAAAATCCTAGGTTAGAGAGAAGGGATAAAGAGGCCTTAAACAAATCAAATTCAGAACCTCTACGAAAAAACTCATTTCAAACATCAAAGTCGGATTAAAAGCTTTTAAAGAAGATAGTAAAAGGAGTATTAGAGGGTGACATACCAATTTGCTGTTCCCCTGCCAACCGAAAGAGTAATGCTGCCTGAAACAACAAATATTCAGTGATCAGGAAATATTACTGTCTCAAGTGCCTGATGAAATGCTTGATAACGTTAGAAAAATTACCCTTACGACTTGTGCATGGGATCTGATCATCCTTCTTCTTTTCTCTTTCTCGTCTTCTCTTTTCAAGTCCAAGGTGTACCGAAAACGCCGGCAAGCATTCAACACAAACGCTGCTTGCTGTGAAAGACAAAATCAACATAGTCATAACCCAAGAAATGAAAAATACAAAAGTAAACCTGCGACAACAATTTCTAAACGTCCGATGCACTCAGCATGTAGAACTAAAACAAAACCAACAAAGAAAATGAAATTCAACATCAACTCTGAACCCTGATAGTAAGAAAGCCACCATTGAATAACTTTATGCTTTGAGCCTGCATTATAATCACCAAGAGACAAATTTGTCTCTGCATGATAATAAAGGCAAGTAGAAATCATATAACATAGCATCTTATCATCTTCTTCTTCTTCTTTTCTTAAGAAAGAAGATTTTATATCATATAACATCGCATCGCATCATCTTCTCCTTTTTCTTAAGAAAGAAGATTCTACCACCTCCGATACAAACGAAGCTCAAAACACCAAATGCATTCATCTTTCTTATACCAATACAACACCAGCATTGTCAGCTATTTGCTCCATTTTCAAACCAATTAACAAAATAAAAATAAAAAACACTCGCACGCCTGCAGACAATGCCGGATTATTATTATAATAATTAAGTTGATGTTATTATAACTAAAAATAATGATGAAATAATAATAATAACAACAACAATTACCCTCCATTGGCGAAGAATCTCGATAGGAGCGTTCTTGGTCTGAGCAATATCAAAAGGATCAGATTCATCAATCAAATCATGATCATCATGTTCAAACTCCTTAGTAGGTCTCGCCTCCAAGTCATCCTGTTCCCTGGGGGATGCTGAAGAAGGCAACAATCCATTAGACGAACAACTGCTACTCATGATTCCTCCTGTTCCTTCTCCTTTATCCTCTTCTGCTCTCTTCTTCTATTTTATATTTTGTTACGTAAAATAATTAAAAGAAATATAAAGAATTTGTAATTCTAATGTCGCAGCATGGAGAGATGGCACTTAAAAATCCCGGTGGCTGTCACGGCGGGAAGAAGAGAGGCCACCAGCTCCAAAAATTAAACGCCGAGTAACAACCCAACACACAAGTACAGTAGAGTCATTTACAAATAAAAAACAAAACAGAAACATAAGAGAAAGAGAGGAGAGGCGAGAGAATGGCGGGACGATTGGGTGGTTTGCGCGGCAATGTCGGAGGCGTTAGTTACGGAGGAAGTTACTGCTCGGGGTTTTTTTATTAGAAATAGGAAAAATACAACGATAATACGCTATTTGAATAATAAAAGAAATAGAATGATTAGGTTATGTTACCGTGATTGGCGGAGATCGAACGGTGGTGGCGGCGAAAAGGAAAAAATCGGAAGGTTTTAGGAATTTCTTGACACTTCACAAGGAGTGTGTGAGGGTAGAGAGAGAGAGAGAGATGGGGAGAGAATTTTTGTTGGGAAGCTTCCTGGCACCTTCCCGCGCAATGACATGCTCCCGGAATACTTCTGTAAGCTACCTGCACGTCCCATACATATATGGAAATTGACTGGTATCTTGGTGCGCGCGGGTAAATATTCTTTTTAAAAAGTAAAAAATATATTATGAATATGAAGAATTTTTTAATAGTGTTATTAAAAAATATAACTAAGTGTGTTGATGTTAAAAAAATTTGATTTAATTTTTTTATTTAACTCAAGTTTTTAATTAAATTATATGAGAGGGAGCTTGATTTAAATTGATCGATTTTATAAATCTAAATACAACCTTGATCAATAAAAATATAATTTAGCTTTTAAAAAAACTTCAAAATAATAATTTTTTAAAAACATTATTGAGGCGGTGACAGATTGGATCAACCTCGTCTCCTTGACTTGGATCATGGATTTTATTGGGTTTAATAACTTTTTATATATTTTTATTTAATTATATGATAAAAACAGATATTCATGAAATTGAGTATTAACTTAAAAATAAACACTTATTTTAAATAATTACCCCTAAAAAAAATAAAAATCAATAATGCAGTTCATTTCTCGACCAATCTAGTATTAAATGATGAAATCAAAAGGTAATAAATTAAAAACAATTAAAAGACAAAAAAACAAAAAATATATATCATATTGGTGGGTAAACTTGTCAAACCTGTGAATTGAGTAAGCCATACTAGCATGCCAAACCTGTGAAACTAAGTTATGGATTTCATTGGGATTATATTTTTTCTTTTAATCTATTTTTTATTCAATTACATAATAAAAAATATAGGTGATTACGAAATCAAACACCAACTCAGTACCGAGGTGTTTTTTTTAGATTATGATAACCTCATAAAAGGCAAAACAAAACCAATTATGAAATTGAATTTCTAATTAATCTAGTATCTAAGGATGAGAAAAAAACTAATTTAAAAGGGTTAAATTTGTTAAACCCGCAAACCACGTCAATTAGCTAAACACGTGAATAGGTCCATGTCCTTTGCAGAATTTAATAACATATTTTTCTTCTGAAATTATTTTTTAGCTATATGAGAAAAAAAATAGACGATAAAAAAATCAAGTTCGCTTAAAAAAGGTACCCCGCCAAACTTGTAAATTAGAGCAACCTGGGTTACCCTAACAAACTCGTAAATCATGTTAACCTTATAAAAAGGTAAAATAAAAAAAATAAATTATGAAACAAAATTCTCAGCTATCTTAGTATTAAAAAGATAAGATCGACAAAAACAAATTTGAAAAAAAAAATCATGACAAAAATTCAAAAACACAAAGAAAAAAAAGAGAAAGCAAACATTGCGAGTTACTATTGTTATTCATAGTGCAATGTGTGTGGGTGAACAATGGTTTCCCCGTACCCTTCTTATTACTTTATAAAGTTTAATAACATGATTTTTTCTAAAATTATTATTTTTTATTTACATGATAAAAAAATAAACT
>Ga0325403_1005775_pt1 | contig 11714 bp, 12 predicted proteins | sample PopdelMetagenome_19_FD_205665 | JGI IMG/M metagenome (GOLD analysis project Ga0325403, IMG submission 205665) | Populus deltoides microbial communities from Bellville, Georgia, United States - Xylem-PdKOR-R4 | ecosystem: Host-associated > Plants > Phyllosphere > Stem > Wood/Secondary xylem...
TGGATAGGATTTTGGGTTGTCTCAAATTCTTCTGTAAATTTTCAAGTTAGAGGGTGAACATGGCTAAGACCAAAATCTTCTTCTCAAAAAATATCTCTCAAGCTCTAACCAATAACATTAGCAGGAATAGTGACTTCAAGACTACAAAAGACTTGGGGAAGTATCTTGGTGTTCCACTCCTACATCAAAGGGTCACGAAGCAAGCCTATAAATATATTATCAAAAACTTGTAAAGTAAACTAGCTGGGTGGAAAGCAAATAGTTTATCTCTTGCAAGGAAAATTACCTTATATAAAGCGGTGCTCTTCTCGGTTCCTCTTTATCTTATACAGTCAACATTGCTCCTAAAAAGCATTTGTTATGATATTGAGAAATTGTGTAGAAGATTCATATTGGGATAAAAGGATGGGAGAGTAAGGTTCATTTGGTAAATTAGAAGACTCTGTGTCAGCCTAAGGAAATAAGGGGTTTGGGTTTGAGGAAAATGGACAACATGAACAGGGCCTTCATTATGAAACTGGTTTGAGGAGTTTTTCATAATAGTAAGAGCTTATAGGTTCGAGTTTTGAGGTCTAAATATGTTAAGGAACATAGGCTAGTCCTTTATCCTCAAGTTAAGCAAAAAGACTCAATATTGTGGAAGGGTATTTCCAAAGTGTGGCTTTTGGTCACTTAAGGTGTAAACTGGGCATTGGGATACAGAAGTAAAGTGTTGTTTTGGAGGGATTCCTGGTTGGAGGGTATGGCCCTTTGAATCTATTTAATACTTAGAATATTCCTGAGGATCTGATGAAATGTTTAGTGGCTGATATAATGGATGATAGAGGTCAATGACAGTGGGAAACATTTGCTCACTTTCTTCGAATCCAGATGATTATGATCTTGGCAGGTGATGATCGTCCTACATCTCAGATGAGTGGAGATAAAGCTTACTCGAGGCATTTAATAGGTGGTCATTTCTCAGTAAAATCAGCCTATCTGATTCAAGAAGAAAGTAGAGCTACTCAACAACTACATGGCCCTTTGTGGAATATCATCTAACAATGGAAGAGTTTAGAAAGGGTGAAAATCTTTCTTTAGACAATCACTCATAAGGCTATCTTGACAAATGAGGTTAGATGGAGAAGGAAAATCATTATTAACCCCCTGTTCTTATCATTGTTTGACAGAGATTGAAATAATCATCCATGCTCTCCGAGACTACCCAAAAGCACGTGGGGTTTATGATAAAATTGTTGAAGTTGCAGATCAATAGGCTTTTTACTCCCTTAACTGGTATTCTTGGCTAATTAATAACCTACGAGCTAACCATTTGAGCTTTAAAAGAAATTTTTTGGGGCTTGAATTCGGCATTGCCTTGTGGCAAATATGGAAGGAGAGAAACCAATGCATTTTTAGTTCTTTTGATTCCTCCTTCACTAGTTATGTTTAAGTGATCATGAGGCTTGTTAATGATATCATTCAATCTATGTTTGTTGAATCTTAATACAAAGTAAATATCAAACATATAGTTTCTATAGGGTGGAGATACCCTCCAATAGAATGGGTGAAGAGTAACGTGGATGGTTGTAGCAAAGGAAATCCAGGGGTGGCTGGAGTTGGTGGAGTCATTAGGGATGCTATGGGAAGATGGATTGTAAGTTTTGCTCTTAATATCGGGATTTCCAAGTTAGTAGGTGTTGAATTATGGTCAATTACCGATGGCTTGAAGTTAGCTTGGTCTAAAGGTTTTCACAAAATTATTTTGGAATCTGATTCGACCTTGATGGTTGAATTAATCACTAAGGATAAGTTTATCACTGACAAAAATTATAATCTAATCATGCAGGCTAGAGATTTATTAGCAAAAGACTAAGATCTACAGGTGCTCTATATTTACAAAAAAGTAAATTTAGTGGCAGATTGTCTAGCCAATTATGGTTTAACCATGAGTTTTCTTTATAGATCTTCTAGTTCCTTTAATGACCCTTATGCGGGTCTTTATTGTAGTTTGTATGATGATCTGATTGGATCAACTCTACCTCGATTAATTTAATTATTTAATTAGGTGTTTAGCCCTGATTTTTAATTAAAAAAAACTAGAAATATGTGATGAAATTTAGTATCTCGAGAGATAGAATAACTAAATAGTACTTCCAAGTGTTCTGAACCATATGAAAAAAATTTCATCTTATAATAAAAAAATTTAGGAGTTAGACAACTGTGAGTTTTGGAATAGTAAATATTGATAATGTCGCCTACGAGAAATTCAACAATGTATCAATTTATGATATTATAAAAGATAAATTGTTTGAAAATAAAGACATGTTAAAAAGTATACTTACTGAATAAAAGGTCTTAGTTCATTGTAGTTAAATAACACATAATTATGTGGTTGTTTGTATTCTATTTCTGAAAAATATCCTCCCTACATTATTTTTTGGTACGAGTCGTTAATTAGTACTTAAAAGTGCATTTTTATCAAGGTTTTATATCATCATTTTGCACTTGAAGTATCAGTAACTCCTTAACTAGAGCATGTTTTATAATAATATGTCTAATAATATAAAATACCTTTAATTTATGGTAAATTTTCATCTTAAATACAGGCCTATCACATAAACCAAAGGATTGATTGATGAGTTTAACTACTAAAATTGAGAAGACAAAAAGAACGCTAAGCTTAGAAAAGAGATGTTGGTTCAGTCCAAACTGGAACACTATTCGGTTATTGGATCATAACTAGAGCTATAGAACTTGGATTTAGGTTAGGTTTATATGTATGGAAAGCTAAGACATGGGATTATCTGTTTAAATTTTGATGTTAGCAATGACATTTTGTTCAGACAAGAAGATAAGGATTGTCACCAAGTCAAGATGTGGCCACCCACTCAACAATTAGTCATCAAATCAATAGTTTTGAATTTTGGCCTATAAAAGTAGGCATTTGCCATGCATTTAGGGATCTTGATTTTCTTACTTGCTTTCTTTCTTTGTAGTTTTAATGTTCTAGTTTTATTTCATGTTATAGTTTCATTAATCTCTTGTTTATGCATTTCATTTTCTTTACTATACTTATATAATCATACTCTCCTCTTATTTATTTATGTTTCTCTTCTTCATTATGTTTAGCTAAGTTTACTATGTCAAGGTAAAAAAGGTTTCACTAATGGTGTTGGGATAAGTATAATATAAACTCAATATGGACTTCAATGATTATATCCTTAACAACTTGCTATTAACATATCTTATCATTTTTATCTTATTAATTCTTAATACCTTACTTGTTAAATGGTTAATCTAGATTTGTGTTGTATAACACTTGGTACAACAAATGCTTGACACTTTCATAGCCAACCGTTTGGTATAACCTATACCTGTGCTATGAAAGGAACTTGATTTGTTGTTAACATAAGTTAGCATCATGAATTCCTGACAATATTTAAAAGTTTGGTGTTAATTGAATAAGATAATTAATATGATCATATTAATAATTTATAATGAGCTATTAATGACAAATCATCCGATTGAAACCTTCTTTGTGTGTGGTTTCCAGTTGAGTAATAAAAAGAGTTTATATTATACTTATTTGAAATACCATTAGTGGATCCTCTAACCTTGACAATTGTTTTTATCATTGTTTAATCTTCACATTAATCTTACATCTCTAAATTCTCTTTAACTCATTATTATTATTATTATTATTATTATTATTATTATTATTATTATATAATTAACCTTCCAATGATTCGACCCCGGTCTTGCCGGGTTATTTATTACTTCGACACTCCTGCATTTGGGATAAGATATCAATCTTTTGATCGTGTCAATCGTCTAAGATGGGAGAATATTGTCAAGTTCCCATATGAAGGCACTTCCCCACCGTTGTCATGCCTTAGAACATGGTTGATTCTTGTTCTCAATTGAAGCTTGAAATTGTACGAGATAAATGTTGAGATCTCTTCAACAATATCGACCTTGCATATCGAAGCCTCAACATACACCTTGTTTTTTACTTTTCTCTTCAAGTTGATCAAAAACCTGCATTAAATTAAATGAATGTTTTGAAATATGCAAAGAAAGACAATAAAATTTTAATTATAATGCATGTATAATCCCTAACATCTCGAATGGATACATACATCTATATTGGACTAGGCCTCCAAATTTTGCTTGAAAAGGTAAATGTATAGGTAGATGCTCCATCAAGTCAAAAAACAATGGAGGGAATATCATATCAAGTTTGCATATTGTTTGACAATATTCATTTTAAGCCTCTTCATATGTTGTGTCTGTAACTTGTTGGAGTATATATCTCTAAAAAAGTGATTGATCTCCATGAGTACATCACATATCGTATTTGATAATAAATCTCGGTAAGCTAATGAAATGAGTTTTTGTATAAACATTTGGCGGTTATAGCTCTTTATTCCATATAATCTGCAATCCTTCAAATTCATCAATTCTTGATATATTTTAGGCATGTCCATCAAGAAAATACAAACTTTTAAGCCGTTGGTAGACAAGTAATTGTGCATTATTGTCTAAGGCGAAGCTGGCTTTGGGCTTTGTGACCCGTGACCCAATATAAAACAACTTCATATTTTTACGGTGACAAAACAAAGCTATATTTTTACGGTATTGAAAATATTCTCAAACATGCTTTTTTTTTATGTGCATGACATCAAGGTAATGGCTGAGGAGATTGGTCTTCTAATAAGGAAGCTCCAAGAAAATACTTCAGTGGTGCAACATCCCTTTCAATTTTGCCAATAAAGAAGTCATTTCTAAACTTGTGACCCGTTGGCAAGAATTGCCAGTGGTAGTAAAAAAAAGATGTTTAACAGTCATTTGTTAGCGTGAATGTCTTATTATTTTCCATACAATATAGACATGTTAGTTTTTCATGCGTGCTCCAACCAGAAACCATTTCATAAGTTGAAAAATCATTAATAGTCCACATCATAGTTGCTTTCATTAGAAAATTTTGTTTTCTCGATACATCATAAGTAAAACCACATACACATCTTTGGTGGCAAGTTGTAAACCGGGAGTATCATCGCCAATAAAAATAAAGAGTAGCAAATGACCTGAATCGATTGAATTCATCTGTACATAACCCAGGACGCACGTTTCTTGTCTCCACTGAAAAATAAAGATGCATATTGTTAAAGTATTACTAGGCTTCACCACTGGAAGGGTGTACCATCACTCCATCCATCGCATCATATAATTGGTGCTATGTCATGTGCTCAGCAGTCGTCATGACATGAATAACCTCTGCAGTCTAGGTGTGATTAGAAAGTATCTAAGTTTTCTATGTGCGATAAAAGTCATTCCTCAGTTAGTTTTGGGTTTATAACGAGAATGTCCACATGTTCTGTACTCGGTCAACTCTGCATTTTCAAGGTAGCACAATTGCAGAAGTTTAGACAAATGTCAATTTTCTTGTATCCTAGACCGAGGGGTTTCATTATGGATTTAGTAGCATATAAGTTCTCTTTTAGTTTGTTCCCTTCAGATAAAATGTTTCTCATCCATTTAACAATTCTATCATAACATGCCTTACTCAACCCATGATTTGACTTGATGGTAAACATCTATGCAACAATCAATAATTTACTGTGATTTATGCAATCATCCCATAATGGTTCATTAGAATATTTTAAAAGATTAAAAAATTTGATCGCGTCTACATTAGGTTCTTCATCTACGATTAGACATTGATCGATATGGCCTTAATTCATTCCTATCACATCCATAACCATATTCCTTCAAGGATTGCTATTGTCATCTACAACTCCATGCATGTTGCTAAAACTAGAAGTTGACCCAACTATCTTTTCTATCATGGTATCGTGAGGAATAAATGGTTCTTTGTGTGCATACCAACACAAATATTTCTCCATAAACCCTTTTTATAGAAAATACATCGTTACAATATCGAGATCGAGAAACTTTTTATTTTTACACCTCTTGCATGGACATCTAATACCCCCTCCACTAATATTTCTCGGATTAGATAATGTATAATTAATAAAACCTTGAATCCTATTACAATAATCCATCCTTTGTAACCCTTGGGGTGAATCTCTATACATCCATGAACGATCATCCATTGCTTATATCAAACCTATATAATAAAATAATGATGACAACATGTATTAATTACCTACGTTAACTAAATAAATTTACAAAAATATTGATTTAGCTCAAACTTATTCAATCTATCTTAATATTCTCTTCATATTTGGCCACCAGTAAAACTTTTTAAATCCTGGTACATCTTTGTACTCCCAGGGTGTGTTGTGAGTCTCGACTCATGAGCTTTCCATAGTACTTTATTTTCAATGCCTTGTCTTCTGGCATGTACATTCGCCTTCTAAATACTATCATTCCATCCTCCAAGATTTGAAATAAAGTTTCAATTCCTGACTTCACTTTATCTCTTATCTTACCAACTTTGATATCTTTTGTTGATCTTCTAGCACTCTATCCCTGAGTACAGACTTCACTCTTAACTGAGCTAATAAGGAGTCCTTAGGTGTAATTTCTATCTTGGCATCAATCTTTCTCAACTTTTGTAATTCCCTTCCATCCTAATCATCCTTCTACGTATCCATTGCCTTGTTTTTACAATTAAAGGCATTTGCAACAACATTTGCCCTCATCAGATGATACTCTATTACACAATCATAATTATTGATAAATTCCATGCAACATCTTTGTCATATATTCAATTCCTTTTGTTTCATTAGATACCTCAAATTTTTATGATTCATAAAAATCCAAACTCGAGACCCATATAAATAGTGTCTTCATACCCTTAAAGAGAACACTACAATAGCTAATTCTAAATCATGTACTGGATAATTAACCTCATGAGTTTTTAATTGTCATAAGGCATAAACAATCACTTTACCATGTTGCATCAATACATAACCCAAACCTTTTTTTGATGCGTTACTTTAGACCACCAATCCTACAATTCCTGAAGGAAGTGTCAACATTGGTGCTATTGTAAGCCTTCTTTTCAACTCCTAGAAGCTCTCTTCACACTCTTTCTTCCATTCACACTTCATCTCCTTCTGAGTTAGTCAGGTCAGTGTAATAGTTATAGTGGAGAATCTCTCAATAAACCTTCTGTAATATTCCGCTAACCCAAGGAAACTACGAATTTCAATATCATTCATAAAATATTTGAATGTGCCAAAATGAGCATAAGAAATATTTAAGATGGAAAAAATATTTGAATGTGCTAAAAATGGACATAAAGAATATTTGAGATTGAAAAATAGATGAATGAGCTATATATAGGCATAAGGCATTTTGTAAATGAAAAATACATGGATGAGCCATAAATAGGTGTAAAATATATTGAGATTGAGAAATATATGGATAAGCAGCATAAGAAATATTTAAAATGAAAAAAATATTTGAATGTGCTAAAAATGAATAAAGAATATTTGAGATTGAAAAATAGATAAATGAGTCATAAATATGCATAAAGCATTTTGTAAATGAAAAATATATGGATGAGCCATAAATAGGCATAAAGCATTTTGTAAATGAAAAATATATGGATGAGCCATAAATAGGTGTGAAATATATTGAGATTGAGAAATATATGGATGAGTCATAATTGGTATAATAGATATTAAGATTAAAAATTGATATTGATGAATCTATAATTAAACTAAAGTATGATCAATGGGTATGGTAAGGGGTAATGAACCCTAAATTGGTTTAGACTACGAACAAAGAGTACTTATGATGATTTTATAAATGTGGTTAAAGTAGAACACAAATAAAGATGATTGTGACGTTACCATAAATTCAATAATTCAAAACATAAGTGATGAATGTTATGAGATGGGTGAAGAACTAGATCTTTTTATCAAGGAGTTATTGTATGTATGATGATGATTATTCAATGAGTATAACAAAGAAAATGAGAGTTTGTCAATTGTTGAAGAGAATGTATTAAATCAAAAAGTTGACATAAAATTAATGTGTTTATAAATGTGTTAAAGATATTGTGCTTGCTCATATGGTTTGGTAAATAATAGTAACCATGATGGTACAAATGTTTTTTTTCCTTCTAATTTTCATGATTTTACATGTAATACAATTACTTTCCCTTGAAGATCTCAATCTCATTACAGAAAGTGTTGTTGTGATATTTATCCTTACACATTGGGTAGATCCTTATCATGTCTGTTAAAATTTTGATAAATAAATTTATATGTATGTAATTCAAGGAAGTGTTGTAACCTTATTATTTCGCATGTATAATCATGTAGCATCGCATTTATTGATGAATTTGATGAATGGCGAGTATAAGACTATTGTTATGATGTTGTGTATAAAAGAAAATTCTCTATTTTTCACGTATCTAACAATTAGAAAGATGAAAATTACATTTAAAAGTTCGGGTTGTTACACTTTATTCTTAATGAGCATAATATTATGTGAGAACTCACTTTTAACATAAGATCTCCCCCCTATACAAAAAGCTCTTTCGCCATCTATAGGAAAGAGGATGTGGTGGCTGTGATGTCAGGTGCAACAATCTACAACATAGTTTTATTATCTCTAGTGACTTGAAAATCAAGATCCGAGTTTTTGGACAGCAAAAAACTATTTTTCAACGAGTTTACACCTGAAATGACTTTCAAAAAAACATCATATAAGCTTTTAAAACCTCATTTGCAACCACAAAACAACCTTTAATATCTCTAAAAAATAAAAAAATAATCAAAAAAAATTTAAAGACTCTGATCTACTTTTTCTAACATTGTGAGAGAGAAAAATCATCTCCATCAAACTTTCTAAAAAATTTCAATTCATTGACACTATGACCATCATTTTTGGTAGTCGTATTGTCAAGAACCAACAACTTCTCATTCTTCTCTGAGCTTTCAAGGACTGAAATGTTAAAAAAAATTAAGATTTTAGATTGAAATGTGAAATGCTAAAATTCTAGGGACCAAAAAAAGGATAACTAAAAAGTATAGGGATTAAAATGAAATTTCTACACAATTATCAAACTGAGGTCTTTTTTGATAGATTTTGGTCTTTTTTCTTTTAATTTCTATTTTTAACTACTAATTTTTATTTTGTAAAATTGATATTTAAGTCATAACAAAAAAAAAATCCCTAAATACTTTGGATGAGAAAATAGAAATAAAAAAACATATCATCCTATAATATTATGATCATATAATTTAAAAGGATGAAATTGCAATTAAAAAAATAATTGAAATTAAAAAAAAAAATCTATGGAGCAAGGCACCCCACCTCACAAGAGAGTTAATTTCAATTAACTCTCATGAGTTTAGTTTTGAGTAAATCTATTTTCTACTTTTGGAATTTCAATTGTATCAATGCCTTTCATAAAGTTTCAATTACTTAGCAATATTTCATTTCAGGTTACCCAAACTAACATAAATTATTTAAAGTACTAAACTCTTGAAAGTTGATTGAATAAAATTATTTATAATTTGATAATCTATTTCAATTAAAAAATTCAAATTATACAATATACATCATTTAAATTAAAAATTTCAAATGACACAACATATTTATCTTTAAAATTGTAAGATTAAAAAATTAAAATTCATCCTTTTTTATATTTGTATATATATAAAAAAAGATATAAAATGACTACTATACTAATTTATTACATTCCATCTTAAGTATTCATTAATGATGACATAAAGTGGTTACAATTGTCAATTAAAAAAAGTTGCAGGTAAAATTGGACAATGATGTATTTTTAATGTCTACAATTGATCTATTGTTTACTTTTTTTTTATTTATTATTGACTTTTTAGCGTAATTACCCCTAGTTTTCTTAAGTTATCCTTATTAAAAAACTTTAATAATTTATTAAGTTTTCTATCTTAAAATCTTAACTCTCTTCACTTTAGTTATATATATATATTTTTTAAATACAGTAGTTGTCTTCTATGAATTTAATTTTCAGTATTGCTTTTAACTGCTCTAAAAAAATATACTTAAAAAAAGTTGGATATGATGTTTTGAGTATTAATTTGATATGTTTTTAGGAGAAAATTGCTTTTTAAATATTATCTAATACAAGTAAAAGATGCGAAAAATATTATGGAATTTTACTATTTATATAAACAATGAAGCTTCTTTTTATTTTTATTTTTAATTCAACCTCTTTTTTATTTTATTTTTTTCTTAATTTTTTTTTAATTTTATCATTATCCTTTTTTTTTATAATTATTCAAGTTAATTTTAGATAACTTGTATCCTCTCAGAATAATTTTTATATAATTTAATTTTAAACTTAACGCTAAACAAGATATCGATTGAGAAGTTTTTAAATGTGAATTTTATCTTTTTGGAAAAAAGAATTCTATCTTCAAACTTTTGTAATCAGTTGGGGTGGGTTGCCTTTTGGAGTGATAAATTCAATAATTGTGTCATATATATATATATATATATATTCTCTATTTTTACTTGAAAGAAAAAAGAAAAAAAATCGTGCGATTTCAACCTAAGCATTTGATCGGATTGTCTTAATTAATAATAAGTTCATTCCCTTCAAAAGCCTGTTATCTGGAGGCCAGCATTCTTCTCCCCTCACAATTGAACCAAAAGTTCGAGCCGTATTCAGTTGGAGCACACACTTCAACAAAATAATTACTGGAGTCTATTAGTGTCATTGTTACTCCTGCGGTAGTGATTATAGTTTAAAAAATATTATTTTATAAAATATATTTTTAATTAAAATTAATTTAAAAAAATATATATTTAGTTAAAACTAAAGTTAAATAAAAAGTAATTTAATGTGTTTGATTAAAAGAATGCTTTTCAAATTAAAGTTATAAAATAATTAAAAATATATATATATATATATTAATATTGATAGTTTTTAATTTAAATATTATAAATTTAACTACTCTTATTAAATCATGAAATAAATAATATTGATATTAAATATTTTTTATTGTTCCATTAAACTATGTGCAATTTCATCACGTACGAAATCTATCCAACAAGAACTATATTTATCATGGTTTCTTAAGAGCACAACAACAACAGTTAAAATATCATCAAGAATAAAATTGGAATTGCAATCAAATTTTGCAAATGCTACATCATTAAGCGATCTCCGTCTAATTTATGTAGTGTCATTGAATAATGTTTAACACTAGTTTTTTTAAAAAAACACAATTAAAAATAATTTTATTTTATTTTATTTTATTTTACTAGATCGGATCCAATTCAATATATTTTTAGCTTTCAACCAGATTCAGTCCGGCCAACACGTGAACAATGAATCCATACTTTATTGTTCAGTTGAGGCATGCTTTACTGTTCACGTAAACAGTGAAGCATAACTACAATGTTAAGTGATTTCTCCGCAGGCAAGAAGCAGCAAAAAAACAGCTTTTGATAAACCTACGACACAACCTTAATAAATAGTGGGTCCTACCAAACAAGAAAAACTGTGGCGTTTGCTTAACCAAACAAGAGAAACTATGGCTGGGTTCACTGGCAGCTACAATAACAAACGACCACTAAATCCAATGAAGAAATTGTGATGCTCCCTTTCATGGCTCATGGCCATCTTATACCTTTTCTTGCACTTGCAAGACAAATCCATCAAGCAACTGGTTTCACAATATCCTCCTCCTTGGAGCCAAACATCCAATAGCTTATCCCCACCTTCAACTCATCATCCAAAGAGCCAAACAACG
>Ga0325403_1005776_pt1 | contig 11713 bp, 10 predicted proteins | sample PopdelMetagenome_19_FD_205665 | JGI IMG/M metagenome (GOLD analysis project Ga0325403, IMG submission 205665) | Populus deltoides microbial communities from Bellville, Georgia, United States - Xylem-PdKOR-R4 | ecosystem: Host-associated > Plants > Phyllosphere > Stem > Wood/Secondary xylem...
TACAGATCCTATATTAACTCAAATTTGTGTTTGCCAGTATTAAGAATGTGAACCCAAAGTAACCAATATTGTTTGGGCTTTTCTAGGTTGACCCGGCAACCCCAAGAAAGGCCCAAGTAAGTCGGTTCAAAAAGATGATTGTAGTATCGATCTTGAAAGCTTGTGAAGAGCCAAATCTCAAGGGTTTTGTACCCTCTTCACGTAAAAATAAATCAATGGTAATGACTTTTTCTCGTTTCCATTTTCCTTTCTTAATTTTATGTTTGTTTCCCGGGAAAGCTTGAGGGAGACAGTAGAGAAAATTATCAAATTTGATTGCTTTGTTGATGTTTTGAACTGTGTTCTTGCTTGTTTTTGAATTTATGTATTTTTTTGGACAGTTGGGTTTTGGTTTAGTTTAGTTTTTTTTTTTTTATTATTATTATTTAATATATTGCTTTGAGACACCTGATATTGATCCTTTTAGGATGCCTTGTTTTGGTTTTTTATAAGCTTAAGAAATAAATTTTGACAGGATATGTTGAAGTGGTTTGATAAAGTTAGGAACTTGGTGGTGGTTTTGAATCTTAGGTTGAAGAAACTGAGGTTTTTTTCATCTGAGGTTTTGAAATAGCTGTAGTTTTAGCTGTTTATAAGGTTGTTTGTTGTGTTTAGTGTTTCTTTTGATGGAATTATAGTCTGTAAAATTAATACAAGTGGGGAAAAAGAAACCTTGGTTTGTGTATTGGCTTTGTGAATGCTAAATTGTTGTTTTTCTTATTCTTTGTGCTATTTGCCAGATATGGCCGAAGAAGCAGGCATGTTTATGGTTCTTCAGACAATTGGAAGTGTTTAGTGTTGCAAATGTGGTATTCTGATGCAACCAAATGCTGCTAATGTGTGTTAAGTGTTTGCGCTCGGAAGTTGACATTACTGAAGGTTAAAGAAGCATGTGATCCTTGTACATTGCCCCGAGTGTGATACCTGCTTGGATCCACCAACTACGGGGATTAGGGCTCAATTAGAATCAAGGGAGTTGATGGAATTTTGTCTGAAGAAGTTGAAGTTGAAGTAGGAAGGGGTTAATTTGGTAAATGCGGAATTTATTTGGACTGAACCTCATTCCAAGAGGATCAAGCTCCGGGTGAGAGTTCAGAAGGAAGTCCTTAATGGTGCAATACTTGAACAAGCATATGTTGTTGAGTATGTTCAGCAGGAACACGTGTGATTCTTGCACAAGAGTTCAGGCCAATCCTGATCGATGGGTTGCTGCTTTCCAGCTCCGGCAGCATGTCGCTCATTGAAGAACTTTCTTTTACTTGGTGCAGCTGATTTTGAAGCATGATGCTGCTGTCCGTGCTATTAAAATCAAGCAAATGGATCATGGTATTGATTTTTTCTTTGGAAATCGTACCCATGGTGTTAAATTTGTGGGTAAAGTAGCTCCAGTAAGGAGTCGCAATGACAAGCAACTTGTTTCCCATGATACTAAGAGCAACAACTACAATTACAATATACTTTCTCCGTTGAAATCTCTCCAATTTGCCTTGAGGATTTAATCTGCTTGTCTCCAAGAGTTGCCGTTGGCTTGGGGAATCTAGGTCCTCTTGTGATCTGCACCAAAGTCACAAACAGCATTGCGTTGTTAGATCCTTTCACTCTGAAACACTGCTTCTTGGATGCTGACCAGTATTTGAGAACACCCTTTAAGTCTCTTCTCACTTGCAGGCAGCTTGTGGAGTATATTGTATTTGATGTGGACATTGTTTCCCCTTAAGTTAGAATTGGTGGCTCGAGATATGCTTTAGCTGATGCCCAAGTTGCTCGTGTGTCAGGTTTTGGGAAGAATGATACGTACCATGTTCTACATAAAAACACATCTGGGGCATATTCTGAAACCTGGTGAGAATGCTCTTGGTTATGACCTACATGGAGCTAACAGTAATGACATGGAGCTCGACAAGTACAAAGATTTAGTCGTTCTGGAAGTAATCTTGGTAAAGAACTGCTATGAAGAGAAGCGCCAGAGAAAACGGGTGAAGCCTCGTTCGTGGAAGTTCAAGTCCCTCAATATGGAGGTTGATGACACGAGAGGTAGAGGTGATGAAGAGAAGATGAACTCGGAGTATGAACAGTTCTTGAGAGATCTGGAAGAGAACCCTGAGTGGAGGTTCAATATATCATTGTATCGTAACAAAGAATATCAACCTTCTGAGAAGGCATCTATGACTGATGGGGAGGATGCACCTTCTATTCCTCTAGAAGAGTTGCTTGCTGACCTTGAGATAACTGATGCAGAAGATGAGGATGGCGACATGAGAGAATAAATCTCAAAGTTTTGTTTATTTTTCTGTTTGACTTGAAATGATCTTTTCATCAAGTAGATTTATACAGTGCCACGTAGCATTCGCTTTGATCTCAGTATACAAAAGTTGATGCCAATAAGGTTTAGTACAGCAGTAACACACTTCGTTCACCTGGCCAACCGAGCTCGGGTTCAAATCTGCAGAGTTATCTTGAGCTTCGGTTTCGACACAGGTGCTGTGGGTGTGCATACTACTACAGGTGCAATGTGACTTGCCAGGAATTTGCAACAGCCTACTCTGCCTTTCAAATTTAAAACAAGAAAAGTGAACCAAAGTTGATTCAATTATACCATCTAGTCACTATGGTAAAGGATACATGGATTTTGACATTGAACTAACCGGGAAATGAATGATTTTGGCGTGATCATCAAATTTGATGCTATTTAGTTTGGTGGTGGTATAACATACAAACAAGTTGATCCTGTACAAAGATATGTATATATAACTAGTTACCTTCCTCGTCTGGGATCAAACACATCTATTCTTTCTGGCAGATGTTCAATATCAGAATGAGTATATATGATAACATTTGACATGTTCCCCTATCCTTTTTATTCTAAAAGAATAGAAATTCACTCAAAAACTGTCTCGTATACTAATTTATTTTATGTTTGTCTCTCCAACCAAACATGTTTTTGTCTTTTTTGTATTTTTTCATTTTCTCTTCAACAAGTGATTGAATGAGCGATTCATTCCTTCGATTTATGTATTCCAGGACCTGTTAGGGGTGACAGGATGAATGCACATAAGAATAGTTCATATACATGCAGCAATGAGCAAACTTGTTGATTAGCACAAACGTTTTAAAGAGGGACAGACAACATTGCCCATTGTACATAGAAATCTAGGATGACAATATGGATTCCAACTTCTTCTGCAGATGGGGTTCCAGGGAGAGCATGATGGATCTCCAGGTAGAAGGGGGTGACCTTCTACTGTGAAGTTTCAATTGCTTGATCATTTGGTTTACAGTTTCCTCAGTAGCTAACTTCTTGCCTGCCCACAGGATCTTTCGAAAAAGAAAAAGGATTGTTCTATTATAAGTAAAATTCATAGAAAATTAAGCAGTTTGCCGAATTAAACAAACAATGGAATGTACCTCGGCGTAAACAGCAACAATTTCGGAAAGATAAGCCTTTTGGGTGCCTAGAAGTTCCCCATCTGACCTGGAATGAAACAAGAAAATAACCAGGGTAAAGAAAATCAGTGAAAATGGAATCGAATGGTTCTAGTTATACTTCAACCATGTGATGAAAATTTGGCGTACACTTCAACCAATGAACATAGCTGCCGATGAACAACTTTGGCCTCCTCTAGATTATTTTTCAGTGGCAAATGGCCTAACCATATCCTCAAAACCTGTTAAATAGAGAAGGCAACTTCACAGAATGGCCATAATATGCTTTCTAAAAGGCAAATTAATTCCTAGCTTTGCTTCTGCCACTGTTTTACTGCCTGACATACTCTCCAGTCGAACATCAGTTGGAAAGGTAAGTCTAAAAGGAAATACAAGCTGAAACGTGCACGCATTTGGTGGAACACAAAAGGTTCCTTAGACGTTAATCTGGAAACAACAAAAAGCAAATATACCATTTCCGCTTTGAGTTTTTCACGATGGAACTGCAAAATTTTTCCTAGAGCAGAAACAGCAGTATCATGGGCCATTACATATTCCATCTGCAATGCGTTAGGATGCCCCATAACCGCATTCAAAGCAGAAACAGCCCCTGCAAAAGAAAAACTACGTGGTTTATTGCAGAAACTGACTGCAAAGGACGAACTCGTGTTGCAGAAAGCAGAATAGCAAGCAACCTTTAAGAAAAGACTTGAATACAGACCCACCAAACTCTGCCGCTGTACCAATTGCCTGCGCAGCTACCTGAAAAAATAGTCTTCTGAATCAGAAATGCACCATAGAAGTGTTCCAACATCACAGGTATGAGTGGGAGATAAACCTCTTGAACTTCGGGGTTCTCATCCTTGCATGCTTTAAACAGAAATAGAAGACTAATCTTGCACCGCCTGTTTTATCAGATTGCATTAAGCACATTATAAAAGCATGCTCAATCAATAAAAAAAGAAATGGTCTACCTAAATGCTTCTTCTTGGAATTGCTTCGCAACATCACAAAATACATGCAAGGCAATTCTTCGCTCTTCGACTATTCTGTCCTTTACCTGAAGGCAACGAACCAGTGGGAAATGAAAACAATTTGATGGGAATTGGAAAGTTATCAGGGTAGCCCAGCAGCAGCCATCATGCAACAGTTTTATGGATCACTTAACAATGTTTGGAAATTATAAGGTTGTGGTCATGACCATGGAATCACAGAATGTGAGCAGAAAAGGATGTTTAAACTCACCCACATGAGTTCTATGCATGGCGCAAGCTTGCCGATGAATGGTGAGAAAGAGTTCTTGTGTGTTATGATGAAAGTGGTCAAACAAGCAGCTGCCTGCATTGAAATGAACAGAAGGCAAGCAACAGAACTCATTTCAAGGATCATCTACAAATAATTAAATTTGAAATAAGTGGCAAGGCATCTCCAATTAAAGATAACAAAAATTGCAAACTTTGTCATAAACTTTCTGTTCTTCCCCATTTTCCTCATCTGGTAATGTCTGATTTATTCCTTCAATAGCCCCAACTTTGCTTCTTGAAAGAGATGAAATCTTTTGCAGAACATTCATTATCGCTTTTAAGAACAGGTCAGTCTGGTCTTCATCTAGTACATGTTCAGACATCTGAAAGATAAAAGAGCATGCATGTTGGTAATTTCATAATATATAGCATTTTGCTGTGACAGATACATATAGGAAAACAAAATATGGATAAAAAATAAAAAGAGGTTCATGTTGATTTTGAGTAGGATCTTAAACAGATATAAGCAGTAAAGATTTGTCCAAAGCGAGACAGACCTTCATGCATTCATCCAACGAGTCCAAAATTACTGCCGCAATCTCAAGCAATGATTCCTACATACCAATAGCAGTTAGGAATTACAGCAGCCTGGCTTAATTAAATGTTATTTCTTTGAACCCAAAGGAGAAAAAAAGTTCATTTTCAAGTAGAAATTACCTTACTTAGAGCTTTAACCAGAGCTGGTACCACATAAGAGCACAACTTTTTAAAAGGAGATTCGTCAGCAGACCACTCAAGATACCCTTCTTGTGTTGCTACTTTAGATGATTTTAATAGCACTGGCATGGCTAGTGTCAAAGCACCAAAAATTAAACTGTGTTTATCAATGATGCAGGAGCATTCCTAATAAATAAAAAGCTTACATGGAAAAATGAAAAAGAGACAAATGGTGCTAAACAAGGTCTAGGATAGCTGAAAATTCTATTAAGAGGCTCAGGTTTTAGGTCAAGTTCAAAGGCAAAACTGATTTGATTCTGAGCGAAGCACTAGGCAATCTGACTAGAACGCTACATGTGTCTTGTTTCAGATGCTTAAAATTTTGTGCGATGTTGAAGAGAGAGTATGCTCCTGTGCAAGCTATCAGAGAATCTGTAATCTCTCCTGAGCATTAGTTTTAACTTGGAGAATTCAGCTTTCTTTGTCAAGAAACATTAAAGTGTAATAAATACCAGAAGCAGCAACTCTTCGGATTTCTTCACTGTGTTCAAATTTTAGACGTGGAACTAAAGTCCGAGCAACCTACACATATTATTGATCATTGCATTGAAAGTTATTTCCAATTTTTTTGAAGAGATTCAAGAAAGGAGAATCATATGCAGTGTTGCATAACCAACCTTTTCAATCCATATCGAAAGGCCTTCCTTCAACTCATCAGCCAGTAAATACAGCCCTTTACAAGCTGTGAGTTTCTCCTCCAGGACCTTAGTTTTGATCCAAATCTTTCTATCTCCAAGAATCAGGGCCCTGATACTGTAAAAATCATATATTCCTCAGCAAAAGAAAAGGGCTAAAAATCCTAATGTCGGCTCGCTGTTGCCATAACTTGAATCACCAAAAAAATCTCTCTTATTATCAAAATCATTCTCCTGAAGGTGTCAAGCTAAAGGAAAAACATTCTCAATTTTGGAGCATAGCTTCCTGCATTCTAGCATTGTCTCTACAAGTATCAAAAACCAGAAAACAAATATTGACTGTAAATTATGCATTACAGAAATGTAGGAAAAATCCTCGACTGAAAAGCCTACCTGCCATCCGATTCATCAACATCGTCAGGATTCTCAGGTATAATGACATATGATCCAATTTTAGCAGATTTAAGCAACCGCGGAATGGCAACACTCATATAAGGTTTGAATTCATGTCCCAAGCATTTCCCGAGCCTGGCCCATGCCTGCAACGTGGTTATAGATTTGTGTTAGATAAAAAGCTGGAATAAATGGGAAGTGCTGCCTTTATGTTTGAAATGAAACTGGAAAAGTAACAATGACATACTTGCAACAGTTGACTTCTCATTGGATCATTTTCCTCTAATTTTGATCCTTGTAAAGAGAAGAGCAATTGCACAACCTTGTATGAGATAATAAACAGTTAGTAAGCCAATATCTCACAATTATAGATCATTTGGCCATTCCAACTAAGAAATAAATCCAATTGGTTTTAGTTATGGACTGACTTCAGGAGGTCTATTCTGACAGCAACCACAACCAGTTTAAATTTCTATAAAAATTGTTATTGACCATTACCATTTCAATATCAGATCTGATCTTATCCTTTCCTACAGCCAACCAAACCATAGTTATGCACTCCACGGAATCGGCAAGATGGTTGTGGTCAAGTTCCTCATTTGCAGTCATCATTATAACTTTAAGATAAGGCATGACACTACTATAATACTCTGCAAAGTGATCCTGCAGTGTCAAACAAGAAGGTAGAATATAGCTAAGAAAATAAAAACTTGGATTAAATGAATATCAATAATCAAGTAGTACCTGTGATGAATGAGCAACTGCTGACAAAACTTTTAAAGTTTCGCCCTGGACCGTATGATTTACTTTCTGCATTATAAACAGTAGTGTCTAAATGCATTATAAACAAGGGTGCACACAGTACATACATAGGTAGAATGAATTGTACAGCAGGTAATATACCTGTAATTGTTTGAGCAATTTGTTGACAATTTCCTTCAGGTGAGGTTTCATAGTACTTGATGAACAGTTCCAGGTGAAATCGAACAACGCTAAATAAGCTTGCACCTGGAGAAATAATTAGTAAAACCAAAAGAATCAAGGATATAAAGCGTCTAGGGGTGAAAGATGGTAACAGGCTACTGGTGTTACAAGGTTAAGTCAGGATTTGCTATTTCAGGAATCGAGGTACCTGAACACGGGGATTATTGAAATCATCCATGGCTTTGGTTAATGCAGGCATCACCTTTTCATGATACTTGTCTTGAAATTCAGGTTTCAAATGCCTGGAAAATTGTTTTATTGTATATAAAGCTGCCCAACGCACATGAGGGTGTATGTCTTCTTTGACACTTATGATAATTCTTCCTGCCATTTGACTCCAACCATGTTTCAACTCCTGCATTGTAGAACCTTAGGGATGATTTTTAAATCCAATGAAGCCACAAGAACTAGAATCAATTAACAAAACCTATAGAATGGAAAGAAGAGGGAAAGTTGAGAGACCTTTGGCTTTGAACATTTCTCTGCAACAATGCCAAGGAAAAGAACAGCAGCATGGCGGCTCTGCCAATCTTCAGCGCCAAAATGAATTGCAAATAATTTGGGGAAACTATTCACGAGAACTTCCCCACCTAAGGCAGCTGCAATTCTAGCCAAGCACCTTACCACAGGCAGATTCTGGATGTCAGTCTCTGCAGTTCCGCTTTCTGGGTCATCTTCTAAATTTGCAAGCAGAAACAGAATCTTTTCAAGTAACTTTGGGATTATATATTGTGATCTTCGCAACATTCGTCGACCTTCAACTCTTGTTTCAGATAAAGCAACCACAAATTCTAATGCAATAATTTTTGTTCTGTCTTGAAGTTCAACTCCATCCACGATCCTAAGCACAGATAGAACCAGATAATCAAATTGGCTACTCAAAGACCATGGCTTCTCCTTTACCAACACAGTCAATTCATTGACCACCGCCTGTATATCTTTGTCTGATCTATGCTCGATCAAAGTGGAAATGGTCAACACTATTTTAACCAAAAGGACAGTACTATATCTATCATGGTCTGACCGATTCGTCCAGTAACAAAGAAAACGATTTGAGGCAAGAGCTGCCTGAACCTGTACCTCTAAACTCATTTCTTCAGAATCAAATATATCCATTAAACTATCATAAAAGGAATCAATACTAATAACCAAATCTTCGACAGCACATTGTGGGATCAACTTATAAAGCAAAGAAATCGCACACTTCAATTTCTCTTCAAAATCAGAATCAGAACCAATAGATTCATAAACAAACTCAAGAAGCTCAGGCCATTCATTTCCAAGTCTTACTTCTTTAGTAGCAATGGTGACGACAAAATCGAGAATTTTATGCAAGATCTTTATTGAGCTCTCTGTATTCAAACAATCAAGAAGGGCAGATTTGAGTTCTTTATTCATGAAGGAGGTTTCCTGCCAAAGACCATGCTCATTTTCTGTAAGAATCTGGCATAGGACATCAAAGGCATATTCCTTGCAATTCACAAATTCAGTGGCGCAAAATTTGAAGTAAGAAACAAGGCAAAGACAGAAGGAAGTAAGGTAGTTCTTTTTAAGGTAATTCAAGAGTTTTCGGGCATTCATTAAATCAATGGAGTTTTCAGGGAAGTTAAGTTCATTAAGAAAATAAGTAAGAGGTAAAGCATCTGGTGACTCCAGGACTTGTATGGCTTTACTTCTGAGATAATCCCTGGTTAAATACGGGGATGATCGCGACAGCGGAGAAACTAAGGGTAATGGTGACTCCTGTGAGCTCAATGATGATGGTCCTAGTCTTGATGGTGATGGCCGTGACCAGTTTCTTGACTTAATCGGGTTTCCGCGGCCTGGAAGTAGTTTGGCCTTGAAGCGCAAAGGCAGAAGGGAGCGTGATGGTGGCCTAGCTGAAACTCGACGCGGTGGTGATGATGATGAAGTAGTGGATACCATTCTTGAAAACGGAGGGTTTTTTGAGGAAGAGGTGATGTGAATCTTTTGAGAGGGAGAGAAGGAAGGGAAGCACAGAAACTGGAAAGGCGGGCTTTCAGGTTTTAGTTAGTTGGTTCTTGTATTTAACAGAAAGTGATTTCAGGGGTTAAACTAAAACATTTGCGTTAATGAGATGGTCAAATTAGAAAAATTAGAATAATTAGAGGGCTTCTCAGAGAATTGGGGCTTGTTTTTGTCCTGATGATTTGGTAAAGAATCTCATGAATTCTATCAGAAATTTTAGTTGATCAAGATACAAGCTTCATGTGGGAGACAGTCCTGTTAAAAGAAGATTGAGATTGACTTTTTTTTTTTTTTAACTGTTTAATATAAATATTTTAGTGATTTTACTTCAAAGTATATTAAAATAATATATATTTTTTTATTTTTTAAAATTTATTTTTTAACATATTAAAATGATAAAAAAATTATTTTTTAAATATAATTGAGTCACAAAAACATATATTATAAAGGGAATGGATGAGAGTGTGATGATGGTTGTTTTTTAAAGTGATTTTTAATAAAAATATTTTAAAATAATTTTTTTTATTTTTTAAAATTTAATTTTAATAACATCATATTAAAATAATAATAAAAAATATATATATAAAAATTAATCACGTATTTTGTAGGGGTTGTTTTGGGGCGTTGTTGTACCTAATTTTGAAAAGTAATAGAACAATCAGTCAAAACACTTCACAGAAGAATTTTAGCCTTATCAACGTCCTAAGGTCTAAAGCAAGCCACGAATTCTTCTTATCCAAACATCATTTCCTCGCACATCATCCCTCTCCAAGAATTATCGAACACGAACAGTAGCCAAATCCAAATATAAAACCACATATGGCTGAAAATCTAGTAAATTTTGGTATCCTAGGATGTGCCAAAATAGCAATTAAATTGGCAAGAGCCATAAACTTAGCACCCAATTCAATTCTTTATGCTATCGCAAGTCGCTCCATAGAAAAGGCCAAGCAATTTGCCATACAAAATGGATTGCCAGAGACAATCAAGATTTACGGTAGCTATGAAGAATTACTTGATGATCCATCCATCGAAGTTGTTTACTTGCCATTGCCAACTAGTCTTCATGTTCAGTGGGCAGTCTTGGCTGCCCAAAAGAAGAAGCATGTGTTGTTAGAGAAGCCAGCTGCACTTGATGTGGGAGATTTGGACAAGATTCTGGAAGCCTGTGTATCAAATGGTGTGCAATTCTTGGATGGCTCAATGTGGTTGCATCATCCAAGAACTATGAAGATGAAGGAGCTACTCTTTGATTTCAATCATGTTGGACAAGTGGACTTCGTAAGTTGTGTGCTTGTGTTCATCTCTTTCTTTTTTCTTGGACATCAATTTCTTAAAGAAAATGCTTTAGAGATTCCACTTTTTAGCTATAAGATATGTGACTTTTCCCAACAAGTTTGAACATAGGTTTGGGGTTTGGTGTAAACTAAAAATTAAGTACTCCTAGGTTTCAATTCCATCCCTCCATTTGTCGTTGTTAACTAGATATTCGACTCTAATTGTGTTTATGATACTGATCAGATTCATAGCACGTCAACAGCTAAAATGCCTCCTGAATTCTTCGAGAACAATATTAGAGTGAAGCAGGATATGGATGCTCTTGGTGTACTTGGTGATCTGGGCTGGTATTGCGTCGGAGCAGTCTTGTGGGCAAAAAATTACCGATTACCAAATGTTGTATCTGCTTTACCAGCTGGTGTGACCAAGAACTCAGCTGGAATCGTTTTATCATGCACAGCCTGCTTGAACTATGATCAAGATCACAAGACAGTCGCAATCATTCACTGCTCTTTCTTCTCCTATACATCCATGGACTTGTCGATCACTGGTACTAAAGGATCCTTGCATCTCAAGGATTTTGTCATTCCTTATCAAGAGGGTTCTGCTTTTTTTGACCTGGCATCACCTGCAACGTTCATGGATGATCAAACTGGATGGAATGTGAAAGCTGAAAAAGTTGTGGTGGATAATGAAACTCCTCAAGAGGCCTTGATGGTTCAAGAGCTTGCTAGGCTAGCGCAGGGCATTAAGAAATGCGGGTTCCCGCCGGATAACAGATGGCCTGAAATCAGCAGAAAGACTCAAATTGTGGTGGATGCAATTAAGAAATCTATTGATCTTGATTGCAAACCTGTGTACCTGTGATCATATATTCAAGTCTTAGATTAATTTTGGAGGCATGTTGAATTTTGAGCCATCTTACTAGGGATGGCACTCTCCAATTATAAC
>Ga0325403_1005779_pt1 | contig 11708 bp, 11 predicted proteins | sample PopdelMetagenome_19_FD_205665 | JGI IMG/M metagenome (GOLD analysis project Ga0325403, IMG submission 205665) | Populus deltoides microbial communities from Bellville, Georgia, United States - Xylem-PdKOR-R4 | ecosystem: Host-associated > Plants > Phyllosphere > Stem > Wood/Secondary xylem...
TTTCGGTTCAGTTTGGTTATTTTATATTAAAAACCAAAACCCAACCGATCGGTTTTGGTTCTGTTCGGTTCGATTTGATTTTGGTGTGGTTTGATTATTTTATATTAAAAACAAAAAATTATATTGTTTTTTGGGTTTTTTTTTTTACTTTCTAATGAGCTTGGTTTCAGTTTGGTTTGGTTTTTTATTTTTTGGTTCGGCTTGGTTTGGTTTTTCGATTTCAGGCTTATGAAACCGAAATCAAACTGAACCGAATATCTTTTTAAATATTCTAATCGGTTTAATCAGTTTTTTTTTCATGGTTCAGTTTTTTAAGTTATTTTTTTGGTTTTCTTGGTTTAATCGGTTTTTCAGTTTTTTTTCTCACTCCAAATATAAACTAAGTATGAAAGTGCATAATATGTAAGACAACTTTAAAATCAACATGACAATTAACAAAATAAAAGTAGTGATAATAAAAATAACTCGTAACTAGAAAAATAACACAACATAATTATATATAATATAATAATATATCTCAGCCTATCTATGTCTTTCTGTGAACGACAACTGGATGTATCAACTTCATCAATAACATGACTTACACGTCTATGTGGTCTCATCCTTCGAGACAACATCATCCAAGTTTAATGTCTCTCATAACTGGTCAAGTTTAGTACAATATGTCTCGAACTAAGAAGATGCATTATAACAAGAAAGTTCATCATTGTCGTCGAGATCACGAAGATCAGCCGTAACACATCAACCATCATGTAACAATTATCCAACCTAATATGAAGCAAATAGAAATTATTAATCCATAAATAAAATACAATGTTTTTTTTTAAAGCTTATAAAAAGTAACAAATACCTACAATATTTTGAATTCGACGTGCATGTGGCTCATACTCCATCTCCTTATGTAGAGGAACTTGCGCCGGGTTAGGTGTAATGATTCGATGTGTTATAATCAAGTACCAGCCCATGTATTACTCATTAGAAATTACAGGATGCGCCTCTCTAAAAATAAAATTTCTCCATGCATCTCACATCGATACATGCTGGAGATGGTGGATCATCCAATTATAATTAGTGTGCCTACCTGAATGACTAATAGAATGTAACTGATTGCTTGTATCTATGTCAAACAAGATGTGTTGCTTAAAGCCAAATTGGTGCATTACATGGTCCGAACAATGCATCTCAACACCTCAAAAAATAGTTGTTTCACCATTATGTTTCCACCCAACAACTGTTCCAGAATTTAATTCTTGTAAAGCCACAAATAATCTAGGTAACATTTCAAATGAGTTCTTATGCGTTCCAAAAAGTTCCTCAAGTATCTTTTGTTTTGCAGCCTATGCTTTATATTAAGAAATTTTGAACTTATAGTCCAATTTAATTTCTACTTATATGCTGGAAACAATATAGGCAAGTTTATCTTGAATAAGAGTTGTAACTGTTGATACAATAAATTTAGCATCAATCTGATGATGGTCTTTTTTATATGTGTATTGGTACATGTGTGATTACCTTTCAACTTTGCTATCTTAAATGAATTTGATCTTTTATGGTATTCCCTATATACATACCATTGACGAACACATTATAGTTGAATAAATGTTTGGTTTAAACATTGAACATGATATTCAAGTAAATGTGTAATGTGCAATGTGCTATTACTTGACAACATTCACCAAATCATCTTTAGTTCTAAAAATTTATCCAACAACCAAATCACCACTACCAGATAATTTTTTTATGATAAATAGACCAATCATTACAAATCATGTCATCAACTCTAGTATCATGACCAAATCCTAGAACATGAGGCCTCATCACATCATCATTATCGTCGTCGTCATCATCACCATCTAATGTTTCAATTAAACTCATGACACTCTTATCTTCATTATCACTTGGATTAGAGGAGTTATACCTACGCTGATCATAATATACAATTTTGATCCTATTTTCATCATAAATTCCTATAATCCTATCTCCTAATGTCTTAGATGTACCAACACCAACTGAATGTAATAATTGTCTAAGTGACAGAGCAAATATGAGCGCGCGCGCGCACACACATATCCATGCTCTATATTATATGAGCTACCAAGTTTAGGTCGGCTGCTCACATACAACTCCATCATGTTCGTTCTACTTTGGACAAACATTTTCATTATATTTCTAAAATCCACATCACATGCAATCGGTATCGGAAAATATTGATGTTCCCCAACAAGACACTTCAAAGTGATATCTATTTCAATATCATTATAATTCAACTCAAGTTTTCCACATATAACTTTTTCGATATCTTCAAATGACATGCCTCTAGTACCATTCAATAATATGATACTTCTGCCAATATAAGTGATACTATTATTCATATCAGGAACAATAGTAACATCATAATGACACAACATAAAGAAGTTTGAAGATATATTTTATAAAATAAAAATACTCATTTAATCAAAAACAAATTATCTCACAATTCAACACAAACACAAATTGTTATTACATAGACCATAATAATAGCAATAAAATGATAATTAATTTTAAAAGTTCAATTATGATATTTTTTACAACTAATGAATTGAACAATTGTTACAATAAAAAAAATAAATTATGAAAATTTAATATTAAATAAAAAGAAAATGATCTCAATTGAACAAAATCTACAACTATGATAATTTTTACAAAATTTCAATGCAAACTCTAATCTAATTGCATCAATTAAAATCAAATTTATATAAATTCAAACAATATAATTAAATATCACAACTAACCCAATAATCAATTTAAACTCCAGTTTCTCTAATTCAAGCATAATTGATTTCATAAATCTCTTCAATTGTATTATAAACACATAATTGCAACATTCAAGACCTAAAATTATCTAATTATCTAACACAACACAAATATCTAATTAAATCAAAACACAATATTTATCAATTCAATAATTAAAACCATCAAACTAACAGACAATGCTAATGTTTTACCTTGATTTTATGATGTGCAAGTGGCAGTTCCATCGATTGTGGTGATGAGGAGGTTGGACACAGAAGCTGGGGCTGGCGGTTTGCAATAAAAAAATGGTAGAAATACTTGTGTAGACAAGGAGAAGATGATTTTAGTGTTTTGGTGGAGGATTGGACAGTGTTTTGGGTGATTGGAGGTTGTTTTCTCTTGAGTTTTTTTTCTTCCGGTTTCTAGGGTTTTTCCTTTTTAGGACTTGTGACCATGGAGAAAAAAAAGGTGTTTATAAATGCATCGTAAACACGATTCTGAATCGTGATTTTATTATGAAACCAATATTCTGAATTGCGGTTATTAAAGAACCGCTATTAGGAATAATGGTTACATTAAAACTGCGATTCTAAATTATGATTTTTATTTGAATCGTTATTTTAAATAGCAGTTCTTCAACAATCACGATTCTTAATAGTGATTCTTTACAAACTATGTCATTTCCCCAAAACTTTTTAAATCATGTTTTCAAAATTATTTTTTCTTGCATACTAGTATATTGGCCCGTGCTCCGCATCAGGTCATTATTATTATTTTTTAAATGTAAAAATTATTAAAAGTATAGAAAATATTTTAAGCCCCTTGAGTCTAACGACCATGCCAGACCCAAGAGCCGTGGATCTGGGGGCTATGCCAGACTCGCTCCCTGGGTCTAGCGGCCTCGGCAGACCCATGCTTAGGTCTTCAACCATGTCAGACTCATGCATCGTGGTCTGGCACCAAACATGGCTACCAGCCCACGCCTGGTTTGACACCAAACATGGTCTCCAGATCCAAGGCTCTTGAGCCTGACATTGTTGCCAGACCCTTGCAAATAACAAACAATAAATGATAATTGTGCATTTTAGTTGTCAGGAAAGAGAAAAGAAAGAAAAGCTCAAACAATCGATCACCGACGACAATTCATCCATGATATGTCTACACATGCTACACCATGTGGAGGGGGCACGCCTACGCATCTATTGAGACGGTACATGACTAGATTTGTCCACTGTGAGGTATCTCATATGCCTCCTTAATGGCCCGAGTGCCGCCTACTTGCTAGGACATATGGAACACGTGCTAGCAGCTTTTCAAATAAAAAATAAAAAAAACAACTTGAAAAATACTAAACACCACCATAATCCTTTTAATTACATACCATATCCAAGTAAATTTCAATGTCATAATTCCCGATAATTTATATTTAAAGCTACTGTGAAACCCAATCCGTTTAGTTTTCTTTATAATTTATTTGACTGTTATTAGCTTCCACCGGCCATATAAGAGTTAGAGGCCAAATTGAAAACACTTGCAAATATCAGGTTAAATTTTAGAGAAATCTGGAACTACAGTCATAGAAGAAGTTACTGAAACTGTTGGGAGACAAAGTTTCGAAGAGACCGAAACAAGAGATTAGACTTTAGAGTTTGGGGGGGGGGGGGAGATCACGCTGCTGCTTACGCAACTATTAGAACCTGCTGCGAAGCTATACAATGGTTACTACCCTATGTAAACTTCGCTTAAAATAATTTTATAATAATTTTTTTCTAAAAAAATGGAATATCCACTGGTTTTCCTTTTTAAAAATAAAATCATCACCGATGAAGACAAGGAATTCCTTTTGAAGCCTAATAAGAGCTAACAGTGACTTCTCAAAACAATCACCCTGTCGTTTCCTCTCTCTCAAATTCCTTTGTTCAAAATTGGGTTTCCATTCAAAAACTTCGAATTTTTTGGTCAAATTCTGCCATTTTAAGCGCAAAGAGAGAGAGAGAGAGAGCTGAATTCAGTTTGTCTCGTTTTTTCTTTATTTATTTGATTTGATTTGGTTTGTTTTTTGATTTGTTTTTGTATTTTCGATGATTGATTTGCTTGATAAGTGTAAACATGGCTGTGGTGAGTCGTGCCTGTTGCGATAACGCAACAAGCGAGTCCATTGACGTTTGTGGAATTAGAGTGGCAGGAAACATGGAAAGTGGTAGAGAGATTGTGGAAGAACCGGTTGCAAGAGTAATTGAAGATAAGATCTTTGTTGCTGTGGGAAAATCCGTGAAGGAATGTAAATTGATGCTTTTTTGGGCTTTACAGAATTCAGGAGGCAAAAGAATTTGCATCATTCATGTTCTCCAACCGTCGCAAATGATTCCGTTAAGTAAGTTCAAAAAATGAAAGAAAACGAATTTGGTATATTATTTTATTTTTTGTTATTATGATTCATCTTTTTTTTTTAATGCAAATTATAGATAAATTTTGCTATTTCAAGGATTTTGGTTGTTTAAAGAACGATGGGGATGGGGATGGATTTTATTTTATTTTTTGATTTTTGCCTTTGTTATTGGTTAATGGTTGTGGTTTTGGGATTGTAGTGGGTACCAAATTCCGGGCCAGTGCACTAAAAGAACAGGAAGTGAGGGCATACCGGGAAGTTGAAAGGCAAGAGATGCATAAGATGCTAGACGAATACCTTTCTATCTGTCGAAAAATGGGGGTAAATTTCTTTTTATGTTTCTTCTTCTGCATATGTTATGTTATTGGATTGTTTTTAAAGTACGCTTCTGAACTGTGGAAATCTTGTATTCTAGAGAAGAAGAAGAGTTTTGAAGAGTAATATAGAATAAACTTGAAATATTTTAGTTCATGCCCTCTTCCGGTGAAAAACTAAGGAACTTCTGGCACATCTAATTTGGAATATTGAGTTGGCATGATTTCTTTTTCAAATATTTTCGCATTCATAAGTTTTTCTTTTTATATTTATTTTTTCAGGTTCGGGCTGAGAAGCTGTATGTTGAAATGGAGTCTATTGAGAAGGGAATTTTAGAACTCATTTCTCAGCATGGGATCAAGAAGCTTGTTATGGGAGCAGCAGCAGACAAGCGCTATTCAAAGTAAAGCCCCTAAGAACCATTAGAAACTACTCTGCATATGTGGGGTCTAAATATGGAACTCCTAAAGAGAGTAACTATATGTTCCGGATATGTGTAGAGCTTATGAATTGCTTACCTTGATGCTTAAATGTTGTAGGAATATGATGGACATCAAGTCTAAGAAGGCCATCTCTGTTTGCCTGCAAGCACCTGCTTCCTGTCACATATGGTTTATTTGCAAGGGGCACCTTATCCACACACGGTATTGTTGAAATGCTTGTTATCTTTTTTCTTAAGTAATTTGTTTCGTATCTAGAAATTGGGATGTGAAAATGGAATAAAACAATTTTCAATGGAGAGGCTTCTATTTAGTGAAAAATAACTGAGAACCTTCTTAAATTTCTTCTTGGCTGTGATTTTTTTTTGGGACTCTTCTAACAGCTGAAGCATCCTTGTAAAATGCTGTAGTATCGAACAGTTTTTTGGTTGTGATGATCTATGGCCATAATTGTCGTTCTTGTCAAAAAACAGGGAAGGTGCTCTGCATGGAACTGGTACGGATGTTGGATCTTCATCACAGCAAACAAGTCCACATACTGAAGCTGGACAGTTAAGTCATATGAGATCACAGTCTATTGCCCTCGGCCAGAACCATTTTGTGAAACTCACCAATCCAGCTCAAGATTTAGTCCGAAGGGTAAGATCTATGAATGTTAATGGACGTGGAGGAAGATTATCAACTCCTGCTTCACCAGATGGGGGGCCATCAACTCCATCAAGCAGGTCAGATGCAGATGGGAGTTCTGATGAATATGATGTGTTGTCAAGGAGTGCTTCCCAAAATTCAGCTCTCTCATCATGCACTTCCCGTGGAATGGTCAATGTTGCTTTGATTCCATTTGTAGTAACTGAAGAGAGTGAGACTGGGTCAGAGTTGAGTACACTGCCTCAGCACAAGGAGGATCTTTGCCAGTCATCCCCTCCCAGTTTACTGGTAATGCACATTTAAAATCATGCAACCTGTCCATGTTCCAAGTGTAGCTAGTTACCTAAGTTAATGCAATGTCTCAAACAGTTCCTATGTATTTGTAGCTTTTATTTTTTTGAGTACTTAGAAATTGATGGATTCTTGCAGGATGGTAGTACAGAGGATCCTCTTTATGATCAACTTGAAAAAGCAATGTCTGATGCTGAAAATTCAAGGCGTGAAGCATTTGAAGAGGCAGTCAGGCGTGCAAAAGCAGAAAAATACGCATTTGAGGCCACACGCAAGGTATAATTTATTCATAACCACCTTTTCCCTCCATTCTGTTAAAGGAAGATGATTGCATTTTAGACGTTAATTATCATGAAAAGGGATGGATTTTAATTCCTCTAATTTGAAAAAATTGTAGTAGAAAGGTTGATGCATTTTATGGTTTGTGCTGGATAGTCCAAAACATTAGCCAATATTTAAATGATAAGCTGACAGGATAAACTGCATCATTTTTATGATCCCATTTCCTCATTGGTTTCTCTGTAATTAGTCATCAATCTGCTAGAAATCAAAGTTTTAAGCCTGTATTTTATGAAAACATAAATGTGACTTTATAAACTTAAACTAATACATGCTAATTGCCGATCATGATTCTTATTCACAGGCCAAAGCATCAGAAAACTTGTATACAGAGGAGTCAAAACGAAGGAAAGAAGTTGAGGAAGAACTAGCAAAAGAAAAGGAAGAACTTGAAAGGATAAATAGAGAATGTGATGAAGTCATGGAAGAACTTCGCATTGCCGAGGATCAGAAATCATTGTTGGAGAAGCAAATCAAAAAATCTGAGCAGATGGTAAAGGAGTTGGAGCAGAAAATCATCTCTGCTGTGGGACTTTTGCAAAATTTCAAGAAAGAACAGGATGAACTGCAGAAGGAGCGTGACAATGCACTGAAAGAAGTTGAGGAGCTGAGGAGAAGTCAAACAGAGGCCTCAGGCATTCACATGTCTCAGTTCTTCTCTGAGTTCTCTCTCTCAGAAATTGAGGAGGCAACTCAACATTTTGATCCATCCCTTAAGATTGGGGAAGGGGGATATGGTAGCATTTATAAAGGTGTGTTGCGCCAAACCCAGGTGGCTGTAAAGATGCTGCACTCTAATAGCTTGCAAGGTCCTGCGGAATTTCAACAGGAGGTAGCATTCTATGCTTGTTTTAATTTTTTTCAAATTGTTGATCTGTGTATGTCTTATAGCCACAGGGCATGTTGTGGTATTGATTTTCTATTGTGCTTGAATTTAAATGCTAGTTAGCAACAATATTACAGTTATGTAGTATGGTTTTCTGATGCTGGAGATATGGAGAGGGATTTTATACAGCTCCTCTTACTCTCTCTGTGCCTCCCCCATTCCAACCCAGCTGCTATGTTGTGCTGGGTCTGGCAATAGATTTAGAGTGTATCTGGCATTGTGATCCTGCAAGACCGCATTGCAATTGTCATCAATATTAGCACCCCAAAGCAATTGCGGCATGTGTTGACAACTGTCCTGCTGTGCTATGTAGTATCTTAGCAACAGGCATGCTAGTGCAACTGATACTAGATAAATGATTGGTCAATTGATTCAGTTTATTTTTGCCATGTAGCTCACTTCAGTCAATATTAGTAGGACCATCTGCTGGTGTGAAGTTATATATAGTTGAAATTCTATAAGAGTTGGAGTTACTAGATAAATGAACTGAAAATCAAGGATTTTTGTTATACTTCACACATCTCTTTATAATTATCTGCTAAGTTTCTACAGCTGCACTTTTAGTTATGACTTTCTGCGCTGCACGACATCTGTTGGTTTTATATCAGGTCGATGTTTTGAGCAAGATGAGACATCCAAATCTTATCACTCTCATTGGAGCATGTCCAGAAGCTTGGACTCTTATCTATGAGTATCTTCCCAATGGAAGCCTTGAAGACCGACTGAGCTGCAGGGACAACAGTCCACCTTTATCTTGGCAAACTCGAATACGCATTGCCGCTGAATTATGCTCGGTTCTCATCTTTCTTCACTCTAGTAAACAACACAGCATTGTGCATGGTGACCTTAAGCCTGCTAACATCCTCCTTGATGAAAATTTTGTCACTAAACTAAGTGACTTTGGAATCTGTCGTCTACTTCATCACAAGGAAGGTTCTAGCAACAACACAGCAATATGCAGAACTGATCCCAAAGGCACCTTTTCATATATGGATCCTGAATTTCTTTCCACTGGAGAGTTAACTCCAAAGTCGGATGTTTATTCATTTGGAATTATATTGTTAAGATTGTTAACTGCAAGACAGCCCTTGGGTATTACAAAGGAGGTGCAGTGTGAATTAGATAAAGGAAACTTGAAAACCCTCTTGGATCCTTTGGCAGGAGATTGGCCATTTGTGCAAGCTGAACAGTTGGCTCACTTGGCACTGAGGTGCTGTGAGATGAGCAGAAAGAACCGGCCAGATCTTTTATCAGAAGTATGGAGGGTACTTGAGCCAATGAAGGCTTCGTGTGGAGGCTCATCATTTTTCCAGCTTGGTTCGGAAGAGCATTTCCAACCTCCTTCATATTTTATATGCCCCATTTTCCAGGTAAGTTCATCTATTTCTCTTACTTTTCAAGTCTTAAGAGTGATTTATCTACAGCAACTGGAATTATGCTATTTGTCATTTATATTAGGACTTCTTAAGCATACCAGTCCACCTTTTGTTTTCTCTATAATACAATAATTAGACACGGCCTCCTGCTACAAAATATTCTAGCCTTGTATTCTTCCATGATTTGGTTCTCGGTTTCCCTTACTGCATCAGCTTGCAAAAGGAAATTCAACATTAAGTTTGTGATTATTTTATACTCCATCATAGAGTAATAGTTCTGGTTTTAGTAGCTCGTATTTCTGTGAATGCATGTGCAAGTGCATGTATGTCTGTTATAGGCCAGCTGTGAAGTCTAGTTTCATCTGTAGACCTATGTGTTGCGAACCTTTTTCCCTGGCTTGCATTTCCGATGTAGCAAATTGATGATTTACTCAAACATGCAGGAAGTAATGCGAGAACCACATGTAGCAGCTGATGGTTATACTTATGAAGCAGAGGCCTTGAAAGGATGGCTGGACAGCGGACATGATACTTCACCCATGACGAACCTTAAGCTCGCACATCGTGATCTTATCCCTAACCGTGCACTTCGCTCAGCAATTCAGGAGTGGCTGCAACAGCAGTGAACAATTTCTTAGTTCAATACATTGTTTATAGTCGTTTCTTGAAAAGTAAAAGAAGTTTCATTACATTTTTGTTTTAATCTTTCTTTCCAATCTTGCTTTGTTTGACAGAGGCATGATACGGTCGTCCTGTTGTATAGAAGACAATTGAAGGCATACTTTACATCCTAGTCTTTGAAATAAAAACAGGACAGATTATTATATAATTATTTACACGATATGAATCAGAATCAACCTTATGTCTCGATCTTTTTACATTACGTTTTTATTTTTATCATTTTATTTTTTTTGCTAGGGGTAATAGTTTTAAAATCTTTAAAATCCAGCCCGGTTTGGCAGGTCGACTTGACTGACCTGGGGCTGGAAAACCAAGTTTGAATGAGGAAGGGGTATGGGTTTTGTCTACAACTTGCATACCTTTATCGGTCCGTAACTGTGCTGGTATAAATGTGCATCCAACTTGCATACCTTTATTTGTCTACAACTTGCATCAAACGTCAGCCTTCTAGATTTTTAGGGGCATCCAGTATAAATGTGCTGGTATTTGTTTTATTGGCTTTAATTGCAAGGACATGTAAGAGAAAAGCCAACCTTTTCAAGTCCTTAACTGCGAAGAAATTAATAAGTAAAAAGCCAACAAGATAGGTCAACATTTTCAAGTCCTGAACTGTGAAGAAATCAATAATTAAAAAGCCAACAAGATTGGTCATTTCTTTTAGCAGTATGTCTTCAACATGTGTAAGTTGTAGGGTTTTGGGATTTATGCTTTTTGACTTTTCCAGCACTTAATTTCCTTCACCTGTAAGTTGCATGCTTATTCTAAGCATGCAATTATATGCTTTTTTTTTATTGTTAATTAGATGAATATAATATGATAATTTATGTTTGATTTGGTTTAATATAGGTTTTTAAAATGTCTTTTCATGATGGTAGTATTTTAAATAGTGATCCTTCAATGACCCAATCATCTCAACCTTCAATTTCCATGCCAAGTGGTAACAGAGAAATAACAGATTTGGTATGGAGTCATTGTAGAGAAGCTATGGACTTAATTAGTGTTGGACGTAAAAAAACTAAATTAGTATGTTTATAGTGTGTTAAAGTTTTTGCAGGCGGTGACATTAATTGATTTAAGCAACATTTAGCTAGAGCTAAAGAAAAAATTGAACAATGACGTAAATATCCTCATAATGTTCGACATCAAATGCTTTTAAATCTTAAAGGAAATGTTGAAAAAAAAAGAGAATTAGAGAAATGCAAGCAGATTTCAATCAATTTAATGCATAACAAATGAAGCATAAAGAGATGATGATTTGGCAATTGAAATTTTATTTTTGGGTTGACCCGGGTCAACCCATCTGACCTAAGACCCGATCATTATACCGGGTCGACCACCGAGTCGGGTATAAAACTATGCTAGGGGGAAGTGGTGGATGAATTGCTATATTGAACTCATTGACAATTTGTTAGGGAATAATCTCAGGTTCTTCATTTTTCTTTCAATTAAATGACAAGAACTCCGACATTTCTTAATCTGAGATATTTTCCAAACGCTTATTATAATTTTACTCTCAATACTTCAAAGTTGCCTTGACCTTCCCACTGCGTAAACAACTGAGGTCTTGCATG
>Ga0325403_1005787_pt1 | contig 11705 bp, 3 predicted proteins | sample PopdelMetagenome_19_FD_205665 | JGI IMG/M metagenome (GOLD analysis project Ga0325403, IMG submission 205665) | Populus deltoides microbial communities from Bellville, Georgia, United States - Xylem-PdKOR-R4 | ecosystem: Host-associated > Plants > Phyllosphere > Stem > Wood/Secondary xylem...
AAAGTTAGTGATTGAAGCCTAAATGCTGTGGCTGAAGAAGCCCAGTATGGTTCAGCACTCAACTTCGATCATTTGGGTAACCCTGTCATAGTCCATTAATTACAAATAAGTTTGGGCTGAAGCACCTTATTTGGCTAAGTTGATTAAGCTCATATAAATTTAATGTGTTTTATGGATATAATTGGGTCTAGATTAGGCTGGTATTATATACAACCAAAATTTTGATATTTTATAAATTATAAACTTTATTTATTTAATTTTTTTGAACAAGTGGGTTGAATATATCAAATTGAACTAATTTTTTTTTTTGTGAATATTACACATATTCATGGGTTCAGTTCATATTACTAATTTTCATGAATCAATATTTAAAAATAGACCTATAGCATTGTAGATGCCATAACAACGTCAATATTAGTTCTAATTTTCACTCATTGTATCACTATTAAATTATAGCTATCTCTCATCTCCCTTTTAGTAAAGAAACAAGTTTTTTTATTATATTAAAAAAATCTAACAGAAAGCTTACTAAAAAGAATTTTGCAGTCAATTTTTTTAAAATAAAATGAAAATAAATGCTCAATCCATAAATTATCAAATATAAAGACAAAATGAGTATAAGGTATACAGGTTAGGTCAAATTAATTGGGTTTAAAAAATCTCAACCCATTACCTGATCTATAATATCTATTTTTTAGATTTTTTTAACTCACTATCTTTTGTAATATTCACAACATCTAACTTAAGTTGAATTTGGTCAAATAAAATAAATATTATATATAAATCAATTTTTTTTTAATACCTTGCATAAATTATGGGTAGGGTAAAATACAATGAGTTTTCAAATTCTAGGTTTTAAGTTAATTTATAAAATTTGGATGAAAGCATTTTCATAAATCACTTAAGATTTGGTTAGTTGAAGTTTTTGTTCACTTGTTATTTGTGAATTTAATTTAAAATAAATTACTTTTATGGAAAGGTAAAAAAACTTTTTTATTTCTGATTGTTATTGTAATTTTTACTCAATCAAAGTAATTAAAAAATAAATAATTTTGTATATTATTTTTGGTAAAATGCTCTTTCATCCTATCACTTGACTAGCATATTTAACTGATTTTCCTTAATGAGTCATTCATCAGTCAAATTAATAATAATTTTTATAAAGTTAACCTTTAACATAACATGTGTTAATAATGTATTTTAGATTGACACATCAACATGATAATACACACACACTTATAATTGATAACAAAAAAATCATAACATGCATACTAATCATACAATATATCTTTATATAAATTAAAAGAAAAACAAAGAAAATTATTTACTTGTTGGAGCACTTTGTTTTTTATCAAGTTTTGTTGTTGCCAATGATCGATTCTTTATCATTAAAACTTTATTACTTCTTATTTGATGTAAGAAAGCTTTATTTAATAAACCTCTTAGGATTTCAATAAAACCACCTTATTTAGAAGTACTTATGAAAAAAGTACAACAACCTAAGAACATAATACTCAAGTATCCCTCTACAAGGATTAAACCTAAACTCTAGATTAGAAAAAATTTTGAGAGGAAATAATGATTTAAAACTAGAAGAGCGATGCTAGAAAATAAAGTGAAGAAGAGTGTCAAATTCTGTCAAAATAATGCATAATTAATCAATCCTCAAACACTTTTTTTCAACCTTTTCTTCATACAGAATTTTAAGAACTAAAAGCTTATGAACTTACCATACTAACAAGTTTGATTACCTACAATAAAACCAGAATTAAACATGAATGTTTTTAGATTAAAATCACGTGCCATTATTACCAACGGAATTACAAACGGAATTGATTCCATCGGTAATTCCGTCAGAAAAATCATTGGTAAACTGTTAAAACTATTCATCATGTTAATTACAAAGGAAATCATCGACGGAACATTCCGTCGGTATTTTACAGAGAGCTTTGAAACTATTCACTTCCCAATTGCACTGTTAATTACTGTTTTTTACAGACAAAATCACCAACAGATTGAAAAGTTGTTGGTGTTATTTGACGGTTTTCTAAAAAATTTAAATTAAATTAAATATTACAAATGAAATCACCAACGAATTGAAAAGTCATCGGCGATATTTGGCAGTTTCTGAATTTTTTTTATTAAATTCAAAATTTAAATTAAATATTACAGACGGAATCACCGACGAAATGATTAAAATGATTAATATTTAATTATCTATCGATAAAACCATAGGTAAACGCCCCAATAAAAAGTCTAGAATCCCTAATTTCACAACAGACCCGTCTCCTTTCTTCTTCTTCTTCTTCTTCTTCTTCTTCTTCTTCTTTTTCTTCTCTTCTGTCCTCAACTCCTTCTCTTCTCCTCCATGCTTAGGTATATCTTCTTCTCCTTTCTTATTTTTTCTTCTCAGTTTTTTTTTAATTAGTATACTTTACGAATTTATTTTTTTATCTTCTTAGCTTCACTTGCAACTACATTAAGGTAAAAAAAAAATCTTTTTTTTTTCGTGTTTTTTTCACTACATTTGTTTTTTATTTTATTTTTAATTATTTTTGTTCTTAATAATTGTATGAATGTTGTTGTAGGATTTTTTTTCATATGAGATCAATTTTTAGTTGATTTATTTATAGGATTTTTAAATTTTTTTCATATGAATTTTTTTAGTTGAATTTATTTTTTCGTGTTATTTATTTGTTGCAAATTTTTTTGAGTTGATTTTCTTCTTTTTTCCAAGCATTTTGAGTATTATAGAGTGTTGATTAATATTAATTTAATTATTTTATAGTTTTGTAAAATATATATATTTTTAAATATTTTTAAATAATTACCGACGGAATTACATGCAGTTTATTTCTGAGAAAATTATCGACGGAACGAAAAAACATTTTTCTTGTTTTTTCCGTCAGTAAATCCATCAGTAATAACATTTTTTTATTACTAACGGAGACTTTCTGTCGGTGATTTAGTTGATAATTGTTTTACCAACGGAATGGTAGTGTAAATACCGACGGAAAATTCCATCGATAAATCTAAAGATTTTGGTAGTGTTAAGTCCACTTTAATTAGTATCTTTCCCCTCTAAGAGTTCGGGTGCTCTTTAGATTCAATTTTAACTTCTCAACTTCTGACTTTATAAACAACAAAAAATTTTGTTTCTTTTCTCTATAGAATAAAGTTCTTTTTAAAGGTTTTGAATTTCACCAAAACATGTCAACTAAGAGTTATTTGATTTCAAATTCTCATTTATCCAAAATTTATTTAAATCATGTTAATATTCTACGTTAAAGAGTTTATGTTAGTGATTAAATTCTAACAAAGTTTTAACCTAAAAAGTAATTTGACGGATTCAAATATATATATCCACTAATTAACCATGTTTTTAAGCAAAATTCTCAATAAAAAGTTATCTTCAAACTAATTAATTTACATATCAAGCAAAACTAAACTTCATTGACGATTTTAAAAGTATCAGACCCTGTAAAGATAAGGAATTACTTTAATCTCGTCTTGTAATGAAGCATATATGCATCATATATATAGAATATTTGAATATGTGATTAATCTTAAAAGTAGAAAGAATCTACTATCACTTGTCCACATTGTCTACGTATCTATTGGTTAGAATATTACACATCTTACAAGGTGGAACTAGTTAATTACTAATTCATGTTTATACTTGTCGGTCTACTAACCAAACTATACTATATATTCTATAGTTTTCATGTATTGTTAACATCATTTTACGTTGCAAGAAGAAAAAAACATCATATAAAAGTTGAATTATTCCAAGGGAAGGTGATGAATTACTCATTGCCTATAAAACCGGCTAGATAGCTCCTAGCTATCAGTGAGTGATGCAAACGTTCTACATTATTTTAAGGGAAGGGAGACCCATTCTCCAGTGTGATCTATCTTTAATTTATAATATAAAATCGGCATGCTACAAAAGAACTATGTATGAGAAAATAAATATATTAATTAACAAAGTACGTATTTAAATAAGTATCCCTTCGTCCCCATTTTATTGAGGATGTTAGTGATTAATTATGATTTGGAGAGAGATTTCAGAGATCTAAAACTGTTTGTGTAGGTGATGAAAGGTTCATACAAAGAATTAATGAAATGGCCATGCAAAGAATGTGGATCATGAGTAGATATGATCACATCTAATTTAGTTTGCTTGCTGGCCACTGCGTTTTTTTTACTGGATTGATTTCTTCTTTTCATTCTTTCCGGATCTTGGGATTTCTTCAATCGCTGGCGAACTTTATCTTTGATATAGTAGGTCTGTAGCTTCTTTTTTTTTTCTTTTTTTTTTTCATATTTTAATATGTTAATAAATAGTACAATTGATCATTTATTCTTCCTCATACACGTGCAATGAAATAAGTAGTATAATTAAACTAATCATTGCTTTGTTTTAATTTTGAGAAGATGATTAAATCAATTGTGTTAAATAGTAATTAGTAGCATGATTATATATAGTGTTACACTTGTACTTGTATATTAATAAAATACCCAATCGTCTATTGAATTGAAAAGTCTCAATTAATGGTTTTATTTTTCTAAGATGAATTACTTCCCTTTTTAGGGTAATTTGCAAAGCATTGATATCAAATTAGATTAATTTTTTTTTATTACCAAGAAAAAGCTAGAACACGAGATCTCTCGAGAAAAAAGAATTTTATTATTAGTTCAGCTACATGCTCATTGACTAGTTGATGACACTTAATTAATTAATTAATTAATTACTAAGTAATTAAGTTTATCTTCTCTAAATTAATCATTTCTGTTTCAAGGAATCAAATAAATTAATATTGCATAATGAAGGAAAAAAAATTAATAGCATTTTGTTTTCATAAGACTAACTTCAAATGCTTTAAAGAATGATGAATATTTATATATTTTGTAGCTTATCTAGTTAAGAATATTCTGTATCATTCTCATCGAAAGAAAGAAACAAAACCATGTATAAATTAAATTAAGAAGGATTAATAATCTCATGGAGCCCAATGATGATATATTCAAGAATAAGTTAAAAAAAGATACAAATTACATACATTCAAAGACTTGTGCAATATTTTAACAATGAAAGTTGTATTTGTTTATTACCATATTGCAGAGACTAGAGAGCATCCCTCTCCTCCACCGCACATGTTGGGGCCGAAGAGAAGGACGTGCACCCCACTTTCTCAAGCTCACGCTACCATACATTCAAAACCCTAATTTCCAAGAAGGCCACCATCTTCTCATTTCTAAATAAACTATTGCCATGACAGTGTGTTAGAGAAAAATTTATTAGAGAAAGAAAGACAAGCACAAACCCACATTTTAGCTGGTTAGAGAGAAAAATACAGAACCCCACAGCTCCCCCAACAACTTGACGCACCCCAAATCAAGGCAAACACACACTAGCATCCATAAAAACCATGAATCCAAGATAAAGAAACAGTTCTTGTTCTTGATCTTTCTTCTTGTTCATATCCTAAATCAAGTCTGTGGAGTTCTTTCTTTTTATACTCCTAGCTAGGGCTTGGAGTCTTGATCAGTCATTAGTTTCTTCCTCATTTAATACTTACTATAGCTAGCTACTTTACTTTAGTTGTTTCTTTTGTAAATCGTTATCTCTTTAATTACTTGTATTAACATAGATCGTCAATATTTGTTGCTTCCTTCTTTGATCTATATATATTCGTTACTTATACAGTATCTAGATGTCTCCTATTTAGCACTATATATCCGTATAAGACAATATATATATCAATCTTTAGTTCATAAGTTCCAAAGGAAGGAGGACCTTCTTGTCTTGTGAGTAATATAGGTTTTTGACCCATCTTGTTTGTGATCCTTTGACAACCATGGCAAACCGGTGGTGGACAGGGCAAGTGGGATTGCCGGGGATGGACACATCAACCAGTTCATCATCTCCAATGAAAAAGCCAGATCTAGGTATATCCATGTCCAACAACAATAGAGAAGCAACCGAGAGTGGTGCTGGGAAAGAAGATGAGCAAGAAGACGAAAGAGAAAATAGCGACGAGCCTAGAGAAGGCGCTATAGATATCGCCTCTCGCCGCCCTAGAGGCCGTCCACCAGGGTCCAAGAACAAGCCTAAGCCACCAATTTTCGTTACTCGGGATAGCCCTAATGCACTCAAGAGTCATGTGATGGAGATAGCTAGTGGATCTGATATAGCTGAAAATTTAGCTTGTTTTGCAAGGAAGAGACAAAGAGGAGTTTGTGTGCTTAGTGGAAGTGGTATGGTAACCAATGTAACCCTCAAGCAACCTTCTGCCTCAGGTGCTGTTATGGCTCTCCATGGTAGGTTTGAGATTTTGTCACTCACTGGAGCGTTCTTGCCTGGACCAGCCCCACCTGGAGCGACAGGACTAACTATATATTTAGCCGGAGGGCAAGGACAAGTGGTAGGAGGCAGTGTGGTAGGATCACTAGTTGCATCAGGACCGGTAATGGTTATTGCTGCAACATTTTCAAACGCTACTTATGAGAGATTGCCACTAGAAGATGAAGAGGAAGGCAGCGGTGGCGCACAAGGGCAGCTCGGTGGCGGCAACGGTAGCGGTGAGGGTAATGGTGGGGGCATGGGGGATCCAGCAACATCAATGCCAGTTTACCAATTGCCAAATATGGTGCCTAATGGACAATTGAACCATGAAGGATATGGGTGGGCTCACGGCAGACCACCCTATTAGCTAGGAATTGCTACAATTGAGATAAAAAGGAATGAGAGAGGATTCGTACAAGAAAGGGATTGATTTAGAGCTGATAAGGGTATACATGTTCAGAGATAATAGGGCAAGACAGGGATGAATAAATAAAGATATCAATGGTCTTCAATATCTTGTGTATTTTCCTACTATGATTGTTCTTTAATATTTGCTTCACTTTGGAGTATTATTATCTTCTTCTGATCTTCTCACTGAGTTTCATGGTTTTTCAAAATTTAATGACAGGTTCTTTTCTTTTCTTATACTACATCTGTTTTTTTTTTTTTAACTTAATTTTCGTTAACCCAAATCCCAAAATTTCCTTCAGTCGCATTTTATATGTTATTAGTTCGTTGCCACAAAATTTCTAGCTATCATCACTCAGTATCAGCTGTGGTATATATGAATCAATTATTATGTTGGGCAACAATAAATTTGTCACACACATATTAAGTAAAATGCTAAACCCTAAATCACTACTGGATCATGTTAATCATCTTCTCCTTCATTGCTTTGAAACTTGGAGGATCTGGCAACGCTTTCTGAACTAGTCTGGAGTTTTTGGGTGTATGTCAAAATCAATAGATCAAGTGATTATGCAGTTTTTTTTTTTTATATAGTAATCGAGAATATTATAAATAAGATATCCATATTAAGAAGATGAGGGCTGCTAAGAAAGATTACATGGGAGATTAAAAAACATAAAGAGAGTGAGGAATCTATAGCCCCGACTAGTTAGTCCAGTTCATGATACATTCAGGATTTCTATAAAGATCAGAGCTTGTATAGCTGAAATTTTTAACAGAAGACTTCAACCAAAAAACCAACCGATAAAAGGTGAGGTCAAAAATCACATTCCAGTTTGGAGTTGTGGTGTCAAAGATCATATGGTTGCATGCTATCCAAATGAACCAGTATAATCTTTTATAGAGAAGGGTAATTACCTGACGCTGAAATTTAAGTGGAATGGTTAAAGAAAAGTTACAGCGAAGAGCTTTCACAGTGCTATCATATGAAATTTTATGGGATATTTTACCATCAAGAAATAAGTTTATCTTTAAAGATAAACAACCTAATTGGAATGTAATGTTTTAGCTCATTCTTAATTGTCTCGCTATTTGGTTGAAGGTCTTAAACTTGAGTGGTGATTTCTCATATACTAGAATGATTTGTTTAAAGATCTTAATGATATTTTGAAATGATAGGTGATGAGTGTTTATTTATAGATTTTTGTAAGATGTTATTTTTCTTCTAACTTCCTTCTTGTTTATTTTTGTTACTCTGCTTTTATTAGGGGTGATCATTTTCGGTTCGGTTCGGTTTTTATCAAAAAAAAGTAACCAAAACTGATTTTTTAAAAAAAACCAAAATCGGTTCAAACCGACCGGTTTCGGTTCGGTTTGGTTATTTTGGGGAAAAACCGGTTTTTCCGGTTTGACTTGGTTTTTTTACGGTTTGGCTTGGTTTTTCCTAATTTGACTCGGTTTTTTTCCAGTTTGGCCCGGTTTTTCCTAGTTTTTTCAGTTTGGGTTTGGTTTGGTTTGATTTTTTTGGTTTCAGGCTTATAAAACCGAAACCGAACCGGTCAGTTTTTTGAAATTCTAATTGGTTTTTTTCACGGTTCGGTTTTTTCGGTTATTTTTTTTCAATTTTCTCGGTTTAATTGGTTTTTTTGTTTTTTTGCTCACCCCTAACTCTGACAATTAATATGTCATAGTCTTAATAGTATTCTAGTTTATTCAATAAAATTCTTAATTAATATATATATATATATATATATATATAAAAGCATATTGTACACCCAATTAAATATTGTTGTGCGACAACAATGCTCAACTAAAATGTGATCATCACACAACATAACCAAACACCAAATATTCAATTTATTTTATAGCCTTTGTCTAATAGAGACAATCTATCCATTATAATAACATTGACATTTCTCGATGTTTGGTTTTATGTCCAAAATTTACGGTGTCTAGTTGGTTTCAAAATTCATAAAATTTTATTGGAAATAACCTTTTGGATGCCCAATTTTAATTTAGACGTCGTCAAAGGGCATTTGATAATTCATTGTTGTTTAATTAATCCCTTAAAATGGATATATAGAGCTTTAAGTTACCACCTACGTGATTATAAATGAGGCTCCCAACTTACATGAGGTCCATTAAACAAACATCTAAATTCAATATATATAAGATACTCAAATTAACACCTATGTGAAGTCTGCCTTGTGATTAATTTGAAGTCAAACGTGCTGCTCTTCCGTACCTATATATCAATTAAGAGACTTGAGGTTGAGGACGAGAAATTAAGTACCCTATTCTTGAAATATTGAAGGCATTCTATGACGTTTTGCAAGATTTCAACACTAAAAGTATCCCTTCTTATTTACCCATAGTCCGTGAACTATATATTATGAATAATTTGTCAAAAGATTATCTGTTATACTTAATTAGTTAATAAACTGACCAATTAATAACATTCAATTAAAACTGATGAGCCAAGTTTTAGGTTCCAACGCATGGATTTCTTCTCCAAAAAGAAGCCAGGAGTGGAATATGGCTGAATGTATGCACTCTTACTAAATAGTTCATGGCGCGTGTTATGCTCCAACAAGAAATCAAAGGGTAGCAGGAAAAAGAAAAAAAAGGAAGAAAGGAAAATGTCATAATTTGAATGGAGAATTAATGGTAGTAATTGTCAAGGTGGTGGCACGGTGGAGTTGGAACAATGCTTACATTTGCAATTTTAAATTGCAAGTTGAAGTTTGAATCCTTGAAATTAAGCAAATCAAAAGGACTTTATGATCTCCAAGTAAACACTTTTGATCCTGTCGATATGTGTTGAATTTAGCCCCTCATTAATTTGACAAACTAATTGAATTTTTATCTCGAGAAATATACGTATGAAGACCAGAGAGAAAAATTATACTAGTAGTTATTGAAAATCAATATGCAAAAACTTCTACTCGTTGTTATCTTTTAAAGGAGTGATACATATTAAAGAATTATCTCATCTTAAAAACTTGAAATCCTAGACGAGGTTATAAAATATGATTTATATTATTTTCTAATATATTTTCAAATAAAAATTCTTTGAAGTTAAAATTTGCACAGACCCATGTAATAATTATGCTATTAATTAATTTTAATTAGAAAAGAGAATGTAAATCATGTTATTCAACTCATAACCATTTAGTAATTAAATCTACATCATATCAAATCTACTTTTGGATACCATTTTAGACTCTCACTTCTGCAATTTATGCCCAAGCAACCCTAAATTTATTGCCCCATGTGTTTTTATTATGTAAAATTTATGTACCTTAACAAATACCAGTGTAACAAGTTAACTTTACAGCATATTTAACCATGCTCTAATACCATATTTTTAATATGAAGCAAATACTCTTATGATTTTTTATTTCTTTAGAGAATAAGGAACAAGACACACACACAATACCAACTAATCTAACTTAGAAAAATAATTATACATTAAATAAGGAACCTAATAATTAAGAAATTAACTCTAAGTTCCTAATATGAAATCAAGAAACCTTAACAATACTCCCCTTCAAGTTGGTGTAAAAATATCATATATATTCAACCTGTTTGAAAACTATAAAAACACTTGACTTAAACAAGATAAAGTTGAGGTTATTTGAGCAACTGAAAACATGTTATAATTTAATGATGGAATAACTACAACAGAATCTAAATTCAAAATATCAGTAATTAAGGGTTAAAAAATTTTATTTGGTAATTGGGTATGAAGTACCATTAACAATAAAAATAATTTTTTATGATGATAAATTAAGAGGTGAGACATGTGTAGAATTATATTTCATGTAAACTATAACACTAAAATAAATTATACATGCACTATTAGAAACAAGTACATATATAAATATTTAAAACCTTATCATTATTATTTGTAGCTACCACCGATGCTGAGGTTTTTTCAACAATATCACCTCCTAGCTTTGTTTCAAAAATTGGTATAGTGGAGGTTTTCTTTAAATTCTTCTTTTATAAATCACAAGTATGATCCCATCATTGTGAATATCCCACGAGCTCGTAACATCGACTTTTGGTATGACCCATCTTATTACAATAATTTTATTTGTAAGTAAATTTGTCGAAACCATTATTGTTCTTTGACTACTTGGGTCCAGTTCAGTGCGCAGTGGTTGTAGCAATTTTATAAGTCTTATATGACTGAGCAATCATCTTTTTTCATCCATCATTTCATCTCACAATATTTTGATGAATTCACACACACACATACACACATATATATATTTATCTCTTTCTCTCTCTAATTTGAGATTGAAATATCCAAATCAATCACAAAACAAACAAAAATAAGTCCCTTCTTTTTATGAATAATAAAATTATGATTATTGTTTATGGTTAAAAACACTAGTTAGGTGGCTTCAAATCCAATCTCCACCATTCAAATTATAGTATGTGAGTGTTTCTAAAATCTTTTGGCTTAATAAAATCACAAATAACTCTAATCAAAGCATTTGATCAAAACTAAACAGATCCGCAAATCACTATTTCAAGAAATTGCAAATTTCTTGGATCTCTCTATTTAAAATAATTAAATACAAACATAATATTTTTCTCTTAAGATATCAAAGAGAGAAAGATTTGAATTTTTTTTTTCCTAAAGGATTCAAAGATTTAAAAAAAAAAGACAACAATAAGGGAAAGAAATCAAGGATTCAAGAATTTAGAAATGTAACTTTGATATAATGTTAAGGAATTATCTCGGCCTAAAAGGTTAAGTCTTTATGTAAAATCTCAAGATATGATTTATATTATTTTATAATAAAATAGATTTATTTAAAATCCACCTGCAAAATTGAAATTGATCTATGGTCACTTCATTAATAAAGAAGTAGAATTTCCTCGTGAAAACAGACTTCTTTGTTCTTCTTTTTTTAGAATTAGTTATATAGAAAAA
>Ga0325403_1005789_pt1 | contig 11704 bp, 8 predicted proteins | sample PopdelMetagenome_19_FD_205665 | JGI IMG/M metagenome (GOLD analysis project Ga0325403, IMG submission 205665) | Populus deltoides microbial communities from Bellville, Georgia, United States - Xylem-PdKOR-R4 | ecosystem: Host-associated > Plants > Phyllosphere > Stem > Wood/Secondary xylem...
TAGGTTAATGATCTTCAAATTTCACCTCACATAGGTGCTAATAGGAAGGTCGTCTAATCTCTACCCTACCGAAATCTTGTCTGCAAAAACTAGATCCGTGTTTTGTGTCCTATAAAAGCTTAAATTAGTAAGCTGGTATTCAATTCAGAGTCATCTCAACAGGCAAAGAAAAGGTATTTTTTTCAAAGAATGTTTCCCTTTTTTTTTTTTGAGATAAGTACATTTCTTCAATTTCTTTTTATTTAGCTATTATTGCACGAGTCAAATTTCACTTTTAATCCTTGAATATATCAGGAATCTCACTTTTAAACTTTAAACAAGTTAGGCTTTGAATTGACCGAGAGTCTCGAATCAATTTGTCAAAGTTGGTTTGAGTTTAATATGGCTGTTTTTTTTTTATTTTTTTTAATAACCTTTTGTAATGGTTGACATTTTCTATATAAAAAAAAGTACATGGATTAAGAAAACAAACTTGCTGGTGTCCAAATTCGAAGTGAAAGATGCATATTTCAATGTCAAACATGCTAGGTCAAGCATCTTGGGCCCTAAAATAGATGGATTTTCATTTTCACTCGACACATGGTGGGGCTTTCAAGTTTCACCAACATTAGCATGCAGAGCACATGTAGTCGTCCCTTGCTCGGTTTTCATGAGCTTTGGTGCACAAAACCCCCCCTCTTAACATCATCAATCGTGCATACCACAAGTGACTGATAGAGGGACACAATTGACAGAGACAACGATGTGCCTCCTCTCAATTTTCTGCCTCTACACTTGTCCGTCACCTTTCCTCGGATCACATCACACATAGCCCACCCGATGTAAGTTGATGTTAGCAAGTTTACGTTATTTCAAGTTGTAACAATATTTATTTTTAAAATATTTTTTTGTTTGAAAATTTATTAAAATAGTTTTTGTTTTTATTTTTTAAAATTTATTTTTAAAATTAAAATATCAAAACGGTATAAAATCATAATAAAATAAAATAAAATAATATTCAAAAATATTTTTTAAATGTAAAAATAAGCACACTCCTAGACAACTTATTGTCTTGAAAATTGATTAAAATAAATTAAAATAAAACAACACTTATCGTTATACCAAACTTCATTTTAGCCTTCAAAGATGTTATAATTTTCGCTTTCACTTCTATACTTAAAATTTTCCGACTTCAACTTCATTATAGTATATAGAACAAAACAACACTTATCTTTAGAATAGACTATATTTAGTCCTGTAGATTTTATAATGTTTTGTTTTGATTTCTATACTTCGAATTTTCTTACTTCAACTTCATTATGGTGTCTAGAAATTTCTACTGTGTATACTTGTATATCAGAAGCAGCATGTTGATTTTATTGTGCAAGCTAAATAAAATATAGCTAATATTTAATTAAAAAATAAGCAGTCACTCGTATTATCATCAAGCTTGTAATAATGGATATAATAGTTGTATAATTGTTCCTGTCAAATTGCTAAAAATGGCCAAATTTTCATCTTTTTCTCGCCATTTCATTTTATAATCACAACATGTAGCCCTATTTTAAGACCCTAAAATTAAAAAATGAAGAACATTTTTTTTTAAAAAAAAAATAACACACAATTTGTGTTATCACGAAACTCTCATGATATTAGAAGTAATTGTTGTTGTTAAATAGCTTAAAAGGGTCAAATAGAATATCCATTTTTTTTTCAAAATTTTATTTCAAGCATTTATCTTTCTCTTACCCTCTCATCTTAAAATCACAAACAATTAATACCACTCTAAAACCCTTAAAAAAAACAATAAAATTAAAAAAAAAAAACCCATTTTTTATTTGTGGCAGTCAACTATTTAACAACAAAAGGCGTGTTGAATTTACTTCAACATTAAACATTAAAAACACCCAATTAAAACGTTGTAAAAATGAGATTAAAATATAGTTTAGTGGAGTGCTTACGTGTTGTGTTGATAAAATGGAAGTAACAAAGGACATTCCGTATAAGAAATTAAAACAAGCTGCCATCGTCACCGGTTGACCAGATAAGCTGCCTGGCCCGGTCACTAATAAACCGAACCGGCTCGAAGACATGCCGTTCCATCGCACGCATCGCACGTGCATTTACCCAACTTTAAGCTAAAACCAACCAGAAAATTAAACAAAATAATTTTCAAAATTAAAAAGAAAAAACACAAACTCGAAGAACAACATGACTCTTCTGCCCTGTCCTCTCTCATCTCTCTCAGTGGTGACCTCAAAGAGAACAGCAAGGCGAGGGTTTTATTTATGCTAGAAACCTTAGAAAATAATGACAAAACACTTCCGTTTTAGGGAGAGAGAAAGTTAAAAGAGAGATAATTTTTTAGAGAGAGAAACACACAAAAAAGTTTGAGTCTTGGAGCTGTGTCACTCACCAGCTAGGGTTTTAATTTCATTTTCTCCTTGTATTAATTTATCATCAAGGTAAAAACACTTTCTTAATTTATTTTTGAAAATTTAATTGTTTTTCTTTTGTTGTTAATCCATTTCCATTTATGAGATTTATTGTTATTTAATTACATATCGATTAGCATTAATCAGGATAATCTTAATTTAGTTCAAAAAACCTCCTTAAGTTTACTCCATATCTTTTAATATTAAGCAATAAAAAAAACCTAGGGTTTTCTTTTGATTTCTTCCATTTTTGGTATTTTGAATTCTAGGGTTTGATCTTCTCTCATTGCTGTTACTGGGTTTTTGAAATGTCATGGCTGAAATTGATGGAAAAGTAAGTTCTTTTCTATTGTTTCGAGCTGATTGTCTTTGAAATTTGGTTTTTTCCCCTATTCAATTAGTGGGTTTTCACTTTACCGTTCCTTTCTCTGATTATGAGTCTATCGGTTTTGAAATGGTGTGTAAGTGGTGGATGCTTTACAAAAGCTTTGATCTTTAGATAGTATTACTATTGGTTTTAGGGTTTGCCATTGTTTTCCTGTTGTTGTTGCTTGTCATCAAGTTCATATACTGATTATTTTATGTTTTCTGTATCAGTAGGTTTACGTGATCAGTTATATCACTTGTGTTTTTATTGGAAATGCTGTTAGTGTGTTCTCTTTGCAAGTGTTGGTGAAGGGACTCCGGTATATGTTGAACATGATTCACTATCTGATCTGTGCACATGAAGCAAATTGCCATACAGCGGTGCTGGTCATAAAACTGTGTTTCTGTTATGCTTCATGAAATACATGCATACCACATACTAGTTGCGGTGACATATGCCAAGCATAACATAAAGTATGCTATGCATGTCATGCATTGAATTCTCTTTCCTGGTTAGGCATTTGAAAAAGGCTGGTCTGTGCCAAGGACATACGAAAGAAACCATGCGTGCTTTCATAAAGCAATGATGAGTCGATCGATTTTGTGTAGTTCATTGGTGTTTTACCTGTATGTTTGAATCTTATAAAATGTTTATTCGATGAATGTGTTTCTCAAAGTAAAAACAGTGCAGGAAAGTATCTCCTTAATAACCATGTAATCTTTTGTTTTGTGCTATTTTTGGGTGCGCGATGAAAGAAGATAATGGTGCCTTACCTTTACAACTGCTATGCACTTTCTGCTTAATGTTCTGATGCTCTGGTGTAAGTCTCCTATTGTTGGGACAGTAACAAAATACTTATTTGGGAGTGGTGAGTGACCCAGCCCTACCAAATTCTGCATTAAAAATGGTCAACTGTTTTATTCCACCCTGCACAAACAATATCTATCAGTTTGAGATTCCAAATTCAAACTAATTATATGATTTGCCTTGCATTTGCCATTATTTGTCCCATGATTACTAGTCTAAAACTTGTCAGATTCCATGCAATCTACCATCCGCATGTTCTAGTGTACCGTATAACCTGTGTTAGAGGAGGAGGCAAGTATTTGCTAAATTTGATAATGGAATTTATACTCAACATGGAAGGCCAATTAACTTCCCCTTTTTGTATTGTTGCTCTCAGTGGGTAACCATTTACCGTTTCTTTTACATCCCTGCTTCCATTCTCTATGAATAAGAGTATTTTGAACCAAGGGCGAATTATCCTTGACACATTCTCTGGATGTCCTTGAATATATATTATATATTTTTTCTGGTTTCTACTTACACTGGATGTTCTGTAATGAGTGATTTAGCCCGTGTTATGTGTTTATGTGGTTTTAGTTGGTCTTCGTTTAGTTTCTGTGTACATGTTTTTTAATGAGTTCTAATGTGAAGTATAATAAGTGTTTGTCAGCTAATATATACTGTCTCAAACTATCTGCTTAGGAATTCTATTTCATTCCTTTTGCAGGGAATCCTGCAAAAAGTTCTAAAAGCCACTGTGGCTCTTGATGGAAAAGAGCAGATTATTATGCCACAAGGACTTCTTCAATGCTTGGAAGTACATGTAATTCATTATGACTCTCGAAGATTTCTTTACACTGACTGAGATGAAGGATGGGCTCACAGCCCCATCACGAGTCCATGAGTTGGTTGCTGTAATGAAGAAGGAGAAATTTACTGTTGTGAAAAACATTGGAGATGCAACCAGGCAATGGGCAGCTGTTGCAAGCACAGTTGCTGCTACAGAGAATAAAGATTGTCTTGATCTTTTTATTAACTTAGATGGGCTGTTGTTTTTTGATAGATGGTTAAAGCTCGCTCAGAAGTTCAGTAATGAAACAGGTGAAGGCTCTGTAGAAGAGTCAATTACTGCATTGTTAAGAGCACTGGAAAAGCTGCAAATAGACAAGGAGAGGTCTATTACTTCAGGGGTCTGGGACACTGTCAATAATTTACTTGACCACAATAGTTCTCGGGTTCAGGATAGGGCAAGGGCACTGTTCGATAGCTGGAAGCCTGGTGAGGTTAGTGATGCAATTCACCATGATGTTCAGAGCGTTGAGGCATTTGATAATGTCGGAATGAAAGACAGCAACACTGGCAAAACTGAATGTGTTGTTCTTGATGTTCCCCTTTCAAACAGAAGGGCTGATGTAGAAAACAATGCTGCAGAACAAACCGGGGATGAAAGTTTGCAATCAAGAAGCTCAAATTGTCTTCCAGCAGAAAGCACCCAGGATGTACAAATTCAAACAAATGATTGTGATCATCAAAATTTAGACCATAGAAATTTGGAGAATAGAACACAAGATCCTCTCACCACCTCTGTGGATAGATCATTAGACCCCCGTTCCCCCCCTGTTGTGTCAACATCTGACCAGGAAAGCCCACCATTCAAAGAAAAATCCCAAGTGAGTAGTACTGTAGAAGTGGCTGCTTCTACTGAGACACATAGTTTAGCAGTTCCAAAGGGACACACAGCTGAACCAGACTCGGAAGCTCCAAAGATGCTTACTGATAAATCAGCTGCCTCTAGTAACGTGGAAGCTGCAGTTATTTCCTTGAGTAATGTTGCTGGCAATGCTCAGGAAATTGTGACAGGATCCGCTTTGCAAAATAATATTGACACCAAAGAGGATAATTGCCGTACAAGTGCATCTGGTGATGTGGCAGCACCTTTATCTACATCAAAGGTTGGGACAGATGAAGTGGAGAATAGAAATCAATGTCAAACACCTATGTTTAATTCTACTGCCAAAGATGGTGAATTTTCTCCTGAACCTTCACAACACTTGTCTGGCAACAAGAGTGTGTTGGAAAAACTTGACAATTTAGGGAGTCTCTATCCACGGATGGAAGACATTGCCAGTGATGATGATAGAGAACATGGCAGTGATGGAGCTGAGGATAATTCTGATTTCTCTAAACCAACCACAGATAAACATAGTCCAGATTTGATTGACAGAAGAAGATCTAATATTGAGCTTGAGTATGGCATGGTTGATGCTCTTGAAGTTGCTCGACAAGTTGCTCAAGAAGTGGAGAGAGAAGTTGTAGATTTCAGAGAACAATCCTGTAGCTCATCTTCGGAGAAAATCATGGAAAGTGGTATTAAGCAGCCAGGTAGCCCAGACTCCATAAACGCAAAACAGGACCTATCCACTGAGATCCCTCCAGAAAACGTGCCAACCAGACAAAATCAGCCTTTTGAGACACATGCTGAACAAGAGGGGCGCATGTTTGATTCAAATAATCTGGAAAATGAAGCAGGGAATGGCATGCATGACCTGGAGTCCTCTCAGTTTACTGAAGTGGCCCAAGAACCAGAAGTTAACACAGAGAAAGGCTTTTGTGATTTTGATCTGAATGAAGAAGTCTGTACTGATGACATGGATCGCCCTGTGAATACCATCTCCACCCCAATTTCTGTTGTTTCAGCTTCAAGACCTGCAGCAGCTTCTGGATCACCTGTAGCTCCTTTGCGGTTTGAGGGGACTCTTGGATGGAGAGGTTCTGCAGCAACTAGTGCTTTTCGTCCAGCTTCCCCGCGCAAGACTTCTGATGGGGACAAGACGCTTGAGACTGGGGGTAGCAGCAACAGTTCAAAACGAAGGCAGGTTTGCTTTGATATTGATCTCAATGTGGCTGGGGGTGGAGAGGAGAAGGTCATGGATTTGATTTCGTCAGGACAAATGCCAGTCTCATCAGGCTTCCATTCCGGGGAATCTTCTTTGGAAGTGGGTTCAAGAAGACCAGAGAGACCCAACCTGGATTTAAATCGTACCAGTGATGATGGTGATGCTACACCGACAGATTTGAGATTGGAGGGACGGCTCTTTTACCAGTGGAATGGCCATCGCAGTCCATCTCCTGCTTTGTCATCGTCTTCAAGGCAGCCTTCAATGAGGAACTTTGATTTGAATGACAGTCCTTTCTTTCAGAACGACTCCTTGGATCAAGGGCTCTATCATAGGAAGCCTTCGCAAACTGCAAGTGCTTATGGAGGACCTAAACCAGGTGATCCTGTTATTTCTATCATGGGTACTAGAGTAGAAGTGGGGAGTAGAATGGAAGTTGACAGAAAGGGTTTTATTCCTCAGACTCCATCTATGCCAAATGGCAAGCCTCTGGAACATGCAATGGACGCTAATCTTGCAAGAATGGGAGCTGTTTTGGGTATTGTCCCCCCTGTGTCATACACGCACTCTCCTGTTTTTGGGTTCAATGCACTGGCAACAGCACCTGCCATGCCCATCTCTTCGGCCATGTATGGCCCTACTGGCTCAATCCCTTATATGGTGGATTCAAGAGGAGCCCCTGTCATGCCTCAAATAATGGGCTCTACACCAGCTGTTCCTCCTTACTCCCAGCAACCATTCTTCATGAGCATGAGCGGAGCACCCCTAGGTTTAAATGGTGCTGGGCCCTCACGGCCTAGCTTTGACTTAAATTCTGGTTTTACGATGGAAGGGGGAAGCATAGGTGGTTCGCGGCAGCTACTCATGCCTGGCCAAGGCAGCTCACAGCCTTCTTCAAGCTCTGGGGTGGGTGGGAAAAGGAAGGAACCGGATAGTGGGTGGGAACCCGCTTGATCTTTACAACATAAGCATCCTCAACCTCCATGGAGATAGAAACTTCCTCATTGTCAGCGTGCCAACTCCTGGAATCAGTTGATAAGTCTGATCAAGCTGGTTCATACTTGGATTGCAAACGATAATCCGGCATCCTAAGCTGATTGGCCTAAGTGAGGGAAGCAGAATAAAACCGGGGGCATTGTGAATGTAAAATGATTCATGAGATTAATAGCTGAAGCAGGAGAAAAAAAGAAGATTAGGGTTTTTATTTGTTCTTCATTTTGGTTTAGTTTCTTACTTCTCTTTTCTGTGTTTTATAGAAGGCAATTGCAATCATAGAAACTTTGGTACATGTAGCTGTAATTTATCTTCGTCACATAGCACAGAAATTTAAAGGAACTAATTGTCTTTAGCTTCATTTTTTGAAGTTTCTTTTTCCTCTTTTTTTCATATATATATTTTCAAGTTCTCTTGTATAGAAGGGCGTATATTTACTATTCCCTGTTTTGACGAACCGAAGCAAAGGGTACGTGAATTCTTTGCTGATTTTCTATTGCAGAATGGTGCGTGCAGCTGAGGCCCAGATTGGTGAATTACATAAATCTCTTTATGAAGATCTGTGAAAGCTCCAAACGGATTGTGGAGGCGTCAATTTGCAGCGTTCTTGGAGAAACAAACTAGCAGCTTCCGTTGATTAATCAGAGCCAAGCAACGTAATATTATGAGCTCAAAAACAGAAAACCCTCGAGGCCACAAATAATCAAAAACTCAAGTCACGTAGAAAGTTTAGTTCTTAGGGGTCGGTACAAGTCACGGTTCAGAAAGATGAACTAAAAAATTATTCGTTTTTTTTTTTGTGAAAAAAAAAAAATCAAAACAATGTTTTAATAAAAAAAAGTAATCAAAACAATGTTTTAATCAAAAAAGTAATTTTTTTTCTAAAAACAATTAACGTATTGAGAAGCAAGTTCCGCCCATATCAGAACTAGTTGTGGACCTGTGGCCGAGAGACCTTGTAATTCCTGATCCCACGAAAACCCATTAAAAAATCAAATAGAAGAGCAGGTAATACTGACAAGAAACCTTATTAACTCGCTGCTCGCAAGTAGTATTTTTTTTTAGCAAGCATTTCCTGTATCATAAGGTAAGTTGAGTTGCATTGTATCAAAGATGATAATCAAGAAACCAAACGCAAATCAGGAGGAGCAGTTAGGCCCAGAGACCAATCGAGACCACAAGGCAGCATAATAGATCAAAACTTTGTGGGCCAAATACCAGAATATTGCGACCCCGGAAAACATTTGTTATTAGGTCTCGATACCTCCTAGTAATTATACAGGAAAAAAATACAGGAAGGAAATTTAAAACATCGGGGGAGATGATGAACAAGTCCTTTGCAAGGATGCTTTCACATACGCACCATCATCGGTTACTGTCTGCCTGCCTGCCTCTCTTCCTCTAAAACCGGCAGCTAAAGGACAGAACCTTCATAATATAGAGGTAAATGACCACATAATTTGATGGCCGACTTGATGGTGCTACTTGCGCTTATACCTGAAAAGAGAAAATGGGTATCGATGAGTATTGAGTTCCAGTACTTGGAATGATAAAAAAATATATTATTTTGATACTTGAAGGTAAAAAGTCTGAGTATTATTCTGGAATGTCCTCTCTAAAGCAATCCATAACATTTAAAGTTCACTTTTTGAGAATTTCATCAATGCAAGTATCTTTGCTGGCATCGGGAAGTGGCAAATCAGAAATCATCACTGAGATTAAAGCTGCAGTAATAATGCATTATATGACAACGCAGGTAGCATAGCGTATTTTATGGTTGGGAATCTTAGGATGGTGTAAGCTCCAAGAGTACTTTTATTCACACAACATAGGGCATCCATGACATCACATACATAACGCTTGTGCAAATATTAGAGACCTGTGTTATGTGGTAAACTATTTGTGAGTCGCCCTACAGTTAACTGCAAGAGATATTATGAGATATGTCTCCTGTAGCTTTGCTTCTATGCTATAAGACAGTATGTAGGAGATCTAGAAACATAAAAGCCAGGAAAAGAAGAAATATTAAGCTGATTTATACCTTGATTTGCTTTTGAATGAATTCTTGGACTTCTTGTTTCCTGTTCCGCTACTTCTTCTCTTCTGCTTTTTCTCACTCATATCGCTCTGGAATAACTCCTGCATTTCTTCTGTCCTTGATTGAGTTCTTTCAGGAGGCTGCTTTGATTTCTTACTAGCCTTCTTCTGCACAAACTTGCCCGCATCCATTGCCTTCTTCACAGCCTTCGCTGCTTTTGCCCGCCGGTAACCCAGATCGACTAGTGATAGTCCAGTCTTTTCTTTCTTATTTTTTCCACTGCCCTGCAGTATGATAAAAGCAACACATTTCACTTTGCAAGGAGCATAAAAGAAACTTTTGCAAGTAATAAAATGTTAGCATTGAAATACGTTGGCCTGGTTTAATGATCTTATGAAAACCTGAAACGCACTGACAAATTGACATACAAATTGCCACCTCAAAATCCTACTACAGAAACATCTTTGCACATATCTGCCTCATGGTTTGATATTAGCCATTCAAAATATCTAGTGCCATAGACAACAGAACAAGATTATATACACGCATGATATTTGCTCACAGAAAATGAGGGGACACATACTTCTGATTTCTCTGTCAAATCTTCATCGTCTAGCATCTCTCTGGCTGCTTGTAATTTTCGACGCTTTTTACGGGGTAAATTTTTCTGTTCAGCAGAAATTAGTTATGTTTGTGAGAATAATTTTTTTGAATCAGAAAATAATAGCATTAAATTGCAAAAACAAAAAAAACAAGACAAGAACAAAAATCACCTCACGCTCTCGCTTCCTCTTTTCCTTCATTTTCAGGTCTTCAGCTTGTTGGGCACTCATCACCTCATTTCCAGAACCTTTTTCTTTTTCAACCGATGACTGCAGCATGCAATTGAAGACACCATTTGATTAATAGGAGAAACTAACCTCATACTAAGATTGCTTCATATGAAGTGCTGAGAGTGAAACTGAAAGACGTAAATCATTTAACACAGGAGGAAATAGCTATGGTTGTGTGTATTCCATTTATAAAGAAGAATAGCATTATTGCTTAGGAGGCATATCTCCTCTAACATAAAAAACCATCTTCAAGTGATTCCCGTCCCCATAGAGGATAAAAGTATAAAAGGAGATTAAGAAAATATACTAAATGCATTATCCAGCCTTGCCATATGACAGCAGATAAAACCTATCATTATTTATCAACACCTTCCAGAAATCATTATGTTGACAAGGTTTGTGTCTTCTTCTGAGTGGCTATGGTACTGGCAGATCTCAATGGCCAGAAAAATAAATTCAAATTCCAGCTTATGAACATCTGGGACAGATTTGTATTGAACAAACAAGGTATATAACATAAACAACCATGATAGTATATAAAACACCTTTGCTGCTTTTGCTGCGAGCATTTTCTCTCTCTCTGTTACAAACCAGGTCCTTTTGGGACGTGAAAAGATTTCATCCTTGTGTGCGATCATATTTTCTGCCTGCAAGAATCATAGAAGTGTATGAACTTAATTTAGTGCTTTCTCAGGTTAACAGTTTCCAAAGTCACAAAATACTTTTACACCAATAGTAAAGACTTTCAACGCAATGTGATGGCAAAAAAAAGAAATACAAAATAAAAAATAGAAGACTAGTACTCAAGTTATAACTATGGACTATGAAGTACACTATATCTCTGACAAGATCAACAGGCAAGAAGTCTAATTGGAGAAGGGTTAAATACCTTGGTTGCTTCCATTTCAGCTTTTCTTATTGCTCTCTCTTCCCTGCAGGTATTGAACATCAAAAACTTCAGCGTAAAATTAGAATTTTTTTGTTTAAAAGAACCACGAGAACATAATCCCATCAAGACCTCTCTTGTTGAAGAACATCAGCCACTTGATTTTCCATGTTCTCAATTATCTGAGACCACTTAATAATTGATTGCTCTGCAACAATACGGCTCCTCAACTTTGAACCAGCTCTCTTTGCCTGTTAAATGAACAACACGAACAACATGGCCTCTGGGTGAGTCATATTCCACAACCACATTGGTGAAACTTCTAGTTTTAACATTAGCAACTTCATACAGAACTAATGAAGAGTTGGACTATCTCCAAATTCTCCTTTCAAAAACCTACTTAAATGAGATCATATAGGATATGGCCTTCTAATGAGAGAATCCATATATAATTTATATGATAAAATATATAACTAATACTAAGGGATCT
>Ga0325403_1005790_pt1 | contig 11703 bp, 13 predicted proteins | sample PopdelMetagenome_19_FD_205665 | JGI IMG/M metagenome (GOLD analysis project Ga0325403, IMG submission 205665) | Populus deltoides microbial communities from Bellville, Georgia, United States - Xylem-PdKOR-R4 | ecosystem: Host-associated > Plants > Phyllosphere > Stem > Wood/Secondary xylem...
ACCCATGCTTCCCAGTCTTGGCGCCTTTTAATAGACCTTGCTTGACTAATCCTTGCAAAGCCTTTTCACCAGCATGCCCTAAGCGCATGTGCCAAAGTCTGGAATTATCTGCTTCATCATCTTCTATGCTTTTAGAGACAACTGTTGTACCAGTAACTGTAGATCCATCCAGGAAATATAAGTTTCCTATCCTCGTGCCTCTTAAGACAACTAATGCACCACGGATTGCTCTTAGGACTCCACCATGCATGATAATCTTATAACCACTAGATTCTAGGACTCCAAGTGAGAAGAGATTTTTCTTCAAGTCAGGTACATACCTTACCTCTGTTAGTGTCTTGACTACCCCATTATGCATCTTCAAATGGATAGTCCCAATCCCTTTGATCTCACTAACATCATCATTACCCATCAACATAACTCCTCCATCGAACTCCTCGAGTCTCGAGAATAAGTGCTTGTTAGGGCACATGTGATAGGAACATGCAGAATCAATAATCCATTCACTAGAATGGTTTTCTGGCGATGAGACCATGAATGCAGAGTCTCGTTCATCCTCATCTCATGCAACGTTCACAGTTGGTTCATCTTTTTCCTTATTGCCCTTGATTGGACAATCTTTCTTCCAATGCCCTTTTTTATGACAAAAGGCACACCCATCTTTGGCAAGATATCGTCTGTTTGATGATTCTCCTCTGGATTTTGAGCGAGATCTCCCTCGCCCTCGAAATCTTCTGGGGTTTGTTCTACCTCTAACTGTTAATGCTTCTGATGTTGACTCTTTGTGAACAATATGGTCCTTCTTCCGGTACTCATTGTTCACCAAAGCATTTGACACATCAATGAATTTAATCTTTTCTTTACCATACAGTAAAGTGGTGACGAGATGTTCATATGTGTCAAGAGTGAATTCAATAACAACAGAGCTTTATCTTCATCATCGATTTCCTTCAAATCAGCTATCATTTTATTGAAATCATTCAAATGCTCGTTCATGGAAGTACCTTTCTTGTGCTGAAAACGGAAGATCCTTTTCTTCAAGTATAGACGATTTTCTATACTCTTCTTCATAAACTTGTCCTCTAGTGCTTGCCATAATTCCTTTGCAGAGTTTTGTTCTGAAAAGGCGTCTTCTTATCCTTTACAAGACAAAGTCGGATGGAACTGCAAGCCAACCGATTTATCCTTTCCCAGCTTTTATCATCCAAATCCTCCGATTTATCTTCTAGAGTGAAATCCAAATTCATTTAGACAAGCATATCTATGACTTCACATTTCCACATGCCAAAATTACCTTTCCCATCAAACTTCTCCACCTCAAATTTGGTACTCGATACCAGGATGTATTGTGGAGGTATACTAGCATTCCCCGCTGATCTTTCTTCTGGAATATTAGCCATTAGGAAGTCTTTGGATTACAAATGGACTCCCGAAATTGTTAAAACACGCACTTTTATGCTCAAAAGAGCCAAAACAGTAAATTCGGTGTGCTGTTTCACAAAACGGACACCACGGTTGCGTCTGGAATGGTTGAAAATGCTAGGAACAAGCTTGACTCGGCCAAAACAGGTCAAAAAATCACTGAGTTGGCAAAAAAAATCTGACCGAGTTGACTCAGGGAAGGAATATTCTGTCTCTGATAAAGAATATTCTGTCACGGGAATATTCTCATACTATCAACGGAATATTCCTATTCTGTCAAGAGAATATTCCGTCACTGTTAGATGACGTGGCTGATGACATGGCAATGTGCACCTCTGTTGATGACGTGGATGATGACTTAGCGCCAACGTGTCTGGTGACGTGGCAGTCTTCTCAGGCTAGAATTCCGGCACTGTCTGGTTTTTCCGGCATATTTCTGGCGAAACTTCGGCGAGCTCTACAGGGCTCGTTTCAACTCCGATTTTGATGATCTTTATATCGTCGGACTCGTATCGACAAAAGGAATCTCCGCAGCTGGTCAAAATCAAGATCTGAGAACTTTGAAAAATCTGCAACTTTAAACAGAGAGCAGAAAAACGTGTTTTTCTGTGTTTAAGCTTCCCTAATGCTTTGATACCAATTTGTTGTGCATACTGGACTGAAAGCAAACACAAATAAAAAACACAAACAAGCAGATTGACGTGGTTCCCCAAAACCGGGTACGTCCACAGAGGCAGCAGATTGTATATTATTGGAGGAATGATACAAACACTCAACTCAACTCCAGTACAATCCCAAAACCAAGTGTTTCACTCTTACACTCGGTGTTTCTCTCAAATCTGCTCACAACTCTCAAAGTTGCACTTACTGCACACACCTCTTCCCTTGCACTCTTCTCTATTGCTCTCTCTTTGTCTCCATTTATAGGAGAAAGGAGAGCAGAAAGGAGAGCCTTGAAACATGCCACCAATTATGGCACTAATCACTAATGGTGCTTCCACTAAGCATAGTGGTGGGGTATTGTTATTATCAATAAAATCTAGACAAATCTCCACATTATCTTTGTTTTATATAAGACCAAAGTCTAAAGATGCAAGGGAATTCATTTTTATTCCGAAGAATTTTCTAATTTATAAAATAAGATAATACAGGGATTCATATAAGAGGTGTTAATACTTTCATATTATGTAATGAAATATCTACAACAGTTGTCGGTGAATATTGTAATATGACAGAAGAACATAAAATTCAATGTAGTTCGACATTGTGTTTACATTCACAAAAATAAATTCAATGTAGTTCGACATTGTGTCTACATTCACAAAAATGAAGAGTTTTTATTTTCACTCTACGTTGAATAATACTCATTCATCGTACCTTTGAGGCATGGCTCTGCACCATCAACCTATTAATAGTTCAAAACAAAAAACAAATCCCACATAGACAAATTTTATCATTTCACTTCGCTCCACTTCAATATCTTTTTATGAGCCATAAACTACAACAATATATTGACACACACCAAATTAATCCAAATTAATAAGTTGATGGTTTTATCTATTTACAAATTTGAACAAAACAAAAGGAGAATGTACTTCACTTAAATGCACTTATTGATTATATTCGTTTTTTTAGTGTTTGTGGGCTTGTGATCGTCTCCCAAGTTATGATTGTATTTAATTTTATTTATTTTTTTAATTACAGTATGTTTTTTTTAATCCGTATGTATGCATGATATGATAGCATTTGTATAGTTATCAAAGAGTTTAATTGAGCTAATCTATGGATCCACTGTATAACCTAAGCATATTTGAAAACTAGATTATTTTAGATAAATATACAAAAAAAAAATAAACCCCTTGAGATTCATGATACAACCATATTATTCGTGTTATAGAATAATATAAATCATATCTTGAGACCTCATCTAATAGTTTAAGCTTTTAGGTTGAGATAGTTCTTTGACATGGTATCGAAGCCTTTTAGGTTGAGATAGTTCTTTGACATGGTATCGAAGCTTAACATAACCTTTGTTTTTCGATCCACCAATATGGCCTCATCTCCTTCAAACTCGGTTACTCCCGTCAACATCCATAGCCTTGTCATAATTAAACTTACCAAGTATAATTACCTTCTTTGAAAAACTCAAATCGTCCCCTACCTACGTGGTCAGCACCTGTTTAGGTTCATTGATAGTCCTAGCCCCACCATTCCTAATCCTAAAGTAGCAACCTCCTAAACCGCTCACACTAAGATATCAAATCCCAACTACATTACCTAGTATGATCAAGATCAGGTTGTTCTAAGTGCACTAGTTTCCTACCTGTACGAGAATATCCTGGCACAAATGGTTAGCCTCGCAACTTCAAGAGAAGTCTGGGAAGCCCTCGAGAGAATGTTCGCATCTCACTCCTTCACTCCCACCATACAAACTCGAAAATTTTTTGCATCCACTAAGAAAGGTAACTTGTCAATTTCTGATTACTTTCAAAAAATGAGATCATTGTCGGACAACCCCTTCAAAACCATGAATTTATAGCTTACCTTTTTGTGGTCTCGATACTTCTTATTGTCATGTCAATTTCCACTCAAATTGACAAAATGACTTTAGAATATATGTTTAACCATCTTCTTGCATTTGAGCTCTGACTAGAGCAGCAACAAATTGCCATTGACACCTTTGTTGGCTCAGTGAACGTGGCACTAAGGAATGACTACATGTCGCGTAGTTGAAAATATAACGGCAACGCTTTCCTCAGAACCAGTCCCATGGTTGCAACAACATAGAAAGGGGACGTGGAAAACGAGGAAGAGGCCCACCTCCAAACTACTCCTCCAACCTAAAACCACAATGCCAAGTCTGTGGAAGAATTGGCCACACCGCCATTCAATGTTATTACATGTTCGATCATGCCTACCAAGGCACTCCTTCTAATATGGTGGCTTATATGACATCTCCCTCACCACAACATGATACCAACTGGTATCTGGATATTGGTTCAACAAACCACCTCACCAACAACTTCAGCAACTTGTATGTGCGATCAGAACCTTATCTTGGCAACAACTAGATTCATGTCGGCAACGGGGTAGGTTTACCTATAAAAAATATTGGTTTCACCACTCTTTCAACCCCAATAAATTCTTTTATTTTAAATAAGTTTCTGCATGTACCTCAGATTAAGAAGAATTTGATTTCTGTTAGTCAATTTACAAGTGATAATAATGTTTATCTTAAATTTCACTCGTCTTTTTTTTTGTGAAGGACGAGGCAATGAGGAGAGTTCTTTTGCACAGCAAACTTAAAGACAGCCTCTACATCTTTCTGAGCTCCATGTCACCTGTCACACGTCACCCCCGCGGCGTCTTTTTTTTTGGTGATTTTTCTTCATTTTGTTTGCTTGATTCGTTCGTTGGGATTCACCATCTAGTATTTCATTGAGAGTTAATAAAAAACCTAGGTATACTGGTCTTGTCAGAAATTCACGGGTAAAGGACTAGATGTAGTTAGAGAAAGTATTATCACCCCTAACACTCCCTACCTGAGATAAGCTGCTTTGTAACTTTGATGTGTTAAAAAAATTTAAAAAAATTTATCTTTTCATCTGATATTAGAAATACGACTTGCGTGTGTTCATAATCATTTATCGTTAGCAAATCAAAATATTAAATTCTTCCTTATTCTTTGCAATTTTATCATAAAAAAATCCATAAAAAAATACAAACTCATTCACTTTCACTATATTTTTTTGCTTTTTTTTTAACATCCACACTACAAATTATAAAAATTCAAAAATACATAAAAATTACATTAACCAATTTAAAATTTATAAAATAGCCCCCAAAACAATCCAAAACAGTGCCAGGCAGACATCTGGAGCTGCAAGACAGTGGCGGCGCGTCTGCTCCACGCGCTGCCGTCAGAAAATCCAAGCAGAGAAGGGATCTGGAACGACTTCCTCCCTTCTTCCTTTCCCTTCCGGCGGTGACACCCACCTTCACCTGTAAAAGAAGAAAAGACACAAGCCAAGTTTCGGTTCTAATCTCCTTTTCAAATCTGTTCCTTTATGTCTTTTTTCTTTCCCTTCGGATCTGTTTCCACTGCAGATCTTCTCCTTTACAAGCGATCGATGGCTCTGAGTTCAGGGTGTCTGTGGTCGGATTACAGAGGCGGAGGGGCGTGGCTTGTGGTCGGCGGGCTCTGTTGAAACTGCTGTGTTTGGGCTGCTACCGGAGGAGAAAGGACTGTTGGGAGGTGGCTGGTGAAGATGGAGACCTTGGGTCTGAGGAGGTCGATGAGTAGGGAAATGGGGGAGAAAGTTGAGAGAGGAGACTGTGGGTCTGTGGCTGGCTGCTGTGGGGAAGGAAATGAGTGTGGGAGGAAAATATCCCAAAGCAAAGGAGAGTGGCGATGGAGAGGCTGGTGGAGAAGGGAAGGCTTGTCTTGCGGCCGGCTGGAGAGAAAAATCAAAACCAGTGGGCGGCTGTTTGGTTTGTCTTTGGCAAAGAGAGGGTGCTGGCCGAGAGGTTGTGTGCAGGGAGGATGAGGTCGTGGCTGGGTCTCTGTGGCCAACGACTGGTGGAGATGGGTGAAGGAGAAGAAACCCACCGGGTCCAAGCTGTGGGGGGCGGCTTGGAGAAGAGATAGATTTAGGTTTCCCCTTTTTCTTTTTTTACTCTCCAAACTGCCCCCCTCCATTTTTAGGTAAAATGTTGTTTGGTTCTTAAAATTGGTCCCTCAACTTTTTTTATATTAATTTTGATTTTTCTTGTTTTTTCTTGTATTTTTTGAAAATGAGCAGTATCAATATCGACTCAATGAGAAAAATCAATTATTTCAAAAACAACGCATGAAAATTCGATCGCGTTCAAAAGACTTTTAAAAATTTAAATTCTTTTGAGACAATACTGAAAATGCTAAAAATGATGCAAATATATTAAAAACATATTTTTTTGGATTTTCTTTATTTTTCGCTATTTTTGGATTTTTTTCAAAAACTTAACAAAAAGATGGGTCAAAAATTGAGTAGCAACATCACCAATAAACCATCCTCAAACATACCTATCTCAACGAGCACCTCTTGATGTCTGGCATTGCCAGATAGGACATCCTTCCTATCAAATTATTCGGCATCTTGTTTCCAAATTTTCTTTACCTACTTCGTCTAATAAAATTTTGGGTGTTTGTTCGGCTTATAAACAAGGAAAGAGTCATTGCCTTTCTTTCTCTAGTTCTCAATCAATCTCTAATCATCCTCTTGAATTAATTTTCTCCCATGTTTGGGATCCATCTCGTAGCATGTCAACCAATGGCAATAAATACTATGTTTTGTTTGTTGATCATTTTAGCAAATTTACATGGTTATTTCCAATCGCTAACAAATCTGGTGTCATGCAAATTTTTTGCTCATTTCAAAAACTTGTTGAATGCCAATTTAATTGTAAGATAAAATTTGTACAAACTGATTGGGATGGGAAGTATCGCTCTCTTCACACATAGTTTGCAAATATTGGCATTTAACACCAAATCTCATGCCCCTATATGTCTCAACAAAATGGATTCATTGAACGAAAACATTGTCATATCGTTGAAACGGGCCTCTCACTCTTATCCCATTGTCATGTTCCTCACACCTATTGGGATAACGCTTTTCTCATGGCCACATATCTCATTAATTTCCTTCCCACCACCCCTCTTGGCTTTTCACCATTTGAAAAACTCTACAAACATGCTCCTGATTTTTCATCTCTAAAATTTTTTAGGTTTGCTTGTTTTCCTTTTCTTCACCCATTCAATCGCAACAAACTTGACTTCAGATCTAAACATTGTGTCTTCATTGATTATAGCAACTCTCATTAAGGATTCAAATGTCTTGATACATCCATTGGCAAGATATTTGTTTCAAGACATGTGATCTTCGATGAAGGGTGTGATAACCCATTTTTGGGTTCTTCCCAATTACATTTTCTTGTCTTGAAAATTCAAAAAAAAAAAAAAACAAATCGAAACAGTGCCGTTTTAAATGGCATTGTTCTTCTTCTTCCCTGCGCATGTAGAGGCAGGGAAGAAGAAGATTTTAAATCTTTTTTTCCCGCTATTCTCCTTCTCTTTCCCCTCCCACTTGCCCACAAAACCCAGACACAAGCCATCCCCTTTACCCTGCCACCATTAATACAAACCCAAGCCTTGCAGACAACCGGCCACCTTACCCTACAGGGGTAAGGTAGCCTTGTTTCCCTCCTGCGTCTTGATGTAACAAGGCAGGGGGGACTCTCTCTCCGCTTGGCTATAAATACAGAAAAGGGAGAAGACAGAGGAGGAAAAAAAAGGACGTGGGGAAGGGATTGCAAGAGCAGAGAGAAGCAACAAAAGATGAGAGAGGAGGAAGAATTGTTTGAAAGAGAGGAGAGATTGAAAAAAAAAAGCAGAGGGGAAAGGGAAACCAAACATGGGATTTTTTTTGAGATACAGAGGAGAGAAAGCAAAAGCATACGTGGGGAAGAGAAGAACAGAGACTGGTGGTCTCAGCACAAAGAAGAAGAAGGATCGTTCCTCACCCCCCGGGCACCACCTCTGTGTTTCCTTTCCACTGCCACAGCAGCGCCACCGTCAGCCTCCCACCATCTTCCTTCCCTGCTGCAACACTGTGAAAAAGAAGAAAAACAGTAGCACTGGTTGCCACAACCATTGAGTTGTGACAACAACTCCTCCGCCACCAGCAGCGCCACCGTCAACCTCTAACCATCCTCCTCCCCCTACTGCAACACCCTTGAAGAAGGAGCCGGCACCTCTGCACAGACGAAAAAACAGCAGCAGACACTGCCCGCCGCCACAGAGAAGAGCCACCATCGCTCCGCTAACAACAACAGCCACCATTAAAAATAAAAAAGGAAAGGAGAAGCAGCAGACAGAAGCAGGGAGAAGAAGAAACACTAAAAAAATAGAAACAGTGGAGAACAGAGCACAAGAAAAAAAATGCAGAGAAGAAGAAGAAAGGCCGACCACCGTCCAAGCCGTTCTCCGGTCAGCCATCGCCAACAGCATAGCCTTGAAGCCACCGCAGGTCCGCCCCTCTTCCTCCTCCTTCTTCTTCTTCTTCTTCGCTGCACCGTCTCCACTGTTCTGCGTGAACAGTGGAGAGTGCTCCATTGTTCACTGGGCCGGACAAGTCTGGCCTAGCCCAAAATGAGTGGGTCGGGTCCGGCCCGGTCTAAAAAAATATATTTTCAAAAATTTGTGATTCTTCCGCATATTTTTCTGCTAAGTTTTGCTTAATATTAGTTTGTATTTTTATATCATAAAAATACAAATCCAGTATTAAAATACCCGGTTTTCGTCAAAACATTAAAAAAAACATGTTTTTGTTTTCATGCATACGGCCAAGTCTCTCAAAGCTAAAAACTCATTGTATTTTCATACAACAAAGAAAACTTCAAAAAAAATGTTTTAGCATGTATTTTTGGCTTTAATAACCAGTTTATTAAAGTCACGAGAACTTGGCGAATATTTTAAAAATTTTAAAAAAATTATTATGTTTTCTTTTAATATCAGGGATTACAAATTTATAGGTAAAATGTATTCCCGATATTGAAAAGGTAGTTCTTTTATTGACGTTAGGACGATTAGGTTTTACCCGATAAGATAAAGATTTCCTTATCAAGGAGGACTTTTCTTAAACCGTAGACAGACCAACAATTAGAAATACAATGAAACCTTAGCATTTATCAGACAATTAAACAATGCAGCTTACCTTAGGTAGGGTGTATTTGGGGTGCTAATACCTTCTCTTTAAGCAACTAGTCCCCGTACCCGATCTCTGAAACCAATTAGGGTTCCTAGTAACCAAAATACTAGGTGGCGACTCCCATTCTATTTTTTTCACTGATAAAAGACAAGAATTCCTTGTCTCCCCATATTTGCCAGATACATACATACGTGAGTGTGGAGGACAATCGTCGCGACGCCGCACACGTGCGACAAAAGGTCTTTCCCTTTTGCTACCTCAGATGAAAACCCAATGTCAAAGAACCATCTCAACCTAAAAGTTTAAGCTATTAGATGAGGTTCCAAGATATAATTTATATTATTCTCTAAACTCCCCCCTCAAGTGAAAGCCATTTGGGCTTGAAACTTGCATAAACTAACACTATCTTGTGCCTAATTTTTATCAAGTAAATGGGGATGGTGAAATTCAAACTCGTGACCACTTGGTCATCAAGGCTTTGATACCATGTCAAAAAACCATCTCAACCTAAAAGCTTAAGATATTAAATGAGGTCTTAAGATATGATTTCTATTATTCTCTAACAATTCGATAGTTTTACCCATATTTACCTAGTATTTTGTTCATGTTTTATATATAAAATACGTTGATAATATTTTTTTTATGTTTTAAAGGCACTTTTGGATGTGAAATTCTAAAATGAGTAAATTAGAGATAAAATTCAAACCATGTTCCATCTCGCGTCGAATATTGGCAGATTTAACCTCTGATCGATGTTTTATGTAGAACTTGAGTTGTAGAGGTCGAAATGAAGTGATTCCAATGGCATTAAAAAGCTAACATCCATACCTTTTTATATGTGTATGGTAAGAAAAAAAAAAGGCTGGAAATTGCAGCCTTCAAAGACAAGTATTTCATTATGCCAGTTTTGATCTTCGATCATTCCAACTTGAATATCTTGAGGTAGAGAACTCCATTTGATGCAAACTCAATTTTGTTGGATTCTTGACTCAAAGAAATATCAATCTACAAATTTCAACCTATTCAAAGAGCTCATATAAGAGAGATATGATTTTTCTAAGACAACCTATAAATTCTACCACAGACAGGTTTTGTGAAGAAATTAGTCCAACTTACTTAAATGTAGATTGTTTACTTTGCAAAGGACTATTTTTATATTTTTTAGGAGAGTGAAAATGGATTGGAGGAAGGTGGGGATTAGGATTTCCTATCAAATAAAAAGAAAAGGAGAAAGAAAAGGATGACGCAGCCAGAAAAAAGAAGAAAACCCCACTCTTTTCTCTTATACCAGAAATTATGTTCTCATATATTTTATTCATTAGTTTTTCAATAGATATGCAAGGCTAAGTAATTTTTTTTGATTGAAAGGATACAAAAACCTTCAGATTTCAAAAAAAAAACTATGAGATCTATTCTATCTTTTCTTTTCAGTTTATATGATGACTATAAATGTTTTTCTATTCTTATTTTCTATGATTGTTTAGTTTGATTGTTAGAGCGGACTCTAAATTATTATTCTAAACCAATCTATGGCTAAATTTGCTATCAAAACCGAAGTTGTGATATTTGAACTTGTGAAGCGACTAAGTTTAATAATTATGATGGATCTATGTTGTTAATCTTAGGAGAAACATTCAACTAAATCGACAATATATTACAGACAGTTATGTTGTCTAAGATTTATCAACCTATCTAGCTCTTATGGCTGCCATTGATTTAAATTGCTAGTGTAGACACTGTGGTTGTTTAATGGTTAGGGTTAGTTACATTGTGGATTGGTTAAGTGACTAATGTTAAAAAAAGATAGATATTCATAATATAAATTGACATATCATTTCAGTGATCAGTTTTGATTTTCGTAGGTGAACATTTACTTGAGATCAAGGTTTTTCTTTTAATAAATTTTGGATTTATTTAATTTAGCTTGATTAATTTGTTTTGTTTACCATAATATAGCCTAGATAACCTCAAAACCCCCTTAACTTTGAATCATCTAGTATAAAGACTTGAATTAGATCTTTCTCGTGGAATCGACCTCTTACTTGCTCTATACTATCTTGTTTGTTTAAGTTAGGGTAATTAACTTGTGTAATTGCGACATTACAACAATTTACCTAGTCGAGTCTCACCTAATTTGACCGAATCAACTAGATCATGAATTGACATGACAGATCATCTAAGTTTGATTGATCAACTTTGCTAAACAAGTAAAAAACCAACCTGACTTGGAGCTCAAATTTGATAGGTTGTTAGGTCGATATGTAGGGCACAGCGAGTTTTAATTCTAAACTCTACCGAAATTGCTAGTAGAAGGATGGGACCTAAAGTTCTGCAGCTGGATTTGGTCGCACACAACTCAACTGAAGTCTAGGTTTGGGCTTGTATATATTCCTACTGCTTATGCAGTCCTTTTTTTTTGTTCCTGCCTCTTGGAAAATACTCCTATTGCTTATTTCCGTGCTTAGATCGACTCTAAAATAGATCTTTTGGGTGAAATAGAACGACTCAATTTTCCCTAAAAATGCTTCCATTTCAA
>Ga0325403_1005791_pt1 | contig 11703 bp, 7 predicted proteins | sample PopdelMetagenome_19_FD_205665 | JGI IMG/M metagenome (GOLD analysis project Ga0325403, IMG submission 205665) | Populus deltoides microbial communities from Bellville, Georgia, United States - Xylem-PdKOR-R4 | ecosystem: Host-associated > Plants > Phyllosphere > Stem > Wood/Secondary xylem...
CGGTCACCTGAAGACCTGGCGCACTGGGCCTGCGGCTCCCCACCTGACCGCGGTCACCTGGCAACCCGACCACGGTCACCTGAAGACCTGGCGCACTGGGCCTGCGGCACGCCACCTGACCGCGGTCACCTGGTGACCTGAGCGCGGTCAGGTGGCGAGCCGCCCGGACGGTCGAGCGGTCGCCCGGGGAGGTCGATCAAGGCGGTGGCCGCGTGTGGCGGCGTGTCGCGGCGGCGCGCCAGCGAGCGCCCGCCGGCACTCGTCGATCACCTGCGGCGGGGGTGCAGCGCCCCCTAGCGTCGAAGGTCCCAGCAGGTCTCGAGGAGGAGCTCGTCGTGAGCCAGATCGCCGACACCGTCCGCAAGCCCGTCGCCGTCGTGAGCGAGGTGGCCCTGGTGGCCGGCACCCTCGTCCGGCTGGTCCTGCGCAGCGGCCGCTGACCCGCGGCGCGCGCCGCCGCCGGCGGCCTCAGCCGAGCTGGGCGCCGTCGGTCTCCTGCGCCAGGGCCAGGCGCGCGGCGCGCCCGATGACGGCGCTGTACGTGGGGTAGGCGAAGCGCACCTGCGCCAGCGAGGCCAGCTCGACGCCGGCGGCCATGGCCGTGGTCACCGCCTGGATCACCTCGACGGCGTTCTCGCCGACGGCGTGCGCCCCGAGCACGCTGGTGCGCGAGGCGTCGACGACCAGCTTGAGGAACCCGCTGGTGCGGTCGTCGATGACCGCCCGGTCGAGGTCGGCGTAGGAGACCGTGGCCACCCGGCAGCCGGGGGCGCGGTCGCGGGCCTGCTGCTCGGTGAGCCCGACACCGGCGTAGTCGGGGTCGGTGAACCCCCCGGCGGGCAGGAGCTGGTGGGTGCGGCGGGCGCTGGCGCCGAGGACGGCGACGGCGGCCGCGGCCTCGCCCTCGAACTGCGCGGCCTGGACGAGCATGTCGCGGCCGATCGCGTCGCCGACGGCGAGGACGTGCGGCACGGAGGTGCGCAGGTGCTCGTCGGTGACCACGGCGCCGCGCTCGGTCTGCACGCCCGCGGCCTCCAGGCCGAGGTCGTCGAGGTTCGCGGGCCACCCGGTGGCCATGACGACGACGTCGAACTCGTCGCTGGCGGCCGCTCCCCCGTCGTCGTCACCAGCGGTCCAGTGGAGGCAGACCGCCCCGGACTCCGCGCGCTCCAGGCGCTCCACCCCGCCGATGCCGGTCAGCACGCGCACGCCCTGGCGGGTGAAGGCCGCCTCGAGGTGCGCGGCGACGTCGTGGTCGGAGCCGGGCAGCAGGCGCGGCGCGAGGTCGAGCAGGGTCACCTCGGAGCCGAAGGCGTTGAAGATCGTGGTCAGCTGCGCCCCGGTGTTGCCGGCGCCGATGACGGCCACGCGCCGGGGCAGCTGCTCCAGGTGCAGCACCTGCTCGGGCACGGTGGCGAGCTCGGCGCCCGGCACGGGCAGGAGCCGCGAGCGCCCGCCGACGGCGATGACCGTCGACCCGGCGCGCAGGCGCCGGCCGCTGTCGAGCACCAGCTCGGTGGGCGAGGCGAAGCGGGCGCGGCCGTCGCCGTCGTACAGGTCGACGCCGACCTCGGCGAAGCTGGCGGCCTCGTGCTTGACGGCGCGGACGGCGTCGACCCGGGCGTGGACGCTCGCCACGACGCGCTGCCAGTCGACGCGGACGCCCTCGACCTCGATGCCGTGCGCGCCGGCGCCGCGGGCGTCGCGCACCAGGCGCGCGGCCTTGGCGAGCACCCGGGTGGGCACGCAGCCGGTGTTCACGCAGGTGCCGCCGAGGTGCTTGCCCTCGACGACGGCGACGGACGCCCCGAGCGCCCGGGCGCGCAGCGCGGCGGCCGTGCCGGCGGGGCCGGCACCGATGACCACGACGTCGTAGGAGGGGGTCTCGGCGCCCGTGCGGTCGGCCTGCTCGCTCACCCCGTGGACGCTGCCACAGGGAGGTCGGGGACGCAGCGCGGCGGTGGGACGGCGGGTGCGGCCGGAGCGGCGAACCCGGCGTCGAGCGCCGCGGCGGGCACTGCTCGTGACCACCGCCAGCCCTGCGCGAAGTCAGCGCCGGCCGCGCGGACGGCGGCCTCGTGCTCGGGGGTCTCCACGCCCTCGGCCAGCACGGTCATGCCGAAGGCGTGCCCCGCGGTGACGACGAGGTCGAGGAGCGCGGCGGTGCCCGGGTCGGTGGCCACCACGAGGGAGCGGTCCAGCTTGAGGACGTCGCAGGGCAGGTGCCGCAGCTGGCTGACGGAGGTGTAGCCGGTGCCGAAGTCGTCGATCGCGACGCGCAGCCCCGCGCCGCGCAGCCGGCGGAGGGCTTCGAGCGCGGCCGGGGAGTCCAGCACCTGGTTCTCGGTGATCTCCAGGACCACGCTCCCCGGGTCGGTGCCGTGCTCGGCGACCAGGGCGAGCACGTCGTCCAGGAACGAGGGCTGTGCGAGGTGGCGCGGGGCGATGTTGACGCCCATGCCGGGCGCGCGGCCGTCCGGAGCGGTGCGCGCCCAGGCGGCCTGCTGGCGCAGGGCCTCGCGGAGCACCCAGCGCCCGAGCTCGCAGACGAGGTCGGACCGCTCGGCCACCGGGACGAACGCCTCGGGGCCCACCAGCGCGCCCCCGGGCCGCTGCCAGCGCACGAGCGCCTCGACACCGTCGACACGGCCGCCCCGGGCGAGGTCGACCACGGGCTGGAAGTGGAGCACCAGCTGGTCCTCGTCGAGGGCGGTCCGGAGCTCGGCCTCGACCACCGCCCGCTCGGCGGCCTCGGAGCGCAGCGCGTCGTCGTAGAGCACGACGCGGTCGCGCCCGAGGGCCTTGGCGCGGTAGGCGGCCTCGTCGGCCTCGCGCAGGAGCACGCCGGCCGCGGCGTCGGCGTCTGCGTCGGCGGGTCCTGCGGCCGCCAGCACGGCGCCGATGCTGGCGCTGACGGCCAGCTCCGCCCCTGCGTGGGCCAGGGGGCGCCGCAGGGCGGTGAGCAGGCGCTCGGCGGCGGCGACCAGGTCGTCGGGGCCGTCGTGACCGGTCAGCACGACCACGAGCTCGTCACCGCCCACGCGTCCGACGAGGTCGCCCTCGCGCACGCACGCCAGCGCCCGGTCGGCGGCGGCCCGCAGGACCGCGTCACCGGCGGCGTGGCCGTGGGTGTCGTTGACGGCCTTGAAGCCGTCGAGGTCGCAGAACAGCACCCCGACCGGGCCGCCTCCGGCCACGGCCGCCGCGAGGTGGGCGCGGGTGCGCGCCCGGTCGGCCAGGCCGGTGAGGACGTCGTGGGTGGCCCGGTGCTCCAGGTCGCGGTGCGCGGCCAGGAGGTGCCGGGCCGAGGTGCGCGCGGCGGCCAGGGCCTCGCCGAGGCGGGCCACCACGAGCAGGCCGACCACCACGCCGCCGGCGGCGACGGCGGCCACGAGCCAGCTGGCGCTGCCCCCGGGGCGGGAGGCGGTCGCCCACAGCAGCACCACCGGGAGGCAGGCGGCGACGGCGAGCAGCAGGAAGCGCCGTCGGGACAGGTGGTGCTGCGGCCGAGGACCGCCGAGCCCCCGGTCCGCGGTGGTCGCCGCGGCCGCGGCGGCCCAGGCGTGGTTGGCCATCAGCACGCCTGCGCCCAGCACCCACTGGAACTGCGGGGCCGTGCCCACCAGCAGCCACACCGCGTCGCAGACGAGGACCAGCACCAGCCCGCCGGTGGCGATGACGTGCGCGGTCGACCGGCGCGCCGAGACGGCGAGCAGGTGCACCGACAGCGCCACGAGCGCCACGTCGCCCGCGAGGTAGCCGACGCCGACCAGCTGGGCGGGGCGGTCGGCGCCGGAGCCCGCTGCCGCGAAGGCGGGGCCCACCGCCAGGACGAGGCCCAGCAGGAGCAGGGAGGCGGAGACGACCCCGCCCTCCAGAGCCGCGGCGCGGCCCCGCCCGGCGCCCGCGCGACCCGCCATGAGCAGCAGGCCCGCGGCCAGCGGCAGGTACCCGAGGAGGTACGGCACCGCGGAGAGCGCGGAGGGGTCGGCGCGGGTGTCCTGGAGCACGGTGACGGCGTCGCCGACGAACCACAGCGCGAAGCCGGCGCTGGTGCACCACCACCCGGCGGCCGCGCGGGGTCCGGTGCGGGTGAGCCGCAGCGCGCAGGCGGCCATGACGACCAGGCCGACGGCGCACAGGCCGAAGTACAGCGCTGCGGGCAGAGGGCCGGTGACGACGACGAACGCGGGCACCACGGCGCACCCGCTGGCCAGCAGCGCCCAGCTCCACCTCGTCACCCCCGCTCCTTCGTCAGGGCCGCGGGGGTGCTTGACGACCTGGCGCCCGCGTCGCCCGGTCGGGGGACGGGGGCGTCAGCAGGGCGTGAGGGCCGCCGCCGCGTCGCTGACGACGCCCGGGCCGCCGAGGACGACGACGCGCGTCGCTCCGAGGCGCTGGACCTCGCGCAGCGAGGGGGCCGGCACGCACTCCTTCTGGGTCAGCACCAGCGGGGAGCCGCTGGGGCCGGAGACGGCGGCCCCGGCGAGGCCGTCGGGGAAGCTGGTGCCGCTGGCGAGCAGCACGGTGCGGCCCTGGCCGTCAGCGGAGACCGTCCCGGCGGCGTTGACCGCGGCGCTGGCGGCCGCGGCGGTCTCGTACCGGTCGGCGCCGTAGGAGCGCTCCACGGGCACACCGGGGAGCAGCGTCCTGAGGCTGCCGACGACGGAGTCGGACACGACGGCGGGCCCGCCGAGGACGACGACGCGGCTGGGTGCGAGCGCCGGCAGCTGCGTGGCGAGGGACTCCGGGACGCGCTTCGGGTCGGTGAGCACGAGCGCGCCGCCGACGGCGCCCGCGGCCGCCCCGCCCCCGAGGGCGTCGGCGAAGCCCTCGCCGGAGGCGATGTAGAGCGGCTTGCCCGGGTCGGCCAGGACGCTGGCGGCGAACGCGGCGGTGTCGTAGCGGTCGGTGCCGTCGAAGCGGGTGACCGCGTCGGCGTGGGCGGCCAGCTCCGTGGCGACGGCGGCGCTGACGCTCCGCGTGCCGCCGAGCACGTACAGGGCCTGGGGCTTGAGGCGGTCGAGCTCGTCGACGACGCTCTTGGGCACCGGGCCCTCGGAGGGCACCAGCAGCAGCGGCGCGTCGAAGTGCGCGGCGAGCGCGCTGGCGGCGAGCGCGTCGGCCCAGCTGGTGGCGGAGGCGACGAAGACCGCGTAGGAGCCGGTGTCACCGGGGTTGGCGGCCTTGCTGACGGCCACGGCGGTGCCGATCCGGTCGTCGCCGTAGAGGCGCTGCACCTGCGGCTGGGCCTGGCTCGGGGCCGGGTCGGTGGCCGCGGTGGGCGCGGCCGCTGCCGCGCCGCCCACGCCGGTGAGCGCCGCGGTGGCGAGTGAGAGGACGGCGAGCGCAGCAGCCCTCGGTCGGGTGTGGCGCACGGCAGGTCCCCTCGGAACACCTCGACAGCGGTGGAGTCTGCTCGACGGTGGCACACCGGGGGCCCGTCCTCGTGGCGCCACGCCGCACCGAGAGGACGGATCGGCGCGGCGTGGTGCGGCGTGGTGCGGCGTGGTGCGGCGTGGTGCGAACTCCCCGCCCGGCGGGTCGCGCGGCGCTAGCGTCACCGGGTGACCACCGCTGCCGTCCCGGCGCCGCTCGCGCGCCAGGGCGGTGGGGTGCGCGTGGCCGTCGTCGTCCCGTGCTTCGACGAGGCGCTGACCGTCGGCGGGGTCGTCGACGCCGTGCGGGCCGCGCTGCCCGGCGCGCAGGTGCACGTGGTCGACAACGCCAGCTCCGACGGCACCGCCGCCGTGGCCGCAGCGCACGGCGCGGTGGTGCACCACGAGCCGCGGCCCGGCAAGGGCCACGCGGTGCGGCGGGCGTTCGAGGACGTCGACGCCGACGTGTACGTGCTCATCGACGGTGACGGCACCTACGACGCCGCGGCCGCGGGCGCCCTGGTCGAGCTGCTCCTGGCGGGTGGGCACGACGTGGTGGTCGGCACGCGCCGACCCGCCAGCGCCACGGCGCACCGCCCCGGCCACGCCGCGGGCAACCGCGCCCTGAACGGGCTGGTCAACGGCCTGTTCGGCACCGGGTACACCGACATGCTCAGCGGGTACCGGGTGATGTCGCGGGCGTTCGTCGCGTCGTTCCCGGCCCGCAGCGCCGGGTTCGAGGTGGAGACGGAGATGGCGGTGCACGCCGCGGTGGGCGGCTTCGGGTGCGTCGAGGTGCCGCTCGGCTTCACCGAGCGCCCGGCGGGCTCGGTGAGCAAGCTGCGCACGGTGCGCGACGGGCTGCGGATCGCGACCTGCGCCGTGCGCCTGCGCGGCTCCCTGCTCGGCTCCCGTCTCGGATCCCGTCTCGGTTCCCTGCTCGGCTCACCGGGCGGCTCGCTGCCCGGCGCGGCCGGTGCCCCCGGCCGGTCCGCCGGCGCCTCCCCCGTCCGGTGAGCCCGGGCGGGCACGGCCGCCACGCCCCTGCGTCCCGCCGCGCCCGCGGACCGCGCCGGACCACCGCGGCACCGGCGGTGCTCGCCTTCTGGGGGCGGTGGGCCCTCGCGCTGGCCGCGGTCCAGCTGCTGCTGCTCGGGGGGCTGGTCGCGGCGCAGGCGGTGCCGAACCCCCCCGTGGTGGCGGCGCTGGCCGCCGCGGAGGCCGACGGCGGCTACGGCCCCGACTACCGCCCCGACGGGGTCGGCGGCCGGGCCGACGGGTTCACCGAGTGCGTGGTGCTCGGGTACGGCGTCAGCTCCGCCGACGACACCCGCTCGCTGTGGTCCCGCGCCACCGGGGGCCCGCGGCTGGAGTCGTGCCAGGAGGGCGCGGTCCAGGTCAGGGCCCTGGCGGCGGGTGGCTCGGTGGTCCCGCCGGCCACCTACTTCCGGTACTGGAACGGCTACTCCGTGATCACGCGGCCGGTGCTGGCGACCCTCGGCGTCCCCGGGCTCCGGCTGGTCAGCGGGCTGCTCCTGGCGCTCGGCGGGCTGGCGCTGTGGCAGGCGGCGCGCCGCCGCCTGGGCGCACCGGCGGCGCTGGCGCTGGTGGTGCCCGTGGCCGCGGCGACCAACGCGCTGACGACGCCGGCGCTGTCCTTCACGCACGCGCTGTCGCTGGCGGCGGTGGCCGCCGGGGCGGCCCTGACCGCGGTCACCACCGGGCACCGCCACCTCGCCGGCTGGCGCGGAGCCGCCGTCGGGGCGGGGGCCGCCGGCGCGCTGTTCGCCTACGTCGACCTGCTGACCACCCCGTCGATGTCGTGGGCCCTGTGCACCGCGGTCGCCGGGGCGGTGGCCTGGCGGTCGGCCCACGGCGCGCACCCGGCGGCGGCCGCCGCGGCGCAGCGGTCCCTGGTGCGCTCGCTGCTGGTCGCGGGCGCCGCCTGGCCTGTCGCGTTCGGCGGCACCTGGGTGTGCCGGTGGCTCGTCGCCGCGGCGGTGCAGGGGCCAGGGGTCTTCACCGCGATCGCGGACAAGTCCGCCGAGCGCCTGGACGGCGCAGGCGCGGCGGTCGACCCGTCGTTCGGGGCGCCGACCAGCGCGAACGTCGGCTACTGGTGGAGCACCACCGCCACGGCGCTCCCCCTGCTGGTGGTGGCGGCCGTCGCCGTCGTCGTCGCCCTCGTGCTGGCGGTGCGCCGGGGAGGTGCTGGGCGGCTGGTGGTCGCCGCCCTGCTGGCGGCGCCGGCGCTGCTGGTGCCCGCCTGGTACGAGGTGCTGAGCAACCACTCCCAGGTGCACACCTTCTTCACGTACCGGAGCGTGCCCGCGGCGGTCGGGGTCGTGGTGGCGGCGTGCGTCGTGGCGGCGTCCAGCGGCCGGACGAGCGGTACCGCTGCGCCGGTCGGATGACCTCCTCACGCTCCGCTACAGGTTACTCGTAGTGATCGCTCACTGTCTCCCTGTGATCAGTTTCCTGGACCGCCCCGGGCGCCGGAGAGCGCTCCGCCGAGCCGTCGGCACGCCCGTCGCCGCCTCCGCCCTCGCCCTCGCCGTCGCCGTGTCCCTGGCGGGCCCCGCGGCCGCGAGCAGCGGCGGCGGCACCCGCCCCGCGGCCGGCACCGGCACCCTCTGGGGAGACACCGAGCTCGACCGGATCTCCCTGGACCCGTCGCGGGGCCAGTACGACCCCCGCCGCGACCCCAGCTCGCTGTACTCCGTCACCACCGCCGTCGGGGCGCGCAGCGCCTGGGAGCAGCGCGACGCGCGCGGAGCGGCCATCACGGGCAGGGGCGTCACCGTCGCCGTCCTCGACAGTGGCGTGGCGCCGGTGGCCGGTCTGTCGGGGAAGCTGGTGCAGGGACCCGACCTGTCGCTCGAGTCGAACAGCTCGCAGCCGCTGTCGACGGACACCTTCGGTCACGGCACCCACATGGCGAGCATCATCGGCGCAGCCGACGCCGTGCCCACCTCGGCGGCCGGGACTCCGCTCTCGGCCGACGGCCGCGCACAGCTCGGGGTGGCGCCCGGAGCCCAGCTGCTCGCGCTGAAGCTCGCCAACACCGACGGCAGCACCGACGTCAGCCAGGTCATCGCCGGTATCGACTGGGTGGTCGAGCACCGCAACGACAACGGCATGAACGTGCGCGTCATCAACATCTCGTACGGCACCGACTCGCAGCAGTCCTACCGGTCCGACCCCCTGGCCGCAGCGGTCGAGCGGGCCTGGCAGCGGGGCATCGTCGTCGTGGCCTCGGCCGGCAACGACGGTCCCGACGCGGGTGGGCTGAACGACCCCGCGTACGACCCGTACGTGCTCGCCGTGGGCTCCACCTCCCCCGACCGGTCCGTGCTGGGCCGGGTGCTGGGGACGACACCGCTGGCGTCGCAGGCCTGGCGGTCCCCGTCAGCCTCCGACTACACCTCGCGCGGCACCGCGGCGCGCAGCGCCGACCTGGCCGCCCCCGGTCGCTCGGTCGTCGGCCTGCTCGCCCCGGGCTCGACGATCGACGAGGAGCACCCCGAGGGCCGCGTCGCCAGAGACACCAGCGGTCGTCTGCTGCGCGGCAGCGGCACCTCCCAGGCGGCAGCAGTGGTCAGCGGTGCCGCGGCGCTGCTGCTGCAGGCCGACCCGAGCCTCACCCCGGACGCCGTCAAGGCCGCGCTCACCTCCACGGCGCAGCCGGTCTACGGCGCAGACCGCCGCGACGTCGGGGCCGGGCAGCTGGACGTCGCGAGGGCGCTGGGCGTCGTGCAGCGGGCCGCCGCCGGCTGGGGCCCCGCCAAGACCCAGATCTCCAAGCGCCAGACCTTCCCCACCTCCACCGCCCTCGGGAGCCTCAACGCCTCGCGCGGCGGCCACCACCTCGTCGACCCTGCCACCGGCAGCGTGCTGGACCAGGACGTCGACGTTCAGAACCGCCCCTGGGACGGCCAGGCCTGGCGCGCCGCCGCCGCACGCGACGCCACCTGGTCGGGCGGGCTCTACATGGGCGAGCGCTGGAGCGGTGACTCGTGGGCGTCGGGCACGGCGTGGGCCGGCGCCCGCTGGTCCGGGGCGCGCTGGTCCGGAGCCCGGTGGTCGTCGGTGGACTGGGACGGAGCGAGGTGGAGCGGGGCCCGCTGGAGCGGTGCCCGCTGGTCCGGAGCGCAGTACGACGGAGCCCGCTGGTCCTGACCAGCTCGACGGCCAGCTCGACGACCGGTGCAGCGGCGGGCCGCCCCCGGCCCGCCGCTGCACCGCCTCAAGCCGCGGACGCCGACGTCCGATGACCACCGTGGCGGGTGCCTCCACCCGCGTGCGAGGAGGTGGGCTGTGGGCGACGGGACCGGGGCGCTGCGCGCGTGGACCTCCGGCCCGGGCGGCCAGACGCTGCTCCTCACCGCCGCTGTCGCCGCCACCGGCCTCACCGCGTCGAGCCACCTCCCGCAGGAGGCGCTGCTGCCCGGCGCCCCCCTGGCCGGGTGGGCCGGTCTCGGCGTGCTGTTCACCGCGCTGGTGGTCACCGAGCTGGTGCAGGTGCACGTCGAGGTGCGCAGGCAGGCGTACAGCTTCTCCCTCACCGGGGCCCCGCTCGTGCTGGGTCTGCTGTACTGCCCGCCCGAGCTCCTGGTCGCCCTCCGCGTGGGCGCAGCGGTCCTGGCCTTCGCGGTGCAGCGGGTCCGTCTCAGCAAGGCGTGCTTCAACCTCGCCGGCTACCTCCTGGACGCCTGCCTGCTGGTCCTCGCGGCCCACCTGCTGACCCCCGCCCGCCCCGACCTCGACCTGCCCACGGCGGCGGCGGTCTGTGCGGCGCTGGTGATGTGCGAGGTGGTCGCCACCTGCCTGGTGCTCCTGGTCATCCGCATCAACACCGGTCCGCTGCCCGCCTCGGACGTCGTGGAGTCGGTCCTCACCGCAGCGGGCCTGGTCCTGGTGAACGCCGCCTGCGCGCTGGCCGCGGCGGTGCTGCTGCACCAGGGCCAGCTCGGCTGGCTCCTGCTGGGTCTGCTCGCCTCGGCCGCCGTCGCGGTCCACCGCGTGCACTCCGTCATGCGCCGGCGCCAGGCCTCCCTGGAGCTGGTCAAGGGCTTCGTCGAGCTCGGCGCGCAGACCGCTGCCGACTCCGGGGACCTCAGCGCGGTGCTGCTCGAGCGGCTGCGCGAGGTGGTGCGGGCCGAACGGGCCAAGCTGCTCGTCCCCGCCGAGGACGACGAGGGCGGCTGGGTCGTCACCCGGTCGTCACACGAGAGCGGTGCCGCGCCCCTGTCCCTGCGGACGGGGCGCCGGGAGCACGACGGGGTCCTGGCCGAGGCCGCAGCGAGCCCCGCCCCGGTGCTCCTGCGCGCCGACTCCCCCGACCGGCGCGAGGCGCGCTTCCTCGCCTCGCACGAGCTGCAGGAGGCGATGCTCTGCCCGGTCGACCTCGACGGTCGGCAGGGCCTCCTGCTCGTCGCGGACCGGCTCGGCGAGACGTCGAGCTTCGACCGGCACGACCTGGCGCTGGCGCAGACCCTCGCCGGCCACCTGTCCGTGGCGCTGCACAGCGCGTGGCTGCTGGAGCGGTTGCGCCACGACGCCACCCACGACCAGCTCACCGGCCTCGCCAACCTGCCGGGACTCCTGGAGCTCGCCGGACCGCTGACCGGAGAGGGTGGCGGCGCGGCCGTCGCGGTGCTCGCGGTCGCCCTGGACCGGCACGACGAGGTGAAGACCGTCCTCGGCCACCACGCCGGTGACGAGCTGCTGGTCGCGGTGGCCCGCCGCCTGGCCGACGCCGTCCCCGAGGCCACCGTCGCGCGCCTCGGCGGCGAGGAGTTCGCGCTGCTGCTGACCCCACCTCCGGGAGCGCCACCGCTCACCCACGCCCTGGAGGTCGCCCAGCGCGTCGAGCGCGCCGTCACGGTCCCCGCGCAGCTGACCTCCGCGACCGTGACCACCAGCGCCGCCATCGGCGTCGCCCTCGCTGAGCCCGGTGAGAGCACCACGGACGTGCTGCGCCGCGCCGACACCGCCCGCAGCGCGGCGCCTCGCGGCTCGCGCGGCCCCGTCCCCTACACCGCGTCGATGGACGAGGGCCGCGCCGAGCGCGTGGGCCTGCTGGCCGACCTGCACCGGGCGGTGGAGGGCGACGAGCTGGAGCTGCACTACCAGCCGAAGCTCGACCTGGCCCTCGGGCTGGTGACGTCGGTGGAGTCGCTCGTGCGCTGGGAGCACCCGCGCCTGGGGCGCCTGTCCCCCGACGCCTTCGTGCCGCTCGCCGAGTCGACGGCCCTGATCGAGCCGTTCACCCACTACCTGCTCGGCAAGGCCCTCTCGCAGTGCCGGAGCTGGCAGGACCAGG
>Ga0325403_1005792_pt1 | contig 11702 bp, 4 predicted proteins | sample PopdelMetagenome_19_FD_205665 | JGI IMG/M metagenome (GOLD analysis project Ga0325403, IMG submission 205665) | Populus deltoides microbial communities from Bellville, Georgia, United States - Xylem-PdKOR-R4 | ecosystem: Host-associated > Plants > Phyllosphere > Stem > Wood/Secondary xylem...
CTTTCTTGCTATTGGGCTAGACATGTGGTTCCAATCTCCTAGGCCTAGGCGACATTACGTCTCTTTTTTTTTAGATTTTCATTCAAACGCAGTATAAATTAAATAGTTAACATGATATTTAAATTATTATTTATTTTTACCATTATTTTTATAACATTATAAGTTTTTATAACAATATTAAGAACTTGTTTTCTAATTATTATGTACCTACTATGAAAAAAAAAATTGCTCATCAGTATTCAATGAAAATAATATACTTTGTATTGTGTTTTAATAGATTTTTTTTTGCATGATTTTATCACATTAATTAAACATTTTCCTTCATTCACATACAAAATATCAAGGTATTTTTTTTTATTCAAACATGTTTTGAGATCATTATAATTTCTTATTTAAAAAAGAAAAAACAATGCTTCTATTTAAAAAAACAAGTTTTTTTTGTTAAAATAATTAGAAAATGCATTAATAAGAAAATGGAGTTAAGATTCAAGAGATGCATTTTCCCAACTTATTTCTAATAATTGAAACTCTTACGAACCTTTATTTTAAATTTGTTTTCTTTAATTTAAAAAACATTATGCTAATAATAAAAAAATATTGTATTCAAACAAATAAAATACATAAATAACAAAATAATAATTCATGTAATAATATGTGTTTTTTCATCCCAATTTAAATTGTTTTCTTTTATATAAATATCTATTTTAGTTATAAATAAACTAAATCAAAAGGAAATTTGAAAACCCGCACGCATCATGAGAGAAAATAACAAGAACAAATGAACTAAAAGAATGTCATTTTTATTATGCATTAAGGTTCATTTGCCTAAATTCACTATGGACAACAATGTTCCATGAACACTTTTGTTTTGAATTTTTTTTTATTTTCATCATTAAACTTTATTCTTTTCTAATTTGATCCTTGCATGTTATGTTTAGTGATGTTTTTATGTGATGAGATTTTCTTTTCTTTTCACATTCTTGTAAATTCAAGGTGTTTGATTAATTTTTAAATTTGAATTAGAGGCCAATTTAATTAAATAAGATTTAAATTTATGGTATAAAAACATTTAAAAGAAGGAGAACTAAATTTAAAGCAAAATAAAACAAATAGATCTTTTACATTGTCACGCAAAAAAAATTATTTTTGTTCAAGAAGTCCATTTTTTTATTGTGAGAACATACGAAATAAAATAAATCAGTTTTAATATTGGGGTTACATCAAAAGTTAGGAATTTTACATGAAAATTAAAAGAAATGGGTTAAAGGAGGGTAAAATAGTAGTAGAACAAAAAAAACAATTCTCTATTTCTTCTTTTATAAGTTGCTGGTTTAGTAAAAAGGGAGAGAAAAGAGCATTTCTTCTTTTCTTAGTCAATTGTACACTAAAAAACTTAGAAAAAAACCTAGATTTAGAGCTTATATGAGAAAGGTAGAGTGTTTAATTGTTTAAACACAATAAATTAGAAAAGAACAAGTGAAGGGGCATGAGATCCTAGAGAGAGAAACTTGAGGCAACAAGGGAAGAAAAGGGAAGTGTGGAAAAGTTTTGATTGGTTATGATCTGAAGTTCATTCTATCATCAAGTAAGGAGTTTTAAACAAGATTATGCAATCTTAGATAAATATAAGTATAATTTATGCTTAATTTTATAAATTAATGTTAGGGTTTTAGGAATCAAATTGAGGGAAATATGAATTGCCTTGAAATTGAGTTGTGTGGGCCATGATAAGGTGTGATAAAGGTGAAATAATAAGAAAAATGAAAAGGGAACCATATCTTTTTCGGTCACACTAGGGAAAGAAAGGAGTAATTTATTTAACTACCTGTGAGGAAAAATAATTTAAATCGTGTTCTATTTGTGTTATTAATGGTGTGGAAGATGCTTTTGAAGGAGTGACATTGTTTTTATGTAATGGTGATGAATTTTTAAGATTTAAGAATTTAATTCATTTAGAGAATTGTTAAAGAACTTATTGTGCTGTGTGCATGGTATATATGTTTGTATAAAAAGAAATATTTTGGTGTTTGTTTTGGAACTAGAAATGATCTAGCCATTTAGAGAAATGGGTAGACCAATTTAAAAAAAATAGTCGGATCGTTTCTCAAAATGGTTAAACCATTTTGTCTACAGTCTAGTTTTAGTGTTATTTTGTGTTTTAGGTTTTTTCTTGGTTTTTTTTTTGGTTCTTTGGTGTTTATTTAAAGGTTAGAATGATTTTGTCATGTTTCTTGATTGAGGGAGAATTGAGTAATTTTATATTTTATTTGGTATAAGAATTGTGTCAAGGGATTTTGTACAATATAATTAGTATCTAAAGTGAATAGGATAAAGATAAAAGCTTGATATGGATGATTATGCATGATTTCAAAATTTCTATAAGAAGAGTCTTGAATAAAGAACCTAACGATGAGATTATAAGACTGATATGTCTATCCATGTATGGAGATTGAAATAAAAATTTAGAATGGAGATATGTTAATATAACAAAGAGTAGAATGATATGACAATCATAAATCTCTCTTTTGAATGTTATTATGATTGAGTTGAGAACTATACACTCTAAAAGAGGGTGGTTAAACCTATGATATGAAATGTGTTATGAAGGAAAACTTATTATATTAGAACGTAAATATGGTTTTTGAATTTACAAATAATAGTGTTAATTAATGGAAAAATTGATTTATAAGGGATACTTTGATAGTTAGGCCACCAATTTGAGCTGAAGCGAGGACTTAAAATATAGTAGGTAGATGTCTAACACCTATAATATGTTAATTGTTTTGCATTTTTAACATTGCTAGAATTTACCCATTTTATTTTTATATCGATATGTGAGATAAATAAACAAATGAATAATGTAGGGCAAGAAATAATATAGATGAACCTGATTAGTTAACCCAAGAAATGAAGGCTAATGATGTCAAGTGATTCTCGACATCGACATTACTGATGGACAAAGTGTCTAAAAGAACTTGATTAGCTACTGTGGATTCAGATAGCTAATAATATCAATTGATTATATTGATATTGACATTACATGGAATATAATTAACAACTCTTGAAAATGGAGGCTAATGATATCAAGGGATTCTTGACATCGATATTACCGATGGACAAATTAAAATATCTAAAATGACTTTATTAGTAACTTTGAGTTTGGATAGCTAATATATTGATGGACTTTATTGATATCGATATTACTTTGATTTTGATTAGTCAATCCCGGGAAAGGGAGACTAATGATGCGAATGAGATTTATTAGCATCAATATTAAACCCCCTAATGGATTTAGGAGAAGAAAATGTACTTGATTAGCTACTCCTAAGAACTATGAAAAGTTAATGATATCAAGAGGACACCTTGATATCAACATCTTTCTAAAATATAAGTTAGCTATCTAAAGAAAGATAACAAGCGATACTAATGATTTGACATTAACATACGCTTGGTTAATCATTCTTAAGTATCGGGTAGAAACAAGAAAAGAGGACATAAAGATATTTTCCAATGTTATAGTAATTTCATCACTCATAATGACTTATTGTATTTTTTAGGGTTATCTCACTTGCGTCATAAATAGTCCTCATTCTATTTTACTTTTGTTATCATAGATTAGGTATAATATTTCTAAAATTAGGATTGAATGTATTTTCACTTATTTATTTAATAACAATACTACATTTCTAAATTTTAATGCATAGATACAAATGAATATCTCTATGATGATACATGTATGAGTTAATATATATATATATATATATATATATATATATATATATATGCTCTAGTTTTTATTTTCCTTAAATTGTATAATTATTTGCAAGCATATTCCTAAGGACTTTGATGATATAATGAGTATTATTGATGCGGTTTGAGATCTAGGATATCTAGACCGGAAATGGAAAATGTGAATAGAAGTGTAATAAGATATAGTCGATAACTAGAGATCTTCCAATATAGGAGAGACTTTGTTGAAATTTTAGCAGATTATCATTATAAAAAAAATTCTTATGATTTTCATAATTATGTTTGTGTATATTTCATAAAATATTGGATTTTAAATTTTTTTAGGAGCCATAAGGATCCCGTTAAACAGATCTAGAGTTATTTAGGGTTGATACGAAGATTACCTAAAAATCAAATATTTTTCACCTTTGAATAATTACTTCAAGGCTGAGTTGTTATAAACCATAAGTCATCTAAGTGTCCGACAACTAACGGTAATCCACATGAAGCACCAATAAAAAATCTCTTAAACTCTTTTAGGAGAGAGAGATTGTTGTGCTTTTGAGTGCAAGTTTTTTTTGTGTTTTTCAGGTGTTCAGTAATTTATATAGTTTCTGCATAATTTACTACACATAAAATAAAAGTCATGACTTTCTATTTATAAAAAAACTTGAAAATCCTATAAATGATAAAATATCAATTTGTCCCTTAAATAATATCACATATATTATTTTAGGCTAATTTTAGATTGTTTATAAGTTTAAAATTATAATCTCTTGTATTAATTACAATAAAATCACACTTAATTAATCATTCCATTTTAAAATTCATTTCAATTCTCTTCACTATTATTTAATGATGATCGTAAACTTGAATTTGAGAAAAGAAATTAGGAATCGATGCGAAATAGTAATGTCACGACCCGAATCCCGGGTCCGTGACCGACAACGCAGGAGCAATGTCGGAAGGACACCCACCTACGCTAAGCCTTGGAACGAACATATCAAAAGAACAAATGTTCTTAAAAATACGCAGTATTTCATAATTTTCAGAAATATTATATTATTCAAAACTAATGAAATCAAATGATAGTTCAAAACTTCTCATCAGTAATTAAAATAAAGACAATATTTTATAATACTTATTACATTGTCAAAATCCAAACTTAATTAAAAATAGAGTAATAGGAGAGCATCTAAGACATCGAATCAAAACTAAAAGGAAAGCATCGAAAAATAAGCAAGACATGCCGACCCAAAACTGAAGTAGCAAGAACACTCAACAAAGTTCACCTGCTATCAGAAACTAAGAACCTGAAATAATATTAAGAATGGGGGGTGAGTTCAACCAACTCAATGATGGAATAACATTTAATATACATTTTAGATATTAATAGTTTACAAGATGATTTATTTTGACATACATATACATAGACATACTAAACATATTATCATAAAGTAGTGAAATACATGTCAGAGATCATGATACCCGAAGGTGATCACTGTGGGATGATCAGTCGCCACAGGCTGATACATCTCTCACCAGATAGGTATACGTATAAAATACTATGTTCACATAGGCTAACTACTCTCTGTTAGCATGGAGTTACTGACAAGTCCTATATCAAGGCATAATAGATATTCACAAAATCATCAAAGAAACGTATATCATACCAAATAACATTTAGTTCGACAGATTGCGAGTGCAAATTCAAGAATAAAAGAGTACTCGGAAAATAAAGCAATATATATAAATATTCAAGAAATTTACTGGTTGTACTAATCGTATAATCAACATACATATTTATTTATATTATATGCATATTAAAGATTATCTTACTCACCCAAAAAATATAGAACTAAAAGGAATATCAAATGAAAGACCCGAAAAACCTGTTGAGGATCGTTAGGAGAACCTACAATAAATATATGAAATATACTCAAAAGCAACGCAATTAAAAGATTCCAATGCATAAAAGAAAATCAGGTTTAGTCTCCTAGGTTTAGGGACTAAAACGACAATTATCCAAAACAGGGACCAAAACATAATTTTACCAAAACTGGACCAAACTATAAATGCATAACCATACTGAAATTTCACCCATAAACCATCCTCAATTCTGTCTAGAACAAACCAGGGACTGAACTGTAATTTTTATACAGTTTAGGGACTAAAATGTAAATTCCTAAAATTGAGGGACCAAACTGAAAATATTCCAAATCAATTACGAAGCTGAGATTCATCACCCTTAACCTCATAATAACACTGCCCAGAATCTCAAAAGACATATCAGGGTCAAATTATAATTTTTCAAAGTTTAGGGACTAAACTGTAATTTTCATCAATCAATGACCAAAATAAAATTTTGTCATCTTCAACCTCAAGACCATTCTGTCCAGATTTTCCAGCAAGGTTGAAATGAATTTCTTAACACATAAAAATCAATTTAAACAAATCAACTCATAAATCTTTATTTTTAACAACATACTCAAAATTAATCGCTTAACATTAAACCCTTAATAATCATGAATTAATCTTAACTAAATAAACTTCAAATCCTCATAAACCCTAATCTCTTCTTTAATCTTTCCATAAATAAATCATAATCAAAAGTAATACGAGAAAGAATCACTTACTTGCTACTTTTACTTTTCTTAAACCCAAAACTCAAGATCAAAAACTGAAATTCTTGGTTTGATGAGGAGAGGGTCACGACGGCCACAAGACTTAGAAGAGAGAACAGTAATTCTCTTGCAACCTTTTCTTATATATCTAGGTTAACTTAAGTTGGGTTTGAGCTGACTTGGGCTTGAGCTTGGGTCAAAAGTCTGGGTCTTGCAAGTAAGAAGATGAATTTAATTAAAGATTTTTTCTTTGAAATTAATATGGAGTTAAATAATATATTGTAGCATTTCTTCTTTATCATTATTAATTTTTAAAACTGCATATTTATTTTCATGTGTTTCTATCTTATCTGCATGAGTGGTTCTCTCTGTTTCGAACTTTGAAACTGTTAATCTATAAAAAAAAAGAAAAAAAGAAGAGAGAGAACTAACAACTAAAAAGATAGCATTGAAAAGGAAAACTGTGTTTCACGAGCTTCAAGGGGAAGAAATGCGCCACTTGCTACTTCTTTATAGTGAAACACAAAACGAAGAACATGAATAATTAATGGTGGTTGATTATGACCTCATGCATGCACTTGTTCTAGTATGCATGTGCTGATATTTGTGGGCACTCAAGCCAATATTGTTTCCTTTAGCTAGGGTTTAAACTATGACCTCATGAACACCTTCTTCTAGCAATGAGAGAGAGAGAAGCCATGGACTTTCGTGCGCTCACTCTTCGATCATCAATAATGGTGGGTTAGTGAGGTGGAGTCACAAAATCTGTGTTCTAGAGGATGAAGCAAAGCCAAAGTCAAGCCACATAAAGTGCACGCACGCCCCTGCAGCTCCCTGTGTTAAATTAAGATTTTCCATAGCCGTCCTTACAGTCCTCCTCCTTCATAATGGATTTTGATATCAGCTAGACCCCAACTTGAGCCAAGAATAATCTTATCACCGTCTTATCTTCTCACTTCAGCACCTTCTTTTAATTTAATTATATGTTAGCTCAACTTTCTCGAGCTAATTCTTTTATCAAATAAAAAGTTTGCCAGCGATGTGTGTATATATATTTAGTACAAACGTCATGTACAAGTAAAGTTGTCGAGTCGAGTAAGGCTACGAGATTTAATTAATAAAGTAATTAAAGATTATTAACAGCTTATGACAGTGAAGTAAAAATAATTAAAACAATATTATTTTAAAATAAAAAAATAATTTCCATGGCACTGCGAAATAAGCACTGAAACTATTCTTGTCCTTTGCTAACTTTATTCTACATTTAGCAATTTAGCTTGAGCTAGCAGCAATGGAAACTTGGTGATTCCAAGCTTTAATGCCCTCTCTGCTTTGGAATCATTGGCTATCTTCTTATATCCTCTTCTCACTGTCCACTGGCAGCAAAATGATGTCAAATCCACATCATTTCGACCGACCATTACAAGGACAGCACATAATAAGAGCAAACCAAATGAGCACTTTTGTATTTTGGTAATTCTTTTTTGGGCCTGCAATAAGTCACCTCGGAAGACAGTGGTCAGTCCACTCTATTCCAATCCGGGGTCTCCAATAATGGGGCAATCCATGAGTCAACGGTGTGAAGTACGAGGATCTCATCTTTTTCTTTTCTTTTTTTTTCTTTTTTTTTTTTTGATGTTTTCTTTTTTCTTTATTTTTTAACTGAAAAAAATGATAAAATACAACAATATAGAAAATATTTAAATAAATAGTACACTCGAGTGAGTCGCGAGCCTCATCTACAACTCGTGTGTCGCATGTCACACATACAACTTACAAGTCGTGTGCGAGGTTTGCGCTCTAAAAGAATATAACCCTCCCATACCTCATCTTCCAATTTCTCTCTCTATTTCCCCCTCTCTTCCTACAGCCACCACTTGTGCTCCAAAAGAATATAATCCTCCCATACCTCATCTTTCAATTTCTCTTTTTATTTCCCCTCTCTTCCTCCAACCACTACTCGCCCTCATTAGTGTAAATGCTCACAACCACCATCCTTTCTCCCCACCATAAAACACTCCCTAAGTCACCACGAGACCATATCCCTTTCTCTTTCTCCATCACAAGAGTCCTCTCTCTCTCTCTCTCTCATCAATTATTGCCCACCACCACCACTTATCACCATCGCCACCCATTTTTAACACTTAGATGCATATTACACACTTTATCTCTATCACTTTAGTAAGCTTTGTGCTAATTTATACTTATTGTTGGTTTTGAAAGTACTAGGGTTTAGGATTAGGGATTTATAAAACTTTAAGGCTTTTATGAATTAGGTTAATTAGCTATAAAATACATTGATTTAAGTTGTATTTGTTTTTATTTTTTTAAAGTATCGATGGTCTCGGGTTGTTCTCAATTGTGAATTAGGATTAAGGTAGGATTTAGAAGGTTAAGTGAGGTATTTTTTTTGACTTGGGTATAAAATATGAAAATTAGTTATGAAATACAATAATTGGGTAGATAATTTTCTTATTTATAAAGAAATTGATGAATTTAGGTTTTCACCGATTATGTTATCATCAGGGTTTAGAGTTTTAAATTATGTATCTTGATTAATCCAACGATATTGATAAATTGGGCTTGGGTTTTATTATATTGTTTAATAAAATGTCTTGTACTATTGGAATACTAAGCTTATATGGTGGTACTATTATCAATACCGAGAATGATATCACTTATAATAGAGGGAGTAATGAGTCCCTAACTACTACATTAGATATGTCTCTTAATGAGATATCTAAAATATTATATGATCGACTTGGTTGGAATGCACCTAAAATCAAAGTTGAAATTACTTGGAGGATGATGCAAATTAGGGTTAGTTCAATTCATTATGTTGGTGTACCCATCTATAGTAATGGAAATTTGAATTCAATGTTTGGATTTGCCAGTATTAATGGGATGAATATCCTATAGTTGTACTTGAATAGCAAACCTAGACGAGAAAAATCCTCTAGTATAGAGTTGACTTAGATGTCAAGTAACACTCAAAGGACCACGTAAGTATCGTATGTAGCTGATCCATTTGGTTTAGGTGGTAATGCAAGGAAACAAATATCGACACAAGAGATTATTGATATGAAAGCTCAGTTGGACATGTCATTTGCTCTATATTGCTATAAAGAGTCCGAACCAAATAATAAAGAAGATGATTGTCATATTGATAGAGTTAAGGAGGATATGGAAGATGGGGAAATTAAAGTTGATGGGGAAGATGAGATTGTTGAGCTAGATGAGCCAATTAACCAATTCATGGAGCTTTCTACTCCTTTTATTTTTGGTTGTGAGTGGGAATGCATAATACGAATGCAATGATTGGGCTATGAGTCATAGGTACTCAGGATTATCGAGTGATCAATTGGAGATTGAAAAAAAATTCAGAGATAAGTCTAAATGTATTACTACAATTAAGCAATGACATATCAAGAATTCATTGCAGTACAAGACTATCGTTAAACTAAAACTTATATGTAGTTGCAATGCATTCAAGAACCAATATGTAAATGGTATTTGCACAGGGGATATTGTTAGAGGTCTGATTTATGAGAGATTTCAAAATTAAAAGGGCCAAACATATGTCAAAACCCACTAGTTTTACAATTCCAATCGTCCGATTAACTTAGATCTCAATTGCTGAGGTGATGTTGACAATTATGAAAAAAAATATAAGTATGAGTATTGCATATATTCAACCTACTATAGAGTGGGATTATAAGTATGACATCTCATATTAAAAGGCATCAATGGCTAAGTGTAAAATATTAAAGTGTTTGTTTGGTACGCTGAAGAGTCATTTCAAACCTTACTTATAATGCTATTAACTATTAAAGATCCAAATCCAGGAACACATGTGGATTGGGATCTTAAAATGGTTGATGAGAATAAATAAATATTTAGGAGAGCATTTTTGGCTTTTGGTGCTTTAATAAAAGGGTTTCAATATTGTTGTCCTCTAATTACTATTAACAACACTTATCTATATGATAATTAAAAGGTAAATTTTTTTATTGTAGTAGCTTACAACGCTAATAATAGGGTTTATCTATTATGTTTTGCTATTATCAAATAAGAGACTAATAATAACTAGAGATAGTTTTAGATTTGCTTTGTTAGTATGTAACAGGTTGTGTATTAAATCAGATTGATGTACTATGATTAAGAATGTTATGGCATAGATATTTCCCAAGCTTGTTGGGTATTATCAATATTATTCGTGATATTTCGTGGGTAACTTCAACACTAGGTTAAAAAATATAGCCTTGCAAGATATGTTACATATGATGTGTATAAATCCTTCAAAATAGAAATTTGACATTTTATATGATGATTTGATTAAAACAGATGACACGACCAGAGCATGGTTAAAAGTTTGACCTAAAGAGAAATAGGCATTCCTATATGATTTGGTTGATCGTCGTTATGATAATATGATGACCAATTTGTGTAAGAGTTTTTAATAATATATTTAACATAAATAATAACTTTTTAAAGAAGGTTTTGGTTAATTATCATAACCTGATTCTTAATTTAGTGTGTATTTGACATTGTGATAACTTTTATGGTTGCGATTTGAAAAAATCAGGTTTCAGAAAAGCTATAAATTGTCTCAAACTCAAGTTTTGTTTTTCACAATTTGATGAAAAACAGGTTAAAGCAATGAAAACCAAACAACTTTGAAGTTGTGTTTAGTTTAAAGGCATTTCCAACCGCACCACACCACATGATAATACCAAATATAACCTTAATGATCAAATTAAATGGAAGTGGGACAACATTCATCCAAAATATAATAGTTTAAGTAAATAACTAATTAAATTAATAATACAAATCTCGATGTGTTTATACTTTAACTTTATTAGTTCAAAAGGAAGAACTACCATTAAAAAATTGAATTTAAACCATTAAATATCTTGGCTTAAATGGTAAATACATATCCTTTATTTGAAAAAAAACAAGTTTTTATCATTTTGATTCTACTATAAAAAGAGATTATAAAAAAATAAAAATTTCCATAAATATATCAATCTCATTATCACAATGTGAATGACCTTACTAAAACAATTATAGATGTTATCTGTAATATTTTGACTTAGAAAGATTAATTGACATACAATTATTTGATTTAGAAAGCTTGATGTTGAGAAATTGATTGATAGACAATTAGTTTTACATAGTTACCCTTTTAGAGAGATTGTAATTATGTTTTATAAATGTTTATAAGATGTAATTATGTTAAGACTTGATTATTTAAAAAGAAGAGATCCTTATTTGAGAGAAATTCATACCATTTTAACATGGTATAACAACCTAAATTCTAGATTTTATGCTTAACTATTAGGGTTAGTA
>Ga0325403_1005794_pt1 | contig 11701 bp, 8 predicted proteins | sample PopdelMetagenome_19_FD_205665 | JGI IMG/M metagenome (GOLD analysis project Ga0325403, IMG submission 205665) | Populus deltoides microbial communities from Bellville, Georgia, United States - Xylem-PdKOR-R4 | ecosystem: Host-associated > Plants > Phyllosphere > Stem > Wood/Secondary xylem...
AACCAATGATTAACTAATCTTTGATGAATGGCAAATCACAATAATATGCTACATTGAATCGAAGACCCACAAGGCTAATCATGAAAAATATAATTTAGAATAAATACCATATTATATATATATATATATATATATGACTTTATGAAACTAGAGTAAATTTGTACAGTTTTTTTTTTTTTTTTTATGTGAGAGAGAACAAAGTTATTATCTTTGGTAATGAATGTGTACAATGCTATTTACAAGAATGATTAAGACTAGCTTAATTAATCATTATCAAATAGAAAATAATGAAATTGAGCTTGGAAAAAGTAAAAGGGTAAAAATAACCAAAACATTTAGTCTTGATTTTTTAATATACTTGTTAGAAAATAAACCTCGAATATACTCCAAGGTAATGTCTTGTACAGAAGCTTATTGTAGGAAGACGGTCGATAATAAAATTGAATCCATTATGAATAATCAATCATACATGAAAACTAGTGGATCTTTCTCCCAAAAGTAAATCATTAGATCATAAGTGAATCTTTAAAAGAAAGATAAAAGTTGATGGCACTATTAATAAATATAAAGCTATACTTGTTAAAGGTTTTAAACAATAAAAAGTTGTGGATAGTTTTAATATATATTCACTCGTGTCAAAAATAACTTTCATTCGAATATTAATAGTCATTGCAATTATTAATAGGCTTGAAATATATCAAATAGATATAAAAACAACTTTTTTAAAATAATGACATTTATAAGTAGGTTTATACATGGAATAACTTGAGGGGTTTATTGTCAATAGACAAGAAGAAAAAGTTTGTAAACTTATCAAATCATTATATGATTTGAAACAAGCATCTAAACAATGACATGAAAAATTTAACAAGGTTATGTTGTTAAATAAATTTAAAATGAACAAAGTTGATTGATGTGTTTATGTAAGAAAAATGGATAAAGGTTATGTCATTGGATATCTCAATGTGGGAAATATTTATTTTATGCAATAATGATCACATGATTAAGTCTACTAAGAAAATATTAACTAAACAAGTTTAACATGAAAGACTTGGGTGTTGCATATTTCATAATAAGAATAAATATTACCAGGACATTTGATAGATTGGTATTGTCTCAATCTCATTATGTTGAGAAAGTTCTTGAAAAATATTTTAAGGGTGACAATAACATTGTAAAAATACTAATGGACATAAGTGTCTATCTGTTCAAAAATAAAGACAACATATTAATAAGCCAATTAGAATATTCTTAGATAATTAAGAGCTTGATATACATTATAAATTGCACAAAACCTGACATTGCTTACTCAGTTAACAAACTAGGTAGATTTTTAAGTAATCCAACTATAGATTATTAGAAAGTAATACGAAAGATACTCAAATATTTAAGGTACATCGTTGACTATGAGATACATTATAAAGGTTACTTGGCAGTACTATAAGGGTTTAATGATGTTAATTGGATATCCAACACTAAGGATTCAAAATCCATAAATGAATATGTCTCACACTTGATGGATTAAATACGTCATAGAAATCCTTCAAATAAATATTTATCACTATATCCATAATAAAATCAAAGTTTATTACTCTTGATAAAGCTGTAAAGGAAGCCAAATAAATTTGTAATTTCTTAGAGGATATTTCATGTTGGCTAAAAACCAATACCAATTATTTATGTCCATTACTATAGTAAGTCAGTAATTAGAAGAGCATAAAGTAGTATGTATAATGTTAAGTTTATACACACACACACACACACACACATAATACTATTAAGTACTTGCTCTCAAATGAAATTATTTTAATTGACTTTGTAAAGTCAAAGGAAAATATTATGGATCCGCTAATTAAAAGTTTGTTAGGAGAGCTTGTGTATAATTTATCGAGGGGAATGAGCTTAAGGCTTTTGAAAGATGAAAGAGTGTAATGATGGTAATCATACCTAATTAATTAGAGATCCCAAGATCTAGATTCAAATGAAAAACTAAGTCATATAACATTCTCGGTAGCACTAGAAAATATTATTCCATGTTTATTCCTATAATAAAATAAGTGCTAGTTGTAGTATGATAAAAAGTAAGCCGAACTCTTAATTATTTTCTTATCTTGGTACATCAAGTGGAGTATAACATAATACTCTTAATGAAAGATCACCTATATAAGTGAGAAATATGGTCATTTCTTTAAAAAATTCAATAAAGGCTAAATACACTCATGAATCCAAGAGTTTTTCAGAGTCAAAATGAGCACAACAGCGAGAACCAAATGAAATATCTATGAGAGAACTATACGAGTACTATTGTCTTAGTTTACACAAAATATTAAATAATTTAAGACATCGCATTCACTATCTAATCGAGTAAATCCATTAGTATTTCACTAAGAAAGGTTCAAAGCCAAAAGCTACCTATTCTGATGTAGTAATCTATCAAATCAGTATCTCTCAACAAATCTTTGAGTCGTTTTCAAACTAGTGAGATGATTTCCATTCATGCGAGGGATTGTTGGAAATTTGTTTTAATTAAATAAATTATGGGTGAATAAGAAACTAATATCCGAAAACCCTTAGTTTTTTTACAGCAAGAACCTTGTTTTTTCTAAATTTAATTCTTGATTTATGATGGCTAATTAAAGGTTGATGATAGTGGGATTAATTCTTCAACATTTTAGCTTTCAAAATTTACTATAAAAGAGAGAGGTGAATGAAAAGTTTAATTTGAGAATTTTATAGATTTTCCCACTCTTTCTGACCTTATTTTTAATGTTTTTATTCCTTTTTAAGCCTAGATTTTTCTCTTAAATCTAGAGCTTATATTCATTTTGTTTAGAGATATTTGAGTTACATAATTTCTAGTGTAAAGACCTTGTTTAGAATTGCTTCTAAACCAAGGTGGATGTTGAAATCTTGGGAGACATATTGCAAACATTTTAATTGCATAAGTTAAAAGCAATAAAGCTTTAAGGACAAATAATTCATCATGAACAACAACACAATTAAGATTTATTATTTTAAAGTATTTCAAAAAGTAAATACTTTTTTTGTTTTAATTTAAACATATTTGTCTTGGGTTTATAGATTTAAACATGTATAATCTTTTTATTTTATTTAACATACATTTATAATGATAAACTATCAATCCATACTAATTATTTTAAAATTACAATATTATTACATAAACTAAACATATTTATACACTACTCTATATATATTTATAAACTTTGGTTTTTATAAATGTGGTGGCGCATGCTGTAAAGGTTGTGGTTGGGATTGATTCTGAGGTGGCAAAGCATGATTGGTTGATTGAAGGAGTAATTGTAAGGGAGTGGTATGGTGTATGTACCGGCTTTGAGTGGCCGAAGAACAGTATGTGTTGCTGATTGGGCTGGACGTGGGTTCATCAGGTGATGATGGCCGCCTGGAGAGTAGTCAGAAGCCACTGATGCAGAGCTAGAGACTGTTTAGGCATGGAGGGAAGATACAAGAATTTCTTCTGGGTTGATTTCACGGGGAATGGAGGTGATTTTCACGCCAAATTATCTTGGTCTTGATGAGTTTGTTTCTACTTGTAGAGTGCGTTTGGCAGTGTGATTATGATTATTTTTTAAAATATTTTTTATTCGAAAATGTATTAAAATAACTTTTTTTTAAAATAATTATTTTTAATATCAGCGCATTAAAATAATATAAAAATATCAAAAAATATATTAATTTAAAATAAAAAAAATTAAAAAAAATTAAATTTTTTTAAAAATACTTTTAGAAGACAAAAATAACAGGACCTTAATAAAATCTTAAAATGAGAGGCCCAATGGATAGGCTATGACTTCTGAATCCCAGGCTCTTGCTTTTATAACCACAAGACCCACAGCATGGCCGAAGCTGCTCATCAGACGTGTGTGTGTGAAATGAGAAAACAAACCAAAACTCAGAATGATTGATTAATTTCATCAATGAAAGAGCCATATTTAGCAATGATTTTCTGGTTCTAATATACATGGATCACATAAGCTTAATTTGCAGGAGGAATTGGTCACATAATTGGATATAATCAAGAGACAATTAGAGTATTAATCTGCACCCAAGAAAGGAGTAAACTAGGACAAGAAATTATAGATGCCTAGATGATGTCGTTGGTACATAAACTAATTAGCAGATTAATTCATCTCCATACTAGATTAAACACACGATACAGAACTGAAGATTGCCTGCCATGAAATGTACAGTGCTATACGTTACATTCAAATTTACAGCCAGATGTAAGCCATCTTTACCATGGCCAGTAAGAACCTGAATGATCTTCGAAATACAAGAACCAGAAAAATAATAATATATAAATAGCAACACAGTTTAATCTGTTAATTTCAATCGTGTTTTTTTTTACAAGTTTTGCAAGCATTCTAGTTATTCAGTGATCCTGCAACTTCATCCGCAAAGAAAAGATTGAAATCTACCGCTTACCTTTCTTGTCTATAATGCCATGGCTGCAATAATACATGTAGTTACGTAGAAATAATAGGAAAACGCCATCTTTTCATGCAGGAGACATTTTGGCTCTCAATTTAATATACACGCACACCAGCTAACTGCTCCGGTATAGTACTAAAAGTATTATATATATATAGTACTGAAAGTTGCTGTATAGGGTAATAAAATACTGACATTGAGTGAAGGATTGAGTTCTAAAATAATATATATATTGAATTTGATAAGCATAGGCATCGAATAGCACCCGTTAATTTATGCAGCTTAGGAACATATAGGCATATAATAGCCCGGAATGAGCATCTAGACTTTTATCCAAATAAATAATCACAGATAGTTGGATTCATATATCTAAAAAAAAAAAAAACATAAGAGGGGTTTCCTATGATGCTTGAGAATATAAATAAAACAGTATTTAATTTTGTTTTGATTAATTTTATGCTTCTAGCACTAGTTGATTTGCTGTTAATTAATCATAGCTATAGAAGACAATCATGCATGATCTTGGTAATTCATGCTCATCAACCGCGCGCATGCATTCATGCTTATCATCAGAAAGATTGTATAGCATTTAAGCCAAAGCACTAGTTGATTTGCTGTTAATTAATCATAGCTATAGAAGACAATCATGCTTGCTCTCCTTGCTTCCAATGGCGATCTTCGCCAATAATTTGAGTTTAGTACTGTCTGAAGGGAAAATTAACAATTACCAGAATGATGCAAGTTCAAGCATCGAAACTCCTAACAGTCTAGCTAGCTAGCTAACTCATAAATTAGGCTCCCTAGCTTTGTCTCTACTAGAATATAGATGATGGTGTTCTAGTTCTGAGCTCTTGTCATGCACAGGGTCTCGTTTTTTGATGAGATTTGATTTGCCTCTAAGAAAAAGAAAATAATTTCAGAGCAGTTTGAGACAGCAGGAAACAGCCTCCTGCCCCCAGAGATACATTACCATCACAAATGATGCCTAACAAAACAAAAGAAGTACTTTACATCTTTGCACTACCAAACTAATAATAAAATACAAAGTCCCATCTTCTATTTAATTAAATAAAGTAAAGGATCGGTGCATAAATCTTCTAGGTGAACATCATGAATAGGATTTTTCTTAGTTGAGAAGAAGAAAAGGCTAAAGAACAACATTCTCATAGGGGATGCTCGTGAGGTTTCTCAAGGCATGCAGGTCATGCTGTGGGTAAAGGTTGATGTATGATGCATGGGAGTGAATTTTAATATGTTTTTTTTATTAAAATTTAATTAATTTTTTTAATATTTTTAAATCATTTTGATATGTTAATGTAAAAAATAAAATTTAAAAATTAAATAAATATTATTTTAATAGATTTTTAAGAAAAAAACAATCTAAAAAATAACCATTATAAAACTAATAAACGCACTAATAATCTATTCACATAAAAACATCATTGGTTGAACCAATCTTGTATCTTTTGTCCCATTCAAATTGTTGTCTATCTTCCACGAGAAGTCATTTGATCTTTACAAGCAAAGGATCTTTAAAACTTTCTTTTCTACCTTTCTGAATGAGAATCCACTTAAAAATTTCTGAGTTAGGCGCAGCATCTTCACTCAATGCCTAGCCATTCCACAACGACTCTTGTACCATGGTTCCATCTCCAAGTACAAGGGATATATTCGAGTAGCTGTGTCTCTGAGAGTATCAATCTTTCCCCATAGTATATTAATTAGTATGTTTGTCTCTTCAGCTAACATTAGAAATTAAACCTACCTCAGCAAGAGGTTTATGTAGCGCTTTCAGATAAAGTCATCATCTCCAAAATCTCACAAAGATGCCTACCAAATCTCTCTCTCCTTTTTTTTTTCCTGGTTTAAACCATTAAGTATCCAACTTTAGGGTTTAGCTTCTGCTTTATAGTGAGAGTGTGGATGATTCTGATTCCCTCCCCCCCCTCCCAGAGAACAAAAGAATGCAATGACTAAACAAGAAGTGCATTTTTCACTCAAGATCTATATTACCGTGACATATAAAGACAATATCCTGTTAAGATCAGGCACATGAATCAACGACAAGACATGATGACTATGCATGTCAACGTAATATTAAGCATTTTCCTTCTTTCTGCGGTTAGTAATTCTAATTCCTATTCAAGAAAACAAATTAAATCAATAAAAGCTGATGAAATGCATTACTGTGTTTCCTTTTTCTTGCAGACGTTCCAAGCTGATGACAAGCTGAATATTTTGGCTTTGATGCACATGCATTGGTGAAACAACTATAATATATAAACCTGTAAAAGCTATCTTAATTACTAAAATCTTCGTAGCTTCTCTCTAAACACACAAAGAAGCAGATACAGTCCAGCTTAAGGCCGGCAAAGAAACGGATAAACTGGAAAAGGTAGTTTCGAAGTTCATAAACAACAATTTAGGGAGATCGAAGAAACATTAAACCTGGGCTCAGAAGATAAAAAGCAACAAGGAAATCAATAAGAAGACAAACTGAAAAATCAGTCTGCAGGAGCATGCCACATTTAAAATATTTGAGACTAATTGAACATTAAATTATATTTATAAATATATTAAGATTTGAACAAAGAACAAAATCTCCAGTTATTCATTTCTAGTTCAATGGATACTCATAGGAAGAACCACAACCACGAATATGTGGCGATTTATGGTAATATAGAAGAGAGGAAAATCCAATTTATGATTGACAAAAAAAGTTGGGGATCGATCCTTTTAACATTTTAATCCCCTTCTTTTTGATAACTACAAAAATTAAGACTGATGAGCCCTAAGATTTTGGGTGCAGGAAAAGTTGCGTACCGGACATGGAAGCAGTAAGGGGAAATGGATATGAAGGGCGTGCAAGAGATTCTGCAGCACCTGAAGTTGAAGCTAAAGCGCCAGGAGTTAGGGCATCTGCACTTGGGAGATTAGGCTCTTGAAGTTGTCTGGAAGAGCTTTCACCAAAGTAATAACGACTTTCATGAGGACCTTGATCGTAGAGAATTCCCTTGAAAACACGGCCTCCTATATTAACACTTGTTTGATATGCAAATTGATCAACTGATTCATCAATGGAGCTCACTCTAAAGCAACGAAATGTGACTGTTGAGTTCACTTCAGCGGGAAAATTATCGATTTCTAAACCTAAAAAAGACCCAATATACACCACATAAAAACTCTTAAAAATAAGCATATCGTTAAAACAAAGATAAACTTCGTGATGAAAGATAAGGAGAATCATGTATATGGATATGCAATATGCTCTTTGTCATAGCTACACCCTTGACAGTAGGATAGAATAAAGAGTAGGACTACATACCTACTAGGATTACTATGTTCATCACATACATATCAAGCAAGTGATATGGTTTTCTTGAGTTTTTTCTTGACAATATCTAAATAGTACAGAATAGATCTAAAGGAACTGTAACAGTACCTGTTGAGGGATTTTCTCTGGGCCTTTTAGGGTTATTTCCCTGAACCTGCTGTTGTTGACAAGGCAAAAGATTTTGAGCCCTCTGTCGCCGTCTACAAGCGGGAACCCAAGTGCTCTTAACATGTGTTTGACACTGAAATCCTTTACTGTTACAGCATGTTCTGCATCTCATGTAAACACAGTCTTTCTTAGCTTGGTTTCCACATTCTTGACACCTTGAGCCCCCCAAATTACTTCCTTGTCTCATCATCATCATCATCACCACCACTATTCATCACAAAAGAAAAGCCCCACCATTCCTCACTGTTGAATTCCCTTCTTTTCAGCTCCTACTTATCCTTGTTCAACCTTTCAACAGTACCAGACTGATTCAACAGGGATTTTCTTTGGGAAGGTGATCTTGTTTTGATGGCGGTAATGGATGTGTTGTTTGTAGTTTTGGGTTGGTGGGGTCAAATCATTTGGTTTCTTATTTTTTGTTCATGACCATGCTTAGTTCGTGAGAATTGTAGGATTCTTCAGCTTTTGCAGATACTACTCGAACTAGTAATGCTTAAGAATCATTGTTTTGGTAAATTAAGTGCTCATAAATGAAAAAGTTACCAAATAGGATGAATGGTAGCCGCCATAAAACCATCGATCATCGGTGCTTCAAGTATTCAAAACCCATTCATTCTCCCAGCCGTTACCCAGTGAGCTAGCACTAGTAAAAAAAGCAAATAAAGAATAGGCATAGTACCGCTACTGATTAATAAATAAAGAAACATGTAGCCAAATAATAATAATAAATTAAAGAGACAGATTAAGAAAAGAAGGGACTTGTCTCATCATTTTAACAATTGAGCTAACTATACCTGATTTGATTGGAGTACTGGGCTGGCTAATGCATGCTTTGAATACAAATGAGTACTGCCAGATTGTGGGGTATTCGTTTGAAGGGCTATGAGAAAATGTTTTTTACCCTCCAGCGTCTCACATGACTTGATCAGTTTGGCTCTTTGTGGCCATGATAGGGATGGTTTTTGTAATGGATTAGAGCTTGTTTGGCACTTGGCTACAGACATATATATCATTATGCAAAAACAGTAAGGATTTGATGATTCAATATTTGAGTATCCCCAACAATATCTATGATGTTTAAAAAAGTGTGCCTCCAGACTGACAGCGCTATCACTTACTCGTCCTAGCACTTAAAAGGGACCAAGCTGCCGTGACAAAGCCAAACACACGCACACACCAGGTTAAACCGCGACGGTCTTTCCTCCTCCTCCTCCTCCTCTATCTTGTGTACTTTCTGTACGGCTTTTGTTTAATTATTGCCAGTCAAGAGGCTCCCTTTATGGTATTTACCCTAAGCTAATCACTTTCAGAGCCTGCGTCACACTCGCCCCGTCAGAGGATGGCTGCCTTATCAATTATATCAAAAGAGAAGAAAAACGACCTCTGTTAATTAAGCTTGCAAGAAGCCAAGAACATTTTATGATTCACAATCTTGCGTTTCCGTGATGGGTCCTCGCTAGCAAAGGTTGTGTTTAATGGCAGCGGATATCCTCATGGTTTCATGCGGGATTTGTCAATTTAAACCATATGATTTGAAAAACATCAATTGATTTCTAGAATGTGTCACGTTTATTTCCCTATATATCTCCTTGAATCGCAATGAATTATCATCACCTCGAGAATACATGTTGAGAATGTTCTTAGAGTCAACATTTTGTGTTGACTCTTGGAGGGTGGGACACCTATCAAAAACTCATTCATTATATATAATTCTTTTCCTTGCATCAAACCCAATTCAGTTTTTCAAAAAGTTTCATGTCCGTATAAAGCTTCGATAAATCTCTAGAATTTATTTTTATTGGAATTCGGTCCTTATTTCACAGCGCCATTTCTCTCGTGAATTTCACCAAAATCAAAATTTATTGTTTCTCAAATAAGAAAACTCTATTAAAGTTGATATGATGACACGCGGGTGAAAGTAGTACAGTAACTAGCTGGATTCCGCGCTACGTGGAGGGTTTATTTTTTATTTTTATAAAATTATTATAATAATTATTTTAAATATTAATAATAATTATTTTTTAAATTTTATTAATTATTTTATTAATAATATTAATTATAATAAGTATAACATAAATAATACTATTTTTTATATGAATATTTAGAATTATAATAAAAATAATAATAGTTATAACATAAATAATTATATTAAGAATTTCAAGGATGATTACAACACATAATAATATTTATAACACAAATAATACTATTTTTTATCTGAACACTTTGAATTATAAGAGAAAAAAATATTTATAACACAATTATATTAACACATGTGGGTGGGCGCCGACGCGTCCAACCCTAACCCCCAGTTCGGCATGGACGCATCCAGGCCCAACTTGAGGATCGGCGTGGACGCCTCATCGCCCATCTTGGGGTTGGGCGTGGACAAGTCCGCACCCAACTCGAGTGTGGGTGTGCACGCGTTCAGCCCCAACTTGGGTGTGGGAGTGGACGAGTCCAGACCCAACTTGGATGTATGCGTGGTTGGGTGCCCCAAGTTGGGCGTTGACGCGCCCAACCCCAACTTGGGGTTAGGAGTGGACACGGCCAAACCCAACTTGGGTGTCGACGTAGTTGGGTGTCCCAAGTTGAGCGTGGACGCTTCCACGCCCACTTTGGGTGTGGGAGAGGATGTGTCCACACCCAACTTAAGGTTGTGTGTGGACGCGTCCAGGCCAACTTGGGTTTGGGCGTGGACGCGTCTAGGTCCAATTTCGGGTTGGATATGAACGCGTCTAAACTTTTAATGATAATAAAAATAAAAATAATTACAACACAAATAATATTATTTTTAATAATAATACTTTTAATCATAATAAAAATAAGAAAACAATTATAACACAAATAATACTCTTTGTAATATTAATACTCTTAATCGTAAGAAAAATAAAAAAAAATAATGCAATTTTTAATATTAATACTTTTAATCATAAAAAAATTATAACACAAATAAAAAAATTTAATATTAATAATATTTGTTTTTCAAATTTATTAATAATATGAATTTTTTTTCAAATTTATTAATACAAAAAACAATATCAACAAAACAAACAATAATATTTTTACTATTAATACCCTAAAAATTAATTATACTAAAAAACAATAATAAGAAAAGTAATAATAATATTTTTAATACCATTACTTGTAATTATACTAAAAGTGTAGGCAGCCCAAGCACCACGTGGCGCTTGGGTTGCACCCAAGAGGAAGCAGACCAAGCGCCACGTGGAGCTTTATCTGCCCGCGGCCAGGACCCCATTTTATTTTAGGTTCTGCCCTGTCAGGCCCAAGGATAGCCTTAGGCCATGCCTGTGAGTGCCCAAGCCAAAGTGTCACATGGCGCTTGGACTACAGCCAATAGGAAGCAGCCAAGCGCCACATGGCGCTTGGGATGTCCGCCCTTAGGAGGGAACCCGAGTGCTACATGTCTCAACGTGGTTTTTTTTTTATAATAATAACAGCTTTTTAAAATTTATTAATGATGATAATAATATTTATGTTCTTATAAATTTTAATGAAAATACTAAAATTTTTATAATACAAATAATAATATTTTTAGTAGCAATAATATGAATTATTATAAAAATCATATTATTTATAACATCAAATATAATAATATTTTAGAGATTAATACTATTAATGATACTAAAAAATAATATTAAGAGAACAAATAATAATAGTTTTAAGATCAACACTATTAATTACACTACAATAATAATAATATTTTTT
>Ga0325403_1005795_pt1 | contig 11700 bp, 9 predicted proteins | sample PopdelMetagenome_19_FD_205665 | JGI IMG/M metagenome (GOLD analysis project Ga0325403, IMG submission 205665) | Populus deltoides microbial communities from Bellville, Georgia, United States - Xylem-PdKOR-R4 | ecosystem: Host-associated > Plants > Phyllosphere > Stem > Wood/Secondary xylem...
TAAGCAATGAGTTGGGAGCGAGAACCGAAAACGAACATCAGTATCTGTCAACACTTTGCTGAAGATCTGCATTTTTTTCTCAAGGGTCGTGAAAAAAGAGAGAAATGGTTATGTTTAAGCTATCTGCTGGATTGATATCGTTTATTGCAGTGAGCTTGTTCATTTATAATAAATCAAAACTAGCTAGCTAGTGCATTCACGGTAGAAAGACATCGGGCGAGAGATTTCGAAAATCTTGTTCATTTGATCTATTTCGCATGGCGTTTTTTAAATCTTGATGGATTATTTGTAGATAGAACAAGAGAAACGCTGGCTTATGACTACGCTTTTTCAAAGACTAAGTGAGTCGGGCGGTACGCTCGTATTGCCTCTCGAGCACCTCGTTCGTTCTAACTTGCGAAAACCAAGCACTTTGGTAAAATTCGGTTCTTGATCTTGCAGGCATGTGCTCTAAGTCCACCGAAAGTTTCATCAATAAGGTCCACAAAGAGGGAGAGCTACATCCTGCATTTTATTGAGATTTCTGCGAGGTTTTTGTTCGAATAAGCAACAAGGTGGACGATATAGTTGAAGGGCAAGTCCTTCCATGCCTGTCCAAAATTTGAAGTCATTTCCAATTCTGGGTCCACAATATATTTTTTTATAATATAATAATGCTAGAATTACGCTCGACCTCTGCAGCATGCATCGAGTAATCGCGTTTGGATTTCGAGTTCGACTGATTTGAAATGCTTCGGTGTCTGTGTTGTATACATGTAGCCCAAAGAATAAATTAAAAGGGTTTTGAAGAAATTTGCCACACGGGATCATGTCTGTACTATGGACCGAGACCGTCAGCACTGTGGGCGTGCAACGACGTTTCGACTTGGAGGCTATGTGATTTCTTTTTCACAGGCTGCGGGTTTTTATCCCTTAATTTTTCCCAAAGGCTTCCTATTGATATTAGAAAGGATAGATAGTTTAGAAAGAAAATAAAAAACATATTTATCCCTTAATCACATTTATTTTTATATTTTGTATTTATCTCTCTAATTAACCCGAAACATGTTTGTTCTTTTATATTTATATTTATATTTATATTTGTACTTTCTATTTTAAAAACAATAATCAGTGCATTAATTAGACAGACAATTACTATCCAATCACAATTAGTTTCGCAATTTACACGGCTGAATCTTGAAACACCAGCCCAGTTATTGGCCATCTTAAGCTTCAAAGTTCAAACGCAACTGCTGAAACCTTCTAACTTCCTCTTGACTTCCATCTTGAAGTGCTTCACCGTTAATGCCATGATCATCCTCTTGAAAGAGTTACGACTTATGACCAGATTAATCCAAAACTGTATACAATGAGTTCTGTTCCAGCAGCATAGAGATGAAATGCACGTAACTGTTGCAGGGCATGTTCTTGACACTTGTATATTTTGGTTAGAATTTGGCACCATCTTGCCTGGATTTTACCATGATGACAGCACTCTCCCAGTAAAATCCAGGTCATTTCAGCCCTGAATAACAGAAGGAATGCCTGCCAAATAATCACCACACAACCTAAAATCAAAACTTACTTTCCAATGCCATTGATCTCCAGGAGTTCTTCCTTCGTTCTGGGAATTCTTTTGCTCAAGTGCTGCAGCGTGGCATTACTCCACGATAACCTGTGTAAAGAAAACTAAAATAAATAAGAAAGTCCTAGTGCGAGACATTTTTCCGACACCAAAATAATCTTATATAAAAAAAAATCAAGATAAATAACAAAGTTTGGTTCTTAATAAACTCAACACAGGAAAATGAAATTAAAAAATAAAATAAAATAACCAAAAAAACACCTAAATGAAATCATAAATTGGAATAACGTAAATACAATTTTGCTCTCGTTAAAAAAAACTGATTAGACCAGTAATTTAGGGTAGAAATGTCTTTTTTATGGGATACACTTGTCATTACAAAATTGAATGAGGACAAAATGGTTCGGACATGTTTTTTACAATGTAATGACTATCTTGCCCTCAAAAACAAAAAACAAAATCTTTGTTGTGAGGGTCTTTTTTGTCATTTTTAAAGAATAATGGAGTTATGGTTATGCTCTTGGAAGAGAAAACAATATACATGCATAGGGGTTTCTCCATCTTTTCCTTTTTTAAAAACAGTAGAAAGGCGGAACTAACCTTGCAATTTGAAAAAAAGCAAGGCTACTTACGAGGGTATTTTGGTCATTTTTTTAAGTTTTGTTGTTATTTTTAGGCTTTGTCAGGAGTGGCTAGGTAATCCTAAATGTTTAAATATTATTAAAAACAATTGCTCACGCACTCGTTAGCGCGTCATGTCCTCCGCGCCATTCAAGTGGTGCGTGAGGGATCGTGTGATGACCAAAGTCCTGCTACCGCCACGACGTTGGGAGTCATGCGTCATCCTCTTTTCGATGGTGTGACACATGCTTGAAGAGGAGGTCTGGTTGAGTTGCGATGAGAGGTTTTTCTTTCTTCTATCTTTTGTCTCTCATTTCTTAGAAAAATGAGCTTGAACTTCCAAAAAAATAATTATGTCCTTTAGTTTGTAATCTTATTTATTTTGGTTCTCCTTCTTTTAATTGCTGTTTATTTGACTTTTGATGCTTTTTGAAGTTTGGATTTTTTTCAATTTCATTCATGGACATTTTATTCAATTTGATTTTTTTATCCGATTTGATTACTCTACTTTTAATTGCTCTATTTCTATGCTTTATACTTTTTTTTATTACTATTGTTTTTGTAATTCCATCCCTTTTAATTTTATTGCATTTGTTTTTTAAATTATTTTGAGTCCTCATTCTTTTGATTGCTATATATTTTATCATTTTCTTGATTTATTTCTTTTTCAATTTTGTCTCTCGACATTTAATTTCATTTGGTTTTTTCATCCAGTTTTGGTCCTCATTCTTTCAATAACCTTTTTTAATCCCTTTCTTGATTTTTTGTTTTCCAATTTAGCCCCTAATTATTTCCTTTCATTTTTTATACCATGTCTGGTCTGCATTGTTTGGGTTTTAAATTGTTTTACGGTTGACTATTTTACTTTGTTATTTTTTCATGGTTGCCTCCCAACAGGGTAGTCCTTTATTGAAAATTGATTATTTTTTTTTTCAAATTTATCATTTGACATTTGGTTATTAAGCCCTTAGCTTCATTGTTTTGCTCTTTTCTTTTTGTTGAGTTATCTCAATCTCATATCTCGGGTAATAGGTTGGTCAAGTTAACCATGATTGCCTCATTTTTTTCCCTTATTTTTTTTATGAAATTGATTTTTTTTAACAATTTCATCCTGATCTCATGCCGTGAGTGGTGGGTTAGTCGAGGTAACCCGAGTTGATTCAGTTTTTTCCCCTCAGTTTTTTTATGATTTTGTTTTTTTTTTAATTTCATCATTTTGCATTAAATTATTTACCATGAGCTTTGTTATTTTTTTGCTTCTCTTTCTGTTTTGTTATTTCAAGAACGGGTTGGTAAAGTTAACTAGGGTCAACTTGTATTTTTGTTCACAGTGTTTTTTTATTTAACATAGGCCTTTTTTTTCATGCTTTTGTTTTGGAGGTCTAATTTTTTTTCATCCATATCTCATGTCGCGTGTGATGGGTTAGTCAAGTTAAACCAGGTTGACTCGAATTTTTTCCCTTGATTTTTTTATGATTTTTTTTTAATTTCATCATTTTACATAAAATTATTTGCCCTTGAACTTTTTCATTTTCTCACTTTTCTTACTGTTTGGTTATTCCGATAACAAGTTGGTAAGTTAACCAAAATTGGCTCAAGTTTTTTTGACATTTTTTCATCAAACTTTGGTTTTTTTACTAGGTCATCCTTTTGAAATTTCTTTTTTTTTTAATCCCAAAATCATATCATGAGGTGTTGGTTTGTCAAGTTACTCAAGATGACTCGGGTTTTCTTCTTCGGCGTTGTATTTTTTGAAGCTTTTTTTTTCAGCTTTGACATTAGGTTATTAGGCCTTGAACTTTATAATTTTTTTTTTTATTGGTTCTTTTGGTCTCATTTATTAGACTGCGTTTTAATTAATTGAACCTGATTGTCTCAAATTATCATCACTTGAATATCCTTTTTTAGTGTTGGAAAAAGTTTGGTCTGACCCTCGGTGTGGCACGGGCCACATTCTTTCCAATGAACAACACTTAAATAGTAGCGTTCAAGGAGAGGAACAATGATTTCCCTCCATTAGTTTTTGTTGATAGACTAAATCGTTGACTTGCTCTACGCTTCGGGCCATATCAATTTTTTTTTGCATACAAAAGAAACATCCAGACATTGCTAATATCTTTCAAGTAAATATTTTTTTAAACCGCATGGAGGTTGAGCCGAGGTGACCTAATCCACCTGATGGATATAAGTAACCTTAGACAACCTGTAAAAACATTGTTTGATTAACAAAAATTCACAACATCTTTTTTTAAAAAAAAACTAGTATTAGAATGACAACATATTGAATCGATTTGGGTTAACCCAGGTTAACTTATTAAATCCACGACTTAGATTATGAGACTATGATAACCTTATAAAAAGTAAATCGAAAAAAACTATGAAGCTCAAATCCCAATCAACTCATTGTTGAAGAATGTAAATGAAAACAATTAATTAAAAAATAACAAAAAATTAACTAGGTTAACCTGACAAACCTGTGATCCGGGTTATCATATCAAGATAATCTCATGAAAAGTAGACAAAAAAATCGCTTGATTTAACCTGGATTAATATGTCGAACCTGCGACCAAGGTCATGATATTGTGATAACCCTATTAAAAGAAAATCAAAATAAATTATGAAGCTTAATTTTTAATAAACTCATCATTAAACGTTGAAAATGAAAAAAAATAAATTTAAAATAAAACACAGTGAAACAACTTGAGTCTACCTGAGCTAACCCACAAAACACTTGACCCGAGCATAAGACTGGATAACCTCATAGAAAGCAAAAAAAAAAAAATCATGAAGTCTAATTCATAATCAAACCAATGCCGAATAATGAAATATAAAAAATGCCAATGAAAAAATTAAAAAAAAACTCAAGTCAACAAGGTTAATTCGCCAAACCCGTGACTCGAGCCATGAGGTCGAGAGAACCTCATAAAAAACAAACCAAAATAAATCATGAAGCTTAATTCCCAGTCAACTTGATGTTGAATGATTAAATTGAAAAAAAATGGTCAATTAAAAAGAGAGAAAACAAACTCGAGGTAACCCGCCGAACCTGCAACACGGGTTATAAGTTCGAGCTAATCACGTATAAAACAAACCATAATAAATTATGAATCTAATCTCAAATAAACTAAGTATTGAAGTATGAAATTAGAAAAAAAAAATCAAGATAATATTCTCATAGAAAGTAAATAAAAAAAAGACCTGAATTAATCTATCAAACTCGCGTCATGACACTGTGATAACCCTATTAAAAGCAAATAAAAAAATACAATTGAAATGAATAGTATTTTACAAGGTAGTGCACAATAAAAGCACCACCTCTTTTAGTTTATACTATATAACAAAAAAAATTAATGTATAGACTTTTTCAATACTTTTTTGTATTTAAAAAATTTCCAAATGAAAATAAAAAAAATTATACATGCATCTAATCAAAACAATTGAGAACTTTATGTCGTAATAATTAAAAACAAACCATAAACGATGACTAAAAATAAATACTGAAAAACTCGAGAGACAAGTGTAGATTAAGATATTTAACTTTGCAAAACATGATATTTACGCGGTTGTGTATACTAAATTTGTTAATTAAAATAATTGTTTTATTCAATCAAACAATAATAAAAATAGACACACACATTAAATTAATTGAATAAAATAAAAGGTAAAAAATAATATGCAAGGTTGCACATATGAGAAATATTATTTAAAAATAAATTTCTTTTGATTTTCAAAATTAAAGTTCATGTATATAAAAGATTAAAAAAATATAGATTAATCAAAAAATACCTCCTAAAAAATTAAATGCATAATTAAAATATAATTGTCATTTCAAATAAGCTTTCTAAAAAGAAAAGAGAGAAAGAATATTAATCTAAATAAAAATAAAAAAAAGATTAATTTAAAAAATAGAAAAAAAGAATATTTTTTTCCCAAAAAAAAGGTGAACAATGTCGTTCATAGTAAAACTTGAGGGGTGAACCCGGACCATGAGCTCAACCAGGTTTAATTTTTTTTCTCCTTAAATTTATAGCAAACATATAAAAAAAGTAAACAATATCGTCCACGTTTAAACATAAAGGGGCGAACAATGCGGCTACACGATGTTCACCTCACACATTTTCCCTTTAAATTTATAGCAAAACCTTAAAAAAAAAATTAGTGTCGTCCACAATAAAATATGAGGGGGTGAGCAGTGCATCTGCACAGTGTTCACCCATACGCTTTAGTTTATTTAGGGTAAACCCAGACCATGAATTCCACTGGGTTTAATACCCCTCCCCTAAATTTATAGTAAACCTGAAAACAAAAGTGAACAATATTGTCTATGGTAAAACATAAGGAATGGTTTAGCTAATGATATAGTGGCAACAACAGCCGAGCTGGCGACAGGAGAGATGGCAGCAGCTGAGTTCTCAACAACAATATTTTTGAGGGCAACAACGTTGTCGACAGTAGTGTTCTCGTCCATGTTACTAAAATATCCTTAAGATTAGTGTAAAAACTAGATACATCGAACATAAACAAACTATAACTTAAGGCGTGTACAGACATTGTCCTTAAGGATATTTCCTCAACACAAGGCTATCCTCCAGGATCCAACAAGTTCCACGTCTAAAGACAAGGGTTACAAAAACAACGACCAAGATAGAAAGGAAATATCAACAAGCCTTGCAAACACAGACAAATAATACTACGGTTTTTTTAGCACCTTTTTGCTTGTAAGAGCGCATAGTATTTATAGAGTGCTAACATGTTTGCCTTGGGTTAGGTTGATTATCAAACCTAAGTATTTTGGATCTGACACGTTCACCACATCCATATTACCTTGGGTTTGACATGACAGCCAAACGCAAGTATTTTGAATCTGGCATGTTCGCCAGACTCATATTTCTTTGGATCTAGCATAATTGTCAAACCTAAGGGTCCTGTGCCCATTGAGGTCGCTATACCTATATCGGAGTTCACTATATAAACACTAGATAAAAACCTTTTGAAATAGTATCCATTATTTGGTGTTTTTCAGGTGTAGTTAGAATCATCTCGTTGAGATCTTTATAAATGTAAAGGAGGTGTCGAAAATAGAGCCTTAATATGTCCTCTAATGATCCGTTCTTTATTTCCTTTTTCTTGAATTTTCATAAAATTTTGAGTTGATTTATATTTAAAACAAGATCAAACCTTAATGATTCATATATAAATAATTTCTTTTCATGTTTTGAAAATATTCTCGACCTTCAACAACTAATTAAGCCATGTAACAATTGATTCCATTCCTGTAAAAAAAGCTGAATAGTCTTCAGCATACATTCATCATACCCAATCCATTGCATAAAAAGATTCTAGAACCTCTAAGTAATAGAGCAATGAATAAAAAGGTGATTGATGGTCTCAATTTCCATATCACAAAAAGAACAACAAGCATCATCATAACAAATATTTTTTCTGTAGGCAAGAAATCCCTTAATACTCAAACTACCCTGCAACAACAACCACAGAAACATCTTAGTTTTAGGAGGAAATATACTTTGCCAGAGTAAAGTACCAAAATTCTTAGATGCTGGATGCCAAATATCATCAATGAGAGCACAAGCTGATTTAACTGTGAAAATCTCATTCTTCTCCAACTGCCACACTCTTCTTGTATCAGCTGAATCAGAAATAGATAAATTCCTCTCTACTTCAGCAAGAAGAGACTCCATGCGCTGACACTCCCTATTTTCAGCTTCATGTATGACCCCACATTTAGCAATACATGTCAATGAACGTGTTAGCTATGATCACACTGATTCGTTGTGTTTTGTAACGATGATGTAGTTTCAATGGATTCACTGACCAAATTCCAAGCAATCCAATTGAACACAAGCAGAGAGCACACGAACTAATGTTCTCCATTGGAACAAACGCAGCCTCCAGCATGTTACAAACCATTCTAAACCTTCTTTTGGGTGAATTATAAACTATCATAAAGAAGGGGGTAAAAGGGCATTTTATATTAAAATAAACCATATGGTCATGACACAAAAGGGAAGGGGTAAAGAGGTAAAATACCCCAAAACCATAAAACTATCTCAATCTCCCCTTCTTCTTTCATGTGCCGCTAGTAGGGCACTTTACCCTTGTTGCCCACGTGCTTTTAAAACCCTAAAACATTTCAATTTTTTCCTTGAATAATATACATATATTAATTCAGGATAATTTTCAAAATTAACTTAATTGAGTTCTTTCTTGATTTTTCTAAGTCTAGAAATATAATATTTGTATTAATTATATTCTAGTCCTTAATTTCTAAAATATATTTTAATTAATTCATACCTAATTAAATTATACCATTTTAATTTTTGATTATTGGTTCTTAATGTGTGTGACCCATTAGGTTCCTAATATGTTGATCCAAATATAAATTTTAATTTTAATTAAATATAATTAAATAAATTAAACAATTTAATTTATTATCAATTCAATAATGATTAATTTATATTTAAAGATCAAGTGCATCGTCTAACAACATGTCATGATCCCCTAAATATTAGAAAAGTTATTAGTGGTTTGACTTAACCCTTGAGTGACTGGTTTTGCAGTGTAATTAATATCTTTTCATTAATAATGTTCTGATTTAGCATTAAAGCATGAAATATGTCTGCCATATCAAATCATGTTTGTTCTCTACATAATAGTCATTGATCGTTTGAATAAGATTTAAAACTCTTTTCAAATCCCATTCCACCTTGGCAAAGGATTTCTCAGTCAATACTATTTTTGAACATATGAAATATTTTCTCTAATTCTCCTAGAGTAATGAATCATCCCTTGATCACTCAAATACTTTCATATAGTCCATGCTATACTCAATGTCTATCATTTCATTACCTCGATTAAGATAACATGTAATAGGATCAAAGCATAACATTCTTTATATAAGATAACTTAGTGGTCTTAAGTTTAAAGATCACTTACACAACTATCAAGTGAACCTTTCCATAGACATTGATGATCTCTCTATATGGAATTCTCACATAGGTCAGTTCAATGTACATGTCTTATAATAGCTGCTTCATTTCATAAAGGAAAGAACATAATATGCATCAGTCTCAATAGCTTTAATAAATGTCTAGTATTTAAGAGGGTATCAACCAATAATATTTTAGGAATAATGCTTTGATGCAATAAGAATTTCATAATTATACTACATCATAATTAATAATGTGTAAAACAACATTGTATATATCACTTGCTGAAAATCTAGCAAGTGATATATTTCATCATTTAATGGACCTAAAAATCCATACTCATTTACGTCGAGAGGTATGAGAGTCGCCACCTAGTTGTTTGGTTCAGGGTCACTAGGAAACCCGGGTATACTGATCTTATCAGAAATTTTAATAGTAAGGAACTGGTTGTGGCTAGAAAAGGAATTAACACCCTTGGTGCACCCTACATGAGGAAAGCTGTATCGCGTGGACTAAAAGTGGTTTTAAGGTTTTGATGGTTCCTAACTAGTAGTCTGTCTATAGCTTAGTGTCACAAGTGGTGCAGCATCACGGTGAATGCATCCACTCTTGTATCTGAGTAATCGGGAAATGGGTAGACTAGGATTTCTTGTCTTTTATCAGTGGAAAGAGAAAATGAGAGTCTCCACCTAATATTTTAGTTACTAGGAACCCTAACTAGTCTCAGAGATATGGTACGGGGACTGGTTGTGCAAATGAAAGGTATTAGCACTCCAAATACGCCCTACATAAGATAAGTTGCATTGTTTAATTGTCTGATATATGCTAAGGTGTTATTGTGTTTTCTAATTGTTGGTGATAAGGTTTAAAAAAAGTCCTCATCGGTAAGGAGATCCTTATCTTTTTGGGTAAAACCTAACCATTCTAACATCAACAAAAGAAGAACCACCTCTTATTTAATATTAGGAAGACGTCATACATATAAATTTGTAATCCTAAATATTAAAAGAAAACAAAATATTTTTTTTGTATTTTTTGAAATAGTGGCCTGCTCTCATGCATTTAATAAACTGGTTATTAAAGCAAAAAATGCATACTAATACATATTTTTTTAATTTTTGTTGTATGAAAATATGATATGAAAATTTCTATATTTTTTAGAAGCTTGGTCGTATGTATGAAAATAAGATAGTTTTTTATATAATTTTTAAAAAAACATTTCAGAAAAAAAGGGGTATTTTAATACCGGATTTATATTTTTATAATATAAAAATACAATCCAATATTACTCAAAATTGATAGAATATTCTACGAGAAAATCACAATTTTTTTTGAAAGGATTTTTGAATTTTTTTGTTGTTTTTTTTTGTTTAATATATAATATTATATATTAATAATATATATTGGTATATTGGGATGGGCTGACCCAAATATATGGGTTGAGCCCATCCTTGCTGGGCTGAGATCGGCTCAAAAGAAATTAGGTCAAGGTTGGTCCAAAGGTGTTAGGCCAGCATCGACCTAGAAGAGTGTTGGGCTGGTGTTGGCTCAAATGTATTTTTCTTTTCTTTTTTGAACTAGGTCAGATGACATGCATACATCCTTACCTGATTTGAAATATAGCCCCTCTTTTTTGATGTTCCATTGTCATAGAGTGCTTTTGTTTGATATCCAAAGCCCTTTTTATTCTTCTGATTGACAAACTTATTTGTGTGCTAACCCTTTACTCAAATGTATGTGTAGTGTCCATCCTAGGCTGTCCGTGATGATTACTGCTTTCATTGTTTATCAAGCATGACTATGCCTCCATATATGATGTTGTTGGGTTCATCATGAAAAAACTTAACCAATCATTCATCTTATGTGATTCTCTCAAACACATGTCAATGAACGCGTTTGCTATGATCACACTGATTCGTTGTGTTTTGTAACGATGATGTAGTTTCAATGGATTCACTGACCAAATTCCAAGCAATCCAATTGAACACAAGCAGAGAGCACACGAACTAATGTTCTCCATTGGAACAAACGCAGGCTCCAGCATGTTACGAACCATTCTAAAGCTTCCTTTGGGAGGTTACCCAGCAATCATGGCACTCCAGGAAACCACATTCCTCCGGCATCTCATTAAACGACATCCTTGCCAGCTCTAGCTCACCGCTTTTAGCATACCCATTAACCATACTCGTCCAAGAGAACACATCTGTAACTCCCATGGTATCGAAGATCCCTCTTGCAGAATCCAAGCAGCTACATTTCATTCATGGTGATTTACATTTCTAGTTTTACATATTCGTGAAAACTCTTCCCTAATCTCAAACCCCCCTTCTGCGAGCAAGCTGAACGAGCGGCTATCATAGTGAGCTCTTCTGGCTCTACATTGCCTTCCACTGACATCGAGTCAAAAAGCTTCCAGGTCCACAACATAGTGTCAAGCAAACCCCAAACTACCACGCAGATCATAAAAACGAGCCAACCCATCTTGAAACAACATAGCATAAACAAAACCCATCTTTCGAATACCACAATGAGCTGATTTCCCTCCTAAAACTCTCAAAAACTGCTCGC
>Ga0325403_1005797_pt1 | contig 11698 bp, 13 predicted proteins | sample PopdelMetagenome_19_FD_205665 | JGI IMG/M metagenome (GOLD analysis project Ga0325403, IMG submission 205665) | Populus deltoides microbial communities from Bellville, Georgia, United States - Xylem-PdKOR-R4 | ecosystem: Host-associated > Plants > Phyllosphere > Stem > Wood/Secondary xylem...
AATAATGGCAAGAAGAGTTCCCACCGAAAGAAGGGGAGGACCTCTTGATGGCCTCCACTTCCATAGTCATGCTCGTCTCATTGAGTACTTGGAGAATTATGCACACAAATGTAAGGAGTCTTCGCTTGAAGTTTCCAAGTCTTCTCTTACATAAAGGTTACGACATGTGGTCTTATCTTATCTTTTCTTTTCTTTTCTTTTCTTTTCTTTAACGTGGAGTTGCTGATACAACAACCTATGGCCCTGTCGGTTGTTTTACAAAGGAAAACACTATCTAAATTTATCAATGATTGTCGATGAAAAATATTGAGGAGAGGATGTTGTTTTGATAGATACATTGGAAGCAAACAATGCAAAGATCATTACTTGGATCAACAATTCTGTTGAGCATTCCATAGGTACGCAGTTGGCGAAGTATGAGATAATAAATGAGGTTTGTGATCATCTGCAAAGGTTATTCACGCAATCAAATTTTGCAAAACAGTATTAAGAGTATGAGTATTCAAGAGTTTGATTCTGATATGACAGATTTTTAGGATCAATTGGCTCTTACAGAATCAGCAGAATTAAAGGCATGTGGTGCCAATATTGAGCGTAGAGAGCAGCAACGTTTGGTAAAGTTTTTAACAGCACTTCACAGTGATTTTGAAGGACTTAAAGGTTCAATTCTGCATCTTTCTCCACTGCCTTCTATTGACTCTGTTGTCAGTGAGTTATTGGCTGAAAAAATACATCTTCAATCTTATTCTGAAAAAAATTCTTTCTGCTTCAAATCATTCTATACTAGAAGTACCCTCTAAGCCATCCTCTAATCATCAGAATAAGCCTTACACAAGAGTTGGCTTTGATGAGTGTAGTTTCTGCAAGCAGAAAGGTCATTGGAAGGCTCAGTGTCCCAAGTTGAGACAACATAATCAAGCTTGAAAGCATGGCAGTAAGTTATAATCTAATGCTCATAGACCATCTCAGGGTTATAAACCACCACACCATAATACTGCAGCAATAGTTTCATCAAGCTCTATCACCGATCCTAGTATTCTTATTGAGCAATTTTATAAGTTTCTTTCCTTACAGCCACAAGTAATGTCTGCTTCTTCTTCCGTAGGTCAGTTGCCTTATAGCTCCTCAGGTATGTCACATTCTAAATAGGTCTTAGATTCTGGTGCTTCCCATCATATGTCTCTAGATTCTTCAAATTTTAACTGTTGATTCTGTGTCCCCTTCGTCCTCCATTCCTATTATGACTGTTGATGGCACTCCCATACCTTTAGCAGGTGTTGGTTCTGTTGTTACACCTCACTTGTCTCTTCCTAATGTTTATTTTATTCCGAACCTCAAATTGAATCTTGCTTATGTTAGTCAAATATGTGATTATGGTGATTATTTAATCATGTTTTTTGGTTCTTTTTGTTGTGTACAAGATCTGCAGTCTTAGAAGCTAATTGGGACAGGCCGTAGGGAGAATGGACCTATATATTTTGGATAAGTTAAAAGTGCTACTTATTATCACCGCCGCTGTTACTACTATTGTTGATTTGTCTTCCTTTCGTTTGAGTCATTCATCTTCTAGTTTTTATTTATGGCATGCTCGTCTAGGTCATGTTTCCTCGTCTCGTATAAGATATTTGGTATCCACATGAGCTTTAGGAAATTTGAAAACTTGTGATATTTCTAATTGTAGTGGATGTAAACTGGCAAAATGTTCCGTTTTACCTTTTAATCAAAGTATTTATATTTCTTCTTCACCTTTTGATTTGATTCATTCTGATGTATGGGACCTTCTCCTATTGCCATAAAAGAAGGGTCTCGATATTATGTTTTATTTATTGATGATCATACTCGTTATTATTGGGTTTATTTAATGAAACAACGTTCTGAATTCTATGAGATATATACAGTCTTTCGAGCTCTTATGAAAACTTAATATTCTATTGTAATCAAATGTTTTAGGTGTAATTTGGGTGGGGAATACACTTCTAATAAAAATTTTATCAGTTGTTTGCCTTAGATGGAACCATTCACCAAACTTCATGTACAGATACTCCTGAGCAAAATGGTGTTGCTGAAAGAAAATATAGACACATTATTGAAACTGTCCGTTCTCTCTTGTTGTCTGCTTCTATTCCTAGTGAGTTTTGGGGAGAAGTTGTCCTTATTGCTGTAAGTCTGATTAATACAATCACATCATCACATAGTTCAGCTTTGTCTCATTTTGAAAAGTTATATAGGCATGTCCCTGATTATTCCTCCTTTAGAGTTTTTGGTTGTACTTGTTTCATTCTTCATCCTCATGCAGAACACAGTGTTGTCCTCTCATTCTGTTATTTGCGTCTTTCTGGGTTATGGTGAAGGTAAAAAAGGGTGTCGCTGATTTGATCCAATAACTCATAAATTTTATATGTCTCGTCATATTGTCTTTCTTGAGCATATACATTTCTTTTCTATTTCATCCATTACTCATAACTTGATTAGACTTGATATTATTCGTATAGATCTTTTTTTTTTTGTTGAGGATTTTGATAATATATCATCACAGGTTCCTAGTATCTCAGATACCCTTTCCTATGTTCAACCAATTTGTACTCATCATCCTGCAGGTACTGACACTTTACTCTCTGGCACACCTGAAGCTCTATTCTCATCTACAACCCTCCAAGCTTCGTCTGAGATTGTGGATCCACCTCTACGTCAATCTATATGAATTCGTAAGTCCACAAAACTATCAGATTTTGCTTATTCTTGTTATTCTTCATCATTTACTTCCTTTTTAGCTTCTATTCATTGTCTATCTAAGCCCTCTTACTATAAAAAGGTAATTCTTGATCCTTTTTTGCAGCAAACTATAAATAAGGAACTTTCTACTTTGCATAATACAGATACTTTGGACTTGATTCTTCTACCTCCTAGTAAGAGTGTTGTTAGTTATTATTGGGTGTATAAGATCAAAACTAACTCTGATGGGTCTATTGAGCGATACAAAGCTAGGTTGGTTGTAAAAGGATACTCTCAACAGTATGGTATGGATTATAAGGAGACATTTGCCCCTGTTGCAAAAATGACTACTATCCGTACTCTTATTGTTATAGCTTCGGTTCGTCAATGGCATATCTCACAACTTGATGTTAAAATGCCTTTTTTAATGGAGATCTTCAAGAAGAAGTTTATATGGTGCCTTCTCCTGGTGTCTCACATGACTCTGGATATGTTTGTAAGTCAAGAAAATGTTATATGGTCTCAAATAAGCACCTTGTGCTTGGTTTGAGAAATTTTATGTTATGATCTCATCTCTTGGATTTGTTTCTAGTAGTCATGATTCTGCTCTTTTTATTAAGAGCACTGATGCAGGTCATATCATTTTATCCTTATATGTTGATGACATGATTATTACTGGTGATTATATTGATGGTATCTTAGTTTTGAAGACAGAGCTGGCTAGATAGTTTGAAATGAAGGATTTAGGTTCTCTTCGATATTTCCTGGGTATTGAGGTAGCTTGCTCACCTAGAGATTACCTTCTTTCTCAATTGAAATATGTTGCAAATATTCATGAGCGGGCTAGACTTACTGATAAGATTGTAGACACTCCTATTGAAGTTAACGCAAGGTATTCTTTTTCTGATGGTTTGCCTTTAACAGATCCTATTTTATATCATACTATTGTTGGGAGCTTGGTATATCTCATCATTACTCGTCCAGATATTGCATATGTTGTTCATGTTGTTAGTCAGTTTGTTGTTTCTCCTACTACTGTTCATTGGGCAGCTATTCTTTGTATTTTATGGTATCTTTGAGGTACAGTCTTTCAGAGCCTCCTACTTTCATCCACCTCTTCCTTGGAGCTACGTGCATACTAAGATGTTGGTCATGACAGTTATTCCACAGATCGTAAATTGGTTACTGGTTTTTGTATCTTTTTAGATGATTCTGTCATCTCTTGAAAGAGCAAGAAACAATCTATTGTTTATCAATCCTCAACCGAAACAGAATACCGTGCTATGGCATCTATTACCAAAGAGATTATTTGGTTACGTTAGTTACTTGCAGATATGGGAGTTTCAATTTCTCATCCTACTCCTATGTATTGTGACAACCAGAGTTCTATTCAGATTGCTCACAACTCAATTTTTCATAAACGAACTAAGCACATTGAGATTGATTGTCATCTTACTCGTCATCATTTCAGGCATAGCACCATTACTTTGCCTTTTGTTTCTTCTTCCTTGCAGATTGCAGATTTCTTTACCAAGTTACATTCCATTTCTCGTTTTTGTTTTTAGTTGGCAAGCTCTCGATACTTGTAGCTGCCGCATCGTAAGTTTGAGGAGAGATGTTAAATAATATATTTATCTTGTTTTATTTATTAAAGGTAGAATAGTATTTTCAACTTAACATATATATATAAGCTCTTAATATTTAGGTTAAAGCAAGAACAATAGTACAAATCAATTGAGGAAAATTCTAACCTCCTTCTCTTAATAAATAAAACAATGTAAATATATTATTTAACACTAACAACCTCCTTATCCACTAGATCAAAGAACTCTTTACACTCTCAGCCCACAAAATGCAAGATTCATAGAAATCAGAACTAAATTATAGCCAAGTTAATTTTCCAAAATGTTGAATGCTATTTGTTTTAAAAAGAAACAAATAACAAAACCTTACCGCTAAAAATTAGTAACACCCCAATCTGTACAAATGGTGAAGCTAAGCATGCCATGAATACATCTGCAGAGCAATAACATGTCTTGAATTCAAGTCAAGAATACATTCCAGTGGTCACTGTAAAGTCATTCGCTTAGCAACACACAATAAGAATTAACTTGAAACATTCTTATGAACAGATATTCAGGGAGTAACTTCTTTGGATTCATTTCATAGAAAAATAGAGACCCAAAAGGAAAAAGAGAAGAGAAATTTTAAGTTAAAATATTCTTTTATGAGTTTTAAATTTTATTTTCTTTCTTGTTTATTTTTTTTTTCAAAATAAATACAAGAAATTAACTAATATAATATTAATAATTACTTCATATTACTCCGTAATCACCATAAAATCTTCGTGTTCAAGACAACAAATACCTATATTTGATGGCATGTGAAGTGGATTTTGTTCTTATTGAAATTTTTTTCCTTTCTCTCATCAAAACAACAGTAATATTTGGGCTTGGCCTAATTAATCTAGTAGGCTTTTTTTAGAAATATTAAACAAAAACAGTTAGAATTTCCTTCTTATATATATTCCACAAATTAACCATTAGAAGAAAAAAATAAAAAGAACAAACTACAAAGAAGAATTTCCTTCTTTGGATTTTCATTTTACAGACTCTCTAGTTAGAGTTGTGTTCAATATTAATAGTGTAACCTCTTATACATAATCTAAGCTATAAGCTATATAAATAAAGACGATGGCTAATACAATTGTTAAGCCTTCAAAATACTTCTTATATCTTAACTTTGTAGCAGAGTCTTCTCCTCTCTAGTCATCTTCTTTGTGATCTTGCTATACATGGATTTTAATCAAGATATAATAGCTGCAGTTGATTCCCTTTTTAATCCCTCTATTGTTAATCCTGCTTTTAACCCCTTAGTTGTTGTTAAGTCTATCATGCCAGTTCTATCCACTGTTCTGTCACCTGGTTCTTCTTCCTCTCTTGCTATGCCAGTTATATCTATTGTTCTGCCACTTGGTTCTTCTTCCTCTCCACCTGCACTAAGGCTGCCTTCGATGCAAACAACGTCCTTGCATTCCTCTGTTGCACTAGCATTTTACTCCTTTCTCTGATTTGTTTCACTGATGTTGTTAGGTCTAGAACTGTTGGTGATCAAAAATCTACATAGGGATATCTTGTGTTTCTTGGTACTACTCTTGTCTCGTGAAAATTAGGGAAACAACGTTGCTCGTTCTTATATTAAAACTAAATACAAGGCTTTAACTTATGGTACAACTGAAATTTTATGGATTCGTTCTTTGTTTTCAGAGCTTTGGCTTCCTAGTGTTTCTACGATTACGCTATGGTGTGATAACTTGGATACTATTTATTTATCAATCAATTTTTTTTTTATGCCCACACTAAACATGTCGAGGTTGTAGCTAATCAGGAGATTCAAATTCACTTCATTTCTTCCGAGAATCAGCTTGGTCATGTTCTTACTAAACCTCTATCTTTTGCGGTCTTTGCTCGTTTTTTATCCAAGCTTCATGTGGGAGCTCTATTTTCAGCTTGAAATGGCGTATTATAAGAAATACACTGCTAGATCATATGACACAATACAAGAAATTATATTTATCTTATATAACTTATATCTTAAATCATGTGTAGGGTGTCACATTGTTAATACTGTACATAACCCTATTTATAGAAATAGAAACTATGACTAATACAATTGTTAAGCTTCTTAACTATTTCTTATATCTCAACTCTACAATTGAAGAGATGATCCAATGACAAGCAGCTACGATTCAAGATTTGTTGATAGCAGCACATGCTCTTTGCAGAAAAAAATTACAGCATTGTGTACAGAAATATAAAGTAAAATTACTATTTCAATTCATACAAGGATCCCAAGTGCACATATTATACATAAAAAGGAACAAGAGAACAAGGACATGGCAACTCATTTTGATCTTGATCCCTAATTATTTTTCCCCTTAATTATCAATGTGTAACAAGAAGCTCCAAAACTGCTAATTTCATCGACAAAATCCTCGGTCTTGTTCCAAATTTCCTCTTCTTGAAAATGTCACTGGATGCCTCCCTTGTTACTTCCTGCATTTAATTAATAATCTCATTAAACATTGACTCAGAACAATGAGGTAAAACACAGTGGTCTTGGGCAGTATATATTGCTGCTTCAGAGATATAGGGCAAGAGATCCATACCATGGAAGCTTAAAAGTGTCTTTCCACCATCCTTGTTTTGAACAGTTGCAACAAACTTTATCCAGTCTTGTGATGATCTCAGAAAAGGTTGGTCTGACAGCAGGTTCTGAATGCCAACATTCATCAATCAACCTACATGGAGATCAAGATGGTTCCCAAAGAAATTAAGCTACTCCCTTGAGGTTGTTCCTCTCATTTCTATGAGCAAGACAATAGTGAGTCAAGCTTAAGAAGAGATTGGAAAACTAAGTAAAACAAGAGAAACTAATAGCTCAAGCCCTGTCTCTAGCTGGTTTTAGGGAACTGCCTTTACTTGATCAATATCGAATTTGCATAAGCAGTCGTTTTCTAGATCCACTGTACCATTCTTGGTTTTGGGACAACTTCCTATTCAATTTGCAAAAGAAATTTAAGACATAATCCAGAACTTACTCTTTTAAATCTTGAGGGTAACTTCTTGCTTTGATCTTGAATGGCGGTCTCTTTTTCTCTAAGCACATCAACTTCACGGCCTCTTCAGGAGTTTTAGGATGGAAAGGCTGCACTCCCTCAAGCATCTAAGCTCAAACGAAAAACAAACAGAAGAAAAGTCCCACTTAGCACTTAAATCCTCAAGTAAAAAACCATGCACTGTGCAAAGAATAGCAGTAATACATATGAAGGAAACAGGAAAGTACAACCAGCTTGCCAAATTAGACTGCGAAGTACCTCGTACAAAATGACTCCAAAGGAGTATGCATCAACGCTTCGATCGAATATTTCATCGTTATAAATCTCAGGTGCCATGTATACATCTGGAAAGCAATACCATCACTTAAATTCAAGTCAAGAACACATTCCAGTAATACCTTTAAAGTTATTCACTCAGCTATATATGATGAGTTTAGATGAAGAGTTCTGCTCTTAAAAGGAAGCAGGATAACAGTGTAAAAGTGTAAGAAAGACTTACTAGAATGGTCAATAAGAGTCCCTGGTGCTAATTTAGCTTTGTCAGGTGAAATGTTTGACAACCTTATCAAACCAAATCCAGCTACCTTCAATAGACCACCATTATCCAGCAAAATATTTCTGGCACCTTACCAAAATTTCCAATATTACAGAACAGTACATCTTAGGAAGCACAAATCAGTTTTCTATTTACACATCACATTAACTTCTGCATTTGTTGTCTTACTTTGGCTTTAAATCGCAATGGATGATCGGATCTGGTTTGCATTCATGAAGGTAGTTTATGCCCCTGATAACAAAAGATCGATCCATGCATCTTAAGAGTGGAAAACATAGAGACTACTCAGAGGAATGTAAAATGGGGTTGCTGTCACTTGGAAGCATTCTAACTGTTCTTTCTGCGTGCATGTGTGTGCTGTGCTTCGTTTTTCGGGGACAAATACAGAATTCGGTAATTGAACAAGCAGAGTTTTTTATGCAAGAAATTCAAACTTGCCTGGCAATATCAAGACCAAATCTCAAAACTTTAGATGGGGACAACCGCCCCTTTTTCAAAAGATAACTTGCTAAGTCACCCTGAAATATACAAATACCACAGTTAAATCCACAAAATGAAAACCTAAAAAAAGCATTCAATCTTAATGCATGAGAGAGGGGGGAAGCATGCTTACTTTAGAATGATATTCTGCAACAATCATCATGGGCAGATTTTGGGTGACAGCACCAACAAACTGAATCACATTAGGATGTCGAACTTTTTCTAACAAGGTTAGCTCATGTTTGAAAGCATTTCTGCCATTCAATGCCACAAAGAGGGAAAAAAAATATCAGGGCTCAATTCTATCATGGCCTTACAACCCCAAATTACTTAACCACAGATGCAGAACAACTGAAGCAGCAAAAAACAAGTAAACATGAACCATTTCTTTAAGAACCAGTTCTCAATGCTAGTCTTAATGCTTAATATAGTACATAAAAGCATGATGGAGCATAGCAGAATGGTTATGCAAGATGAACCTACATGCTTTCAGGGTCTGCAGAACGGTCCTTTTCGAGTATCTTTACGGCAACCTTGGTACCATTCCATTTAGCAACTTGAAACATTCCCTGTCATAGAATTTATCAATTTATAATCATGGCAAGACATCAAAGGAAATTGTTAAACCATATATTTCTACCAAGTGAAGAACTTGAAGTGAGGTTATTAAGGTTGCAATTCTCTGCCTACTTTTGTTATGGAACAGAGGATATGCCAGTCAAACTTCAATTCCCACAAGATCATCTACTAGCTACCAAGCAAACTACAATAAGCTAAACAGTGTTTCTATTTAAGAATCATTAGGAAGCTAACAGATAGTAAAAATGTTCTCACAGCAAGCACAAATTAATGAAATTGAAAGGGAGTAGGATCATGCCTTTGTAATGCCGTCCGACTTTCGAACTTGAAGTTCCAATGGATTGAGCTCATACTCTGGAATCTCCCGAGGATTTGCAACAGTCATTGGTGTCTTCCTGGTGGTTTTCTAAAATAATCCAACATACATAAACACCATACCTCAAACACAGACAGAAAATTCAACAAAACCAAATTAAGAAAGCTAATGATATTTTATTACCGGGGCCTTAGCTCCTCTTGCCTTCAAAATGTTATAAACTTCAACATTCCCATAATACTTAGCATCCGCACATGCCTATCGAAACAAAAACCCAAAACTTCACAAATTAAACGTAACAAGATCAAACAACATATGACTTGAGAATACCCTCATCGTCAATAATGATTATTATATATATAAAAAAAAAAAAAAAGAATCTCATGCTGACTCGAGATTATATAAAAAAAAAAGATGAGTTAATGTAGTAAATTTACCGTGCTGCCCCAGCGATCACGGGCATCAATGTTAGCCCTACGACTCAGAAGGAGCTTGACGACCTCAACATGACCTTCACAGGCAGCAATATGCAAAGCAGTTCTTCCATCCAAATCAATACTATTAACATCAATACCTTCATTCAACAAATCCTCAACTCCTTTAACATCTCCTCTACAAGCCAAGAACAACAAATGCATCGTCGCGTCCAGATTCTCCGGTACACTTAACTCATCATGACCATGAAGCGGACTCCTCCGAATTGGATCCAAAGAAGACTGTCTTCCGAAGCTAAACCTCAAGTTATTCCTCCTCGGATCGAGCGAGGATTGTCTTGAGAATTGCCTGCTGAATGACCTCCTCAACGATCCTGTCGAAAACTGACGTGAGATTCCTCGCTTTAGCTGGTTTGCAAGTCCTTCCATATTTATTTTCTTGGTAGCTAATTGGATGGTTCCCGGTTGCTTGCTTGCTACGTAAGAATGTTGTTTAGAATTTGGTAGCTCAAGGGATCGAGAGCGATCATGAAGGGCTCGCTCTCGACGCCTAACCGAGGAGGAAGGATCGAAGTAGAGGAGCAGAAGGAAATGGAGGATGAGATCCGAGAGAAATGGGATGGGAAAGAGAGGGGGGGAGAGAGAGAAGGTGGGGAGGATTTTGTGGGTTGAAAAAGCCGGTGGTAATATTTTATATATTTATTTTGAGTTATCGTTATGGAGAGTGTCTGTCTGTATGTGGGCTGTCTGTGTGGTGGTGCTTGTGTGGCAGTGTCGACGTGTTGAACGCGGCAAAAGAGCTGGTAACGTCTTAACATCATCAGTTTACTGCAATCACCTCTTCCTCATCCCCATGTTTAGCCCAGAAGCAAAGCCACTCCTTGTTCTAAGTTTTTGCCTTCTGTTACAAAAAAAATTAATATATTTATTCCATGTTTTTACCCCTTCCTTTTCTTTAATTATTTAAGAGAAAGAATATATTTGAATTAGTTTATGGATGGATTAAGATTAAATCATTTCCTTAAATGGTTTTTAAGGATTGTTAAACTCATGTTAGCTCAGAGATTTAAACATGGAAAGTTTGAGAAAATAACTATAACCTTACTCTTTCGAGTTTAAATTCACAGATGTTACTGCGCAACCTTACTCTTTGCTAATTAAATGATTTTGATTGTATGGAAGGAATTGGACAGAGTAAGAAATTGTTCGTGGTCAGCCAAAAGAAGACAAAGGGTATATTGTGTCATTTTACTTGAGCGGGACAAGACCCACGAAGCCCTCATTTGATTATTAATTTTCAGAACAAGTTGATGTTAAGACAGGTATAGTGGGCCCACATGACAAGGCAGTGGACCCAGGATTTATTGACCTGGTGGAAGCCTACAGGCTGTTCAAGAGATTCATGAGCATGCCGCTGTATTTGCAGCCCACGAGAGCTTTTTTATTTTTGTTAACTGTAGCTGTCAGGCTTTGTCAGGCTAAATTAATATGAATATCTTAGTAATTTTTCTTTATTCTAAAATTAATAATTATATAAATTTTTAATGTTTCTAAAATTTATAGTATTTAAACAGGTAATATTTAATAAGCAAACTCATGATGTAACTAACTAGTTAAATTATATTTTTTTTAGGGTTATGTTTTTATTATTTTAAGATGCTACCCGTTAATTTTTAAAGTATTTTTATTGAAAAATATATTGAAGTATAAAATATTTTTTAAATTTTATTTTTAATATTAATATATTTAAAAATTTTAAATAAATAAAATATATTTTTAAAATAAAAAAACAAACTAGTTTTTTTTAAAACGTGGAGTAGCCTCACAGGCAACATAAAAGTTAGAAATGCTATTCAATTGTTTGTCCCATTGACCGACCAGACGAGAAAATCCAAACTCTCAGTAGAGCAGCCCTCGGTATTCTAAGCCAATTTTCCTTTTCAAGTTCTTGCTTTAACTCGGATGATGAATAGATTTATTATTCACATTATCATCTTTTAACA
>Ga0325403_1005799_pt1 | contig 11696 bp, 4 predicted proteins | sample PopdelMetagenome_19_FD_205665 | JGI IMG/M metagenome (GOLD analysis project Ga0325403, IMG submission 205665) | Populus deltoides microbial communities from Bellville, Georgia, United States - Xylem-PdKOR-R4 | ecosystem: Host-associated > Plants > Phyllosphere > Stem > Wood/Secondary xylem...
AAAGAAACCAAACCCTGTGTGCATTTAATTGAAAACCGCCACAACCCGTCAAATTGTTCACAAGCTTTTTCTCTCCTGTCTGTTTCAATGTTTGCTTTTCCGGTATCACCGTGTCTTTTAAAAAAAACTGATTTTTATTTTATTTTAAATTATTTCTTTAAATTTTAATATATTTAAAAATAAAATAAGAAATCAATTACAATTATAATATCAACACTGTTTTTACATCACCTCTGACATAAAGTGTTTGTTTTTGAGGTGGAAGTGAAATTTTGTTCATGAACCCATCAAAAAAAATTAAGAATATGTTTGGAAACACGGTTATAGCTGCGTTCTTAAAAATTTTAAATTTTTTTATATTAAAATTAAATATAGTTTGTATATTTTGTATCGTTTAGATATGCTAATGTCAAAAATGATTTTTAAAAAATAAAAAAATATCATTGGCATGCATTTTGACACGAAAAGTTATTTGAAAAGCACCCACAATCACACTGTCAAACACACACTAAAAAAAAAATTTTATAATTGAATTTTATGTATAAATAAATTATATCTAATCTCAAATTCAACCACAAAAACTAAAATAAACTCATTTTAAATACAGATTTGAAACAAGAAACGAAATTGATCGATTGATTGATTGATTGATTGGGCAGGCCTTGTTTTGAATTTTGATAGCTCACAACCAATTATAGACTCTCTCTCCGTTCTGGATCAATTGTCCTAAAGGGTATTTCACCAAATGGTATTTACATTTCCATTTTCTTTTTAGTAAATTTAGGATATGATGAAGGGTACAAATTACAGAAGCTACGTGAGATATTTATTACGAGTGTGTTTTTTTAAAAAAATAATTTTTTATTTTAATTTTTTTTGATTTTTTTTATGTGTTAATATCATAAATTAATTTTAAATAAAAAAATTATTTTAATATATTTTTTATTTATTAATATCATACACTGCTATATTTTGACCTTTTAATAGACATTTAAATTTGTATTGTTTTTTATTTTAAAGAAGGAAAATAAGACACTAATGTAGGAACTGATGGAGTCTGTTTCTTTCAAAAGGTCAAGGGATGTATTGCTCATCAGCATGGGTTTTCCCAATCGTGCCAAATATGCTGCTCGGCAGTCTTAAGATAAATATAATATCAAAATATAATTATTACATCCTTTCACCTACTTTTTTTATTTTATTTAAGAAAGCGTTTGAAAATGTAGTTCAAACAGTATTTTTAAAAATTTTAAATTATTTTAAATTATTTTCATGTGATAATATCAAAAATAATTTTAAAAAATAAAAAAAACTTTATTTTAATGCATTTCTAAGTGAAAAACACTTTGAATCGCCACCACTACCATAATTTCAAACAAGCCCTGATGACTCCCTCAAAATAAACATTTAATGATAATAAGGTAAAAGAGAAATAACATAAATAATTTTTTTATATTTCTAAAAAATTGTAATACAATTATAACACTGAATTTAGGATTGATAAAATATAGACAAAATAACACAGTTTATTTTTTATTTTTTGCAAAATAACATAGTTTGGTATTTCATACTCTTCTAAAATGCGAAGAATTCAATTCTACGGGAACTAAAAAAAATTGTTAAATAGGCTACAAAAATTATAATAAGACACTTACACACACAACTTGAAGGCATGCAAAAACTCTAGTTAGGACATTACATGTATCATCAAAAAGATTTCTATGAAATGAATCCAACAACACCAAAGTAGATCACCAATGATAATAGAGTGGATCACATTTGTTGTCCAAAGGTGACTGGTGGCTCACTTGCATTTGGATAGTAAGTGTGGTCCATTACGGTTACCTTTGGTGACTTTTTTTAATCTCACAATCAGAGTTTCAATGTGATTCTGGGATCTCATTTATTCATTCTTTTTTTTTCTCTCCTCTCTCCTAGCAACCTATTTAACAAAATTTTCCTAAGTTCTTGCACTTTTCATGTGTGAGAACTTAACTTTTTTCATTTTAAAAGAGCGGACAATACCGAACTGTGTTATTTTACAAATATATTAGGTAGAAAATCCTCAAAGTTCGAGAACTTGAAAAGAAAAAAAACCATAAATGATGATGTTGAATGTGATTAGACATAACAATAACACATTAGACACAACTATATATAAGAGAAGTCATGTAAGACCTTTCCAGCTAAGGATATTTTTTCTTTTTAACACACTTGGCAAATTCTTTTAGCAAGATAGCATAGAAGAGAAAAATATCAGGAAAATAACATAGTTTAGTAAAAGATACAAAACACATTCATGTCTTTGACTCAAACATGTGAATTCTATTTGCATCTCTATATAAAACATGCGAAAGAGATTCACATCTTTAATTGAAACCTAAAATTAACCCTAAATACAAACCTTAAACTACATTAATCCTAAATTAACCTCAAATACAAACCCTGAACTACCATAACCCAAAATACAGACCTTAAACTACCCTAACCCTAAATTAACCCCAAATGCAAACCCTAAACTACCATCGCCCTAAATGCAAATCTTAAATTACCGTAACCCTAAATTAATCATAATTTAATTTGAATATAAACCCTAAACTATCATAACCCTAAATTAACCTCAAATGCAAACCCTAAACTACTCTTACCCTAAATTAACTTTAAATACAAATCTCAAACCCTTGATCTCCAACCATAAGCACTAACTCTAATTCCAAACCCTAAACTGCTAAACCTATAATCTTTTCAAACTCTTTAAATCCAAAACCCAAACCCATAATCCATAATACGAAACCCTAAACTTTTAAATCCATACCCGAAACCCATAATCCATAACTATAAACCCAAACTCTTAAATCCATACCTGAATCTATAATCCCCAACCATTTATCCTTAACTCTTAATTCCAAAACCTAAACCTATAATTCTAACCTTAAACTCAAAAGTCTTAAATCCAAAACCTAAATCCTAAATACAAACTCATAATCCCTAAACACAACTAGCACTAAATTCAAACCCAAAATCACAAAACAAAATGGACAGGATATCGTTAGGTTTTTTTAAAAAAAAATGGCATTAAAATTACAAATTACTTTACATTGATGAAATATTTTAATATTGTTTTTTCTCATTTATTATAACATTGATTGATCTTTGCAATAACGCAATATAACAATACACCACATTTGTTCACCTATAATGGTCATCGTATTCGTTAACCTATAAATGCGTACTTTGCAATTATAAACAACTTGTTGTCATTGATCGCATATTTACTTGTATATTTATGACTTTAAGTTCCACTTACTTGTCTAAAATAAGTTTGAATGTTCATAATATAGAAGATAATATTAAAATCTCAACTTGATAAGTTTAAAACAATTATAAAAGTATAACAAAATGCATAAATAAATAAATAAATAAAAATAAAAATGCATAACTAAATAAATAACACAACATAATTATACTCTCTACATATAACCTAGTTTATGAGCCAACTTCATCAATAACATGACTTTCTAATACGTGAGTCGTCTCATCCTTCGACACAACATCATCTAGATATAATGTCTCCCCAAGCATCTCGAGTGTAGTGCAGTATGATTCGAACCAATGAGACGTATTATAATGAGCAAGTGTATTATATTCCATGTCACGAAGATAAGCAATGACTTCTTTATTATCCCATAACAAATTACCAACCCAATTCTCAACAAATACAATTATTAATCCATAAATAAAACGCTTTTAACATCATATATTAATTACAAAATATATGAAATACTTAAAATATTTTGAATTCGTTGTGCATGTGGCTTATATTCCATGATTTAGCATGAAGGAACTTGCATCGGGTTTGGAGTGATGATATGCTATGTCATACCTTAATACCACTTATGTATCCATCTTTGCAAACAACAATATTAAGCATGATGCCATTAATAAATCATCATCCGAGATTGTGTATTTATAATGTTCTAGACATACACTTGATCTCATACCAATTTAAAAGGATGTTGAATATATCATTGTTGTTAAGAAGATGACTATAGATGTGTTAGCAACGTTGGATGAAGTAAGATGTAAATTGATGAAAACTAATGCCAAATATAATGAGGTTGTTAATAGACACTATCGTACTAAAGTATTAAAGGAAAGAGATAGGGTGATTGTGTTTTTATGTAAAGAGATATTCTTGGTAAGGTTGCATAGTAAGTTGCATCATAAGAAATATAGTCCTTACACCAAAATAAAGAATGTTAATAACAATGCTTTTATTATTGATCTACTAGATAATATGAGTATTTCTATAATCATAATATTTTGATATTTATCTTTATTATGATGATGAGCCATTATATCTAGAATTTGATGTTAACTCGAGGTCAAGTCTTTCACAAGTACAAGGGATTAACATGAACTTGTTGTAGATATGTTTATGAACCGGATAGATAAACAAGGCAAAACCCATGAAGAAGCTTGGACGCGTCAAATGCACAGTCAAATAAAAATAGCTATAACTTTAGACCTGACTATTGAATTGGGCTTAAATTTTGATAAATGATTTTACAAGCTCAATTCTATAGGGGACTCGACTAGCTATAACTAGTCGAGGTGTGAAAAACTCTTAAATTAGGCTAGAATATGTTTTTGCTATTCTAATTATTTTTCTAATTGATTTTAGAGTTTAATTATTTTTTATCTTTAGTTTTGAATTCTTTTGGTTAGGTTAGGTTTAATATCTATATAAATAGCAATTTTTTTAATTAAATTATTAAATTTCATCACTACTAGAAAACCGATAAATACAAACGGAAATACCGAGAGATTTTATTGACGGACATATTCCCTCGGTATATACCGAGGGAATTACGGAGGGACAAAAAAATTAAAACAAAGTAAAAAAAATGATGACGTGTCAGGATTTACCAACGGAATTACCCGTCGGTAAAATCCGTCGGTAAATCCGTTGGTAAACTTGTTTACATTGTTCATCATGTCAATTACAAAGGGAATCATCGACGGATAAAATCCGTTGATATTTTTCAGAGAGCTCCAGAACTGTTCACTTTCCAATTGCACTGTTAATTGTTGTTCTTTACGGACAAAATCATCGACGGATTGAAAAGTCGTCGGTGTTATTTGGCGGTTTTCTGAAAAAATTCAATTGATTTAAAATTTTCATTTAAATATTACAGACGGAATCACTGACGGACTAAAAAATCATCGGTAATTGTTGACGGTTTCTGAAAAATTTTTACGAAATTAAAAATTTAAATTAAATATTACCGACGGAATTACCGACAGAATAATTAAAAATATTAATATTCAATTATCCATCGGTAAATCCGTCGCTAACGTGCCCCAATAAAAAGCCCGAATCCCTTATTTCACAAGAGATAGACTTATTTCTTCTTCTTCTTCTTCTTCTTCTTCTTCTTATTCTTCTACTTCTACTTCTTCTTCTTCTTCACCACTATATGTAAAAAACATCATTATCTATTTCTTTCTCTTCTTTTCTCTCCTCATCTCCTTCTATTTTTCTCCATGCTCGGGTATGTCTTCTTCTTCTTTCTTCTTTTATCCTCTTAGTTTTTTTTTAATTAATATGCTTTACGAAAATTTTTTTCTCTTCTAGCTTCACTTGCAACTACATTAAGGTAAGATTTTTCTTCTTTTTTCATGATTTTTTAACCTTTTATATTTGTTTTATATTTTATTTTTAATTGTTTTTGTTCTTAATAATTGTATAAATGTTGTTGTGAGATTTGTTTTTTCATATGAGATTAATTTTTAGTTGATTTATTTGTAGGATTTTTAAATTTTTAGCAATTGCAACTTCATTTTTTTCATATGAATTTTTTAGTTGAATTTATTTTTTCATATTATTTATTTGTTGCAAATTTGTTTGAGTTCATTTTCTTATTTTTTTTCAAGCATTTTGAGTATATATTATACAGTGTTGATTTATGTTAATTTAATTATTTTATAATTTTATAAAATGAATTTTTTTTAAATAATTACCGACGGAATTACCGATGGAATTTCTATCGGTAAATCCGTTAGTAATAAAAAAATATTATTACCGAGAGATATACCGATGAAATGAAGCGGGTAATTTTATTTTTTTATTTCCGACGGATAAAAAATTGCCGGTGAAGATTCACTGACGAAGCATTTCCGTCGGTGATGTTGTCGGTAAATTAATTACCGACGGAATATGTGTCTTACGCCGACGGAAAAATTCCGTCGGTAAAACTGTTAAATCTTGTAGTGCATACTTTTTAGATAATAATAGAGTTTTCTTTACCTATTTCTCGACAATTTAGGATTATGATATTAGAATTGGAATTCAAAAACCTTAGTTTCATCTACACTATACTTTGCGTCACTTGCCACCATTATGAGATAAATAATACACTCAACCTCATCGTCTAATCTCATGTGAAGTCCCCGTCCCTCCTTGACAAAAGGGGATTTATTGTAGCTAGGAAGTGAAAATTTCAAGCTTAACATGCTTTACTTGAAAATCTCAATAAAACTGGAAACATCAAGGGCCAGGGGCATGAGGAATAAACTTTTTTTTAACTTTGAGATGATATATTTTGCTCCACTTCTGATTGGTCCTAGCTGTGTGTTAGTCTTCATAACCCTACCTTCGTTGAGGACTTTACAAATCCTGCTTTACTTTTGTCAGTTTCAGTTCACTGTGTGTGGCAGAATATTTTATAGACAAATCCATAAACAATTCGGATAATTTTAAAAGATAAGCACTGCAAAGAGACGTTCACTACTTTTAATGCTTTAGATTGCATCTAGTGTTCTGCAAAATCAACCAGAATCGGATTCGTTCTCCCTGCTGCAAAGCAAGTCAAAAGTATAGTAGCATATTCATTAATTTACATTCAAATCAATAATGGTGCTTTTGCTTCAACTTCGATTTGTTTATCTTGTGACCGGATTATAACCCGCGCGTATCGGGAAAAAAAATCAGGTAAGGTAACTTAAATCGTAAAGAAAACTCTAATTTAATTACTTTAAATATCAATTATTTTTATATTTAAATAATAAACTAAACCAGCCTAAATAATAATATCCCAATTAAATGAAACTTTCAACCTAATTAGAAAAGAAATTAAAAAATTATAAGAAAAACAAAGAAAATTCCGAAACAACTTTTAAATCTAATTTAGATATATAAATAACTTCAACCGGTTACGTGGAGCTAACCTGCTATAGAATCGAGGGATTTTAGGCAGAGTTTCACTTTGCAAGATTGATAACGTATAACGTTTCAAATGACTCTCTTTAGGTTCAATCAACTAGTAATTTCACCAAAATTTTACACTACATATGAACATGAAGATATCATGCAAAGTAAGTGTCCTGAATCCTAAGGGGTTCTGATTCACGTCCAATAAAGCTGAATGTTATTTGAAGATGGCAAAAACTAGCGATTGTGAAAGGTGGTTTCGCAAACCAAATTCAAGCTGGTTGATTTCTTCACCCTATTCTTCCAATGGACTGTGAAAGCTGCAATTCAGCAAGACAAGTTATAGTTACATGGACCATGAAAGAGAGAGATGGGTTATGCATATATAGTAGTACTATTTTACAAGAAACAGGACGGAGGTAACAGTAACAGGAGAAGTAGCTTGTTACAAACTCAAGGTCATTTATCTTACATTTACATACAAGTAGCGAGCTCAAACACAAAACTAGGCCACACATATAACCTTACTTGTAAGGCTTCGTGATGATTACACACGACAGGAACCATCAGCTTCAGATGAATTCTAAGGATTTCTGGCACGGTGTCTAGATGCAAAACGATCAACTAATGCAAGCGCATTGCTAGTGACCTGAGCAACATTGTTGATCCGGCGCTTGATGGCAACCTTTACATTTCCATCCATTAGATGGCCAGCAAAACCATCAAGGCAGGTGTTCTCATCAGTTAGTGCAGCACTAACCCAAGTCTGCACGTTACTCATATGCCACAAAAAGTCTCGACCACCAGCTCGACCCGTACGACGAAGCTCTCTGACTGACTGGCTAAGTCGATCCACACTATCACCCATGTTTTCTATGCAGTCCTTCGCCGCTTGGTACTCTCTAGGCTTAATCCCCCTAACTTTAGTCATCTTGGTCACAAATGCTGCAGCTGACCTAGCCCTGGCTAGACTCACTGACAAGGCAGTGAGAGCTAGACGTCGCTCATTTCGTTGAATGACACTAGCATAACCTGACAAGCATCCGACACATAACTCTGGATAGCGAGTAGCCTTGCATGAGGACTTGATGAAATCTGTGGGGCTGGAGGCAGACCCTGCCGTGCCAACCAAGTAGAGGGCAAAGGAGAGCAACGTTAAGAAAGAGACAGGTTTTGCCATGTCTTTGAAGAAGAGGAATGAAATGATTTCCATGACCTGAATGAAAGCATGGGATTGTTATAAAGAGTTCAAGAGGTGTTATCTATCTTCTATAGGATTAAAAAAAAGAATGTCACATGCCCATGATCGCCTTCTTTCTTCTGCACCTTTTGGTCTTTTCATTCTTTATTACTACTGCCATGCTTTTCCACGATGCAGCTCCAAAGAATTGAAAACTTCAAATTCTTCTCTTTCTTCAAATACTCAATAGTCCATCATACTAACGAAGATATTTTTCAAAACATGCTTGCCTAACCTCCTAAAATGAACAAATTAAGAATGCTAACTAAATCTACTTTATCAACGAGGCTCAAGCTCCACTAGTACCAACACTCCTCCTTTAAGGAGAGGTTGCGTGTTCAATTCTCCAAAGAAGAATCAACCTCAGTTCCAACACAACAAGAAAAAAACATCCACTTGATTCAGAAAGTGAAAAGGAGCAAGTTGAGGATTCTTTATTCGAGAAACTAAAGAAGAAGAAAAAACTCATGCGTTAAACTTTACATATCATGTAGATAGACATGCCAGCTGTGGAGGGTTCTGGATGATTCTTGCATTAAATATTTCTGATATAATCTACCTAGGTCTATGTCTATGTCTCGTATTTCAACCATAAGCAAACCAGAAAAAACACAAGTTCACCCAGAGTTAACCTTGGTTTTTATGTGCCTTCCACTCCACATCACCCAACATCAGCCATAAGCAACATGTTAATGTCACTGTGTTGGTTAACTTCACTGACTAATTGTATCCGTTTAGACAGGCAAGTGGCAAGCCTGTTTCCACAATTTTCTTACACCTGGGTGGAAGTGAGATGTCTAAAAATTATTGTTGCTTCTATTTATACAGAAGCAGCAAGGTTCCATCCTTTTCAGCCCATTATTTTCACTAGATAGCCTCTCCCGCATCTATTCAGCCCATTGTTCAAACACACAAGGTCCAGAGCACGATACTGTATGACTTATAACTTATTTAAGTGCTTTAGAAATATATACATATTTTCGTATGACTATTACTTGAACAACATTAATTTGGCTTCGATGCGTCGACTGAAAATTTTATGATATTTAGAAGGTGATTGAGAAATAGTCCACACAATCCACATTTTGTGGTGTTTTGGACAGAATTTGAAATGTAGCCCATGCATGCATAGCACATAAATCTCATGCCATACAAGCTTTTAGCTGGGTAAGAATTCCAATTCAGTAATGTTTCAGTGTGGTTTAACGAGCTATGACTTCAGTTAATGTTTTTTTTTTTTTTTTTATAAAGCATAACTTTATAGGTACAATCATGTGCTTTCCTTTTAACACATGATTTATCTAACTAACGGTTATAAATCAAACACATTTCCAGGCCAAATTCATATATATAAAAAATATGCATCATAATTGAAAGGTTTCATTATTCACCACCTTCATGCTGAATGTCATGTACTTGAGAATGGTTGCACGTAGCTTTTCCATGAAATCTGTTGCTTCTTTCTGCTCAGCACCAATCGTCTATGGGTTCAGTATAGTATAGCATAACTTATTGTTAGTTGATCGATCAACTAGCAAATCATGAACTTAGAATATTAGGATTTTTGTGTTGGAAGATTTATTTAAAAACATGGTTAATGAATATATTTGAGGTCAAGTTAAAAATGAGCTTCATTTATTTTTAAGGTTAAAACTTTGTTGTAATTTAATTTCCACCATATATAAAATCTTTAACATGGAATATTAATATGTTTTAAATAAAATATAGATGAATAAAAAATTAATCTCAAAAAATCATTAATTGATATGTTTTGATGAAATTCAAAACCCTATAAAAGAATTTTATTCAACTAGCTCGTGAAAGAAACAACTTTTTTTTATGTTTATATAGTGGGAAGATAACAACTTTAAATTAAACTCAAATAATATCAAAGCTACTAGAAGAGAGAGGTCCTAAGCAAAGTAGGTTTTGAGTTAAAACCCATACACTCTCATGCGCGACTTGAGTTTGGGCTTCGGGTTGGACCTTGGTTTATTGTAAAATTATATTTTGGACAATAAATTATTATTTTTTTGCCAACTAAAATTTGGGCTTAAGTTTAGACCATGAAGAATTATTTCTTTCAACCCAAGAATATTAGAATCTGATCGGTTTTTTCAGAACTCTTTCGACAGTATAAATATTTTAGCTTAAAAGTCACCTAATTTAAATCCAAAAATATTTAGACTTAATTATGGTTTTATAATGGGTAATCAAAGCTGTTAAGTGAGGAATTACATCAGCTTTTGATTCCTAAAATTCTCTATAAAAATGAGTTGAAGAAGAGTGTTTGAAGGTGGTTTATTTTTATATTATTTTGACAAAATTTGACACTTTTCTGGCTTTAAAATTTTGTTTCCTCTCTAAATTTTCTCCTTACTTAGAGCTTAGGTTCAATTCTTGTTGAGGAATAATTAAGTACTATTTTTTTTGTTTGTTGGCATTGTTTAGGAGTGCATCTAAACAAGATGGTGTTTTTGAAATTTTGATAAACTTATTAAATAAAGTCCTTTTACACCAAATTAGGAGCAATAAAGTCTTAAGAATAGATGATTAATTATTGACAGTGACAAAACTTGATCAATTTTAAAATATTTCAACAAGTAAGTATCATTTTTTTATTTCGTTTAATCTTATGCATTAGCATGCATTCTAATATTGTGATTCACTCATTTATACAATTTTTTTTAATAAGTACATTAGTCTTTTTGTTATGATTGCAAGTTGCCATATTTTTATTATGTTGCATGTTTATAAACTAAACGTAATTTTTCTCACTTGTATAGTTTTTTTGTGTGAATTTTGGATAATAATTTTAAGGCTTTATCATATATTATTAGTTTTTGTTTAGTTTATAATTCTTTGTGATAACTAGATGAATAGTTAAATCTTTGTGTTAAAAATTTATTTATTTGTCGATTCACATTTTTTTAAAATTGATGCATATAATGTGTTCCTGTGAACTAAACAATAAAAAAAACTTGTTTAAGTCTATCATATAATTCTGCAAGTTATTTGTTTAGTTTATATATGTAAATTTGCAATCATGTATGGTGTGCTAATTGTTTAATTTGTTTATACAAATTTATATTTATATTGGTATGCTTTTTGTTTAAACAAAATTAAAATGGTATGATGCATGATAATTGGATAATATTTTAAAATAATCTTGCTTAGTTAAGAATATTTATTTTCTAAGATTTTCTTATAATTTTTAAGTAAATATAATTATTATTGCCTATG
>Ga0325403_1005801_pt1 | contig 11691 bp, 7 predicted proteins | sample PopdelMetagenome_19_FD_205665 | JGI IMG/M metagenome (GOLD analysis project Ga0325403, IMG submission 205665) | Populus deltoides microbial communities from Bellville, Georgia, United States - Xylem-PdKOR-R4 | ecosystem: Host-associated > Plants > Phyllosphere > Stem > Wood/Secondary xylem...
TATCCGAAATTATACAAATAGAGTCAAAGTTATTTCTTCATTTTTGATGTGATGGTCTGATCTCATTGGTTCACTTGGATTCTCTTTGCATTTAGTATTTGCCTCTTTCCTATCCTTTCGTTTAACTCGGAGCCTTCCTATCTTTTAAAGCTAACAACTAACTAATGATATGTCTATATTAATTTGTAAAAAAAAGGAAGTGTAAAATGATAAATCTTCTTCATTTATATGTGGTGATTTTTGTTTTATAACCAAAGTTTTAAAAATCTGCATATGTTGATTTGATCTATTTCTTTAGTTTGGAAAGATAAGTTAAATGAATATTCACAGCCATTTTTGCAAGTATTTTGCAGCTCTTTTCGTTACCCAAAATTTGTAAATTTTATTTCCAACATCAACGACTTGGTTTTGCACCAAAGGCACTATAAATGGCACTAACTAATGGGAGCTCAAATCCTTCGATGTCCAAAATGAAGCCTACACTCTAGCTAGGGTCAAAACTCGACTCCACAGAATCAAGGCCACAAAGACTTTGATTATTGCTTTAAAAAATAATTCGGGGGTCAAACCCAAATTATACTCGAGAGCTGACGAAAGGGCGAGTAATGACATGACAAGGCGAATTGATTATCATGATATCACCTGTTTGCTCTTTCTACAAAATGCAATGAATCTTCCTCTCACTACAAAAAAGTGAATATCTTATGGTTCTCCCAGTAAAATGGCCCCTCAGAAAAAGAGAGGGAGTGATATTGCCCAGGACCGGTCCTTTTCAGTCAATTTGGTTTTCAATAAATAAAGATATTTTTGGCCCCTCTTTCAATCCGAATCTCTTTTATTGTGTGGTCTTTGCCTTTCTGTTGTTTTTGTGTTTTGAACTTCATTAGTGAAGTATTTTATTTCCGATAATCATTTTTGAAAGTTTAATTTAGGTTACAAGTTGTTTTTTTTTTTCGTTGTAAGGACAGTCGTAAGAAAAACAAATTATTTAAAATATAATTATTGATGATTTGCTTAAAATTCAACAAATAATAGCTAATTAATTTCTAAAGCTGACTAAAAAATAGTATAATGAGATTCAAATAGAGGAAAAACAAAACCTAATGCTTTTCTTTCTTTTCTTGAACCGGAAATTCTTATTCGTGTCCGGTCGGAGCTAGAAGCGGAGCTAGGAAATTTTCTTAAGAAAACCCAGGATTAGAAAAGTTTCTCTAGAGGACAAATTAAACTTGAATTTTAATAGTTTTTGTTCTAAAATATAAAAATTTTCTTTTTATAGGTACTTAATATTAATGTTTTTTAGGGCTCGTCGCCCACTGTTAACCTTCCCTGGTCCAATATTGAGACGTATTATTTCACATTTCAATCTATATGAACTGTATCAGCTAATTATTAAACAATTTTAATCCACATAAATTAATTTGACGTAAAATTCTCTCACATAAATCAGGTTTCTGAAATGGAATGCAAAGAGTCTTCTATGTAGGGTGCTTTCTGATTGGAGAACATATTTATGCTTTGAGACCAAACGACGACAGTTAAAGTCTCAAGATCCACCTGAAACAAACCTTGAACATTACAACTAATTAATATTTGTCTGTGACATTAATTATATTATACCACACAAAATTCAATTAATTGATCGATCATTACCATTTCAATTATATTATACCAATTGACAAATGAAAAGATTTGAAATGTCGCCGTATAAGGTTTGATCAAGAAAGGTGCATGAAGATATCTCCTCAAGACAAAAATGAACAAAAAGGAGATGCATTCCCCTTCAAAATTGTGTGGTGACTCGTCAAGGCAGATTGCTGTACATACATATATCATCTTAGTTTCTAGAAAAAAGGTTCATATACCTGCTTTCATGTGGATGTGAATCACGTTTTGAAGGGAAGACAAAACATCAAAATCCCATATCCAATCTACGAGAAGCAATAAAGTTACAAAAGCTAACATGCAGCTTCTGATCTTCAACGTGTCCTTACCAACGAACTGATTTTTCCTTGCTGTTTGCGCTGGTGCGGGTGTGATAGAGTAAATGATTTTTAATCTCAACAAAATGGAGTTTCAGGGGTGGTTTTCATTGGAGTTATATCAATATTTAATTTGAAAAAGAAACGGCTATTATAATAAGTATCATTTTATTTATTTTTATTTGAAAAACAAAAATGACTATTATAAGTACTAAGATAGATATAAAACAATATCTTTATTACATTCGGTATCTGTTTAATTAGCTATATATATAGAGACAATTGTCAAGGAGCTATTTTAATTTAAAATTTTAAATTATTAAGTAAAACTTAATGAATTATATTATATTATTTTCTTAACACAACATCTTAAATAAATGTTCTTTTAAATTTGTATAAATCTATCATTATTTTATATATAAATATTAATAAATTATATTAGGTATTTCAGTTTTGAGTTTTACGAGTCATTGAACTTTTGGAAGGCTCTTCTGCCGTGTTCTATACATTCGATAATTAAGTTCGAGTTTTATACAAATTAAAGGCTTGGGTTTTACAGTGGATGGTTTATTGTCAACCTTTCCATATTATTCTTGTATTCATATATTTATTCAATGGAAAATTATAACGACTCCTTTGAAATACCATGAAATCACAGAAATTGTTCAAAATTTTGATTAATTTATATATATAAAAAAATCCCTTCTTATATGCATAATTAATTCCTTTAATATTGTAAATTTTTTATAAATAAAAAATAATCTCAACTTAAAAGTTTAAGTTATAAAAATGATTTTGAATTAATTTTTTTTAACATATTTATCAAATAAAAACCCTTTAAATATGAATGTGACTCTGATATTAAAATATTCTATTGACTCAAAAATTTAAAGAGTACACTTAACAAGAGCACTGTGAACCAAAGAATTAACAGTTCAAAATTAACTTTGTAGTTTTAAACTCAGTTAATTTCAAAGTTGAATAAACTAACTTAGCTTCGTATAACAACTTTAGATTATCTTAAGTTTTTGTGGTATAGAATTTCACACAAAACAAATCTGTTTTAAATTTTAAATAAGACCAACAAATAAAAATATAATATAAAAAACAATTAATAAATAATATTATTTATTTTAGATAAGGTGTATTTGGAGTGATGTACTGTTTTTTCTTTGTATAATTAATTCTCTTTCCTAAACTCTTGTAGATCATTAAATTTTTTAATAATTATATAGCATTTATTAACTTTATAATTATAACTTTATAATTAAATCTAAAATTTTGTTCAACATTCTCAGGAAGCAACTTGCCCATTTGCTTTTGTGTACATCACAATATTCCTCATCTCCATCAAATAAACACCTCGGATAGCTTATTGAGATGAAAGTTATCATGGGTTTGAATTTTTTTAAAACATATAAATTAAAAAAAAAATTAAAATTAATTTATTATTCGTTTATAATTTATCTAAATCAGGAGAATATTCCAAGTTAAAAAGCCAAATTGAAAATTAAATTCCAACCAATTTTAAACTTTAAGAGTAAGTCAACTCTACTTTTTATTTACTTCAAACATATCTAACCCATGATTTGAAGCAAAATTCCAACGTAACAGTGACCATATATATTAAATAGGCTGATCTTTCTTCCAAATGCAATGCATCCTCTTTTTGACAAGAGAGGAAAGGGACATGATGGCATTCTCTTCGAGACAAATTACGTTTTTTTTAAAAAAAAAAACAATAAAGACAACCAAAAATACAATTTATATTAGAATTGATCTTAACTTTAGTTTTGTATCATGTGCTGTGTCCGCGCTGTTAATTTTTCTACTTCCAGGTTGTACTAAAATTTATCATCTCCATATCAGCTAGGCTAAAAGTTGATTACATCAATGGTGGATTTTTCTAACATTGATGCTTTTGAGACTTAGAATTTAAGAAAAAGATATAGGTAGAAATATGTCCGGACGCATAAATTAAAATAAAATATAATAACTTCAAAAAATAATGTGGAAGTAAAAAATAGTAATACTGTGGTAATGATTACTATTTAAAATATTTTTTTAAATATATTTAAATAATATTTTTATTTTTTAAAATTAATATATCAAAATAATTAAAAAGAAAACCTGCAACTTTTAGAAACACGCGACCTGCTGCGTTAAAAAATAAAATAAAAGGAGATAAAGATTTCGTGAACAATTATGGACATTGAAACTCGGAAAGCTACAGTAATCAGTCATCTTGCTGTTAATTACTGATAAGAACGGAAGCGAAGACCCATCCCGTCAAAATGCATGCATACTATTAGCCTAGACTAACGCCAGCTAGCACACTAATTATTGTTATTATTATCGGCATAACCATCAACTTAATTAAGAAAATTAAGGCAAATAATTTTGATGTTGATGAAATCACACAAGGATCCTAATAAATGTAAATGGTTAATGTAGATATATAGTTTCTATATACCATCTTCTCCTTGGGTTGAATTGAATAACTTTCTTCTAAGAGATCTCTACCAATTAAAATTTAGGATTTCTAATTGGGATTTTGAGTTCAAGGATTGAAAACAAAGAAATGAGATTTAGGAACGAAAGAAATTATCCTCGATTGTGTGGCTCTAGATCAGTTAGGCCTTTTGTTAAATGAAAAACCTCATGAGTTTGTTTTTTATTTTTTTTTAGAGTGTGGTTGTTGTTGTTTTTTAAAGTGTTTTTCATGCCGAAATGCATCAAAATGATGTTTTTTTATTTTTTAAAAATTATTTTTAAAATAAACACATCAAAATAATTCAAAACATATAAAAAAATTAAAATTTTTAAAAATATGATTTGCACCACATTTTCAAACTGTGTAAACCGCGTTGTTCCCAAACGGTAAGAAATTATGGATAGAATAAGTTCAATGTTTAAATGGAAAATTAAAAGTGCGCCTACACTTGTGTGTTGTCGTATATTTCTTTTACAATATAGTAATTAAATTCAACAGTCAGCGGTAAATAACCTGTTAATACAAAACCACGAAACTTTTTATAGATCAAGTTGTATTTTAAACTAATTTAGAGATAGATTTAGTCAGATATTTTGACTTGGCTAAACCCAAGTTAAACTTAATAAAGTTAATTTTAAGAATTATTTTTTATTTAAAACAATATCTTTTGATTTTAATTTTTTTAATTTTATACTACCATTTTAAAATCAAAACTATATCATTTTAGAATTTAGGAGGCAAAACTCATATCTGAGCCTTGAATAGAATGAAATTCCAAAAGAATTTGATAACTATGATGGAGAAAAAGCAAATACACTCTTGTCCCAAAGGATTATGCTTTGCTCTCTTCTTCTTCTTCTTTTTTTAATCTTTTTTTGATAGGGAGTAAATGGTTTCATATGCAAGAAATTAATATGATTCAGGTTCTTGCTTGAATGATCAAAAGACCATGACCATGTTCATATCAAAACAAAAACAATATAATTGTTTCAATACCTAAAAATCAGTGTCTATGAAAGAAAAAAAAATTCCTAGAATGCAATTGCAACGGCATGTAGCAGATTCTTTCCCCTCTAATAAAGGCATGGACTTGAGTTAACAACAACAAAAAAATAATAATAAAAAGTAAATTTCATGAGGAAGTTACTTCGCATAAGACAAAAAAAATAGATTATATTAGGTGGTGGAATTAATTAATTTTTTTTATCTTTTTGTGGTTTATTGAATTTACCAACAATTTCTTCTCCCTTGTAAATGCCAACAAAGAATGCAGAAATAACAATAATTGTTATAATAATAATAATTAGTATATACAGAGTATGGAAAAAAAATATAACTAGCAATAATGTCTCAAAATATATAAGTAACTTAGAAATAAAGTTTATGTGTTGAATAATTGGTTAATCTTTTTGTTCTAACAATCAGATTCATTCTTTTTAGTTAAAGTGATTAGTAGCTCGGTACCTGGTGTCTGGTAGCCGGTACCTACAAAAGATTCTCATTTATAGATTTAAGAACTCTCATATGTTTAAGTAAATATCTTTTTAGAGAAAAAATATAATGATATTTTAAAGAGATAAATTCTGAAAATATATATATTAAAAATATTGAGAATGTAGAGATTATAAACTTTAAACTTAAAGAATTCTTATAGCATTTATAGTTCATGAGTATTATCCTTTATAAAAAGAAAAGGTTGGAGTGTTATTTTACTCTGATAGTATTTAATAAAAAAATAAATATGATAGTTCATTGAAAGATTTTAGTTTATACATCTAAGAATATAAAAAGAATATAATATAAAATATAACTGAGATTATAAAAATTAATTTTTTCTACTAGATCAAACCTAACTAGTTGATACATGGATATTGTCTTGAGTTCATCACATAGCTAAAGTCAAATATATATGAGTTGAGTATGGTAGAATGGCAAGTCCGTAATACTGGTGCCTATCCAGAGAACCATAGAGCCACACCCAGGGGCCAAAAGGCCGAGGAGCCTAAGGGCAAAGAAGCCAAGAAGCCACGGGCCACATCCAATATCATAATTCCTAATAATTCTTATTTCATCAACTCGTATTGCCATGTTTTGGAATTCTTCTGTTATTTTTCATTCATCATAACAATTTGAACTGAAAAAATTAACAAAGGACAATATATATCATCCTCTTTCTCAGCATCGTTTTTCTTCAAATCTCCATTTAAAAGTAGACGGGAAGAGAGAGAGAGAGAGAGAGAGAGAGAGAGCATGACTGAGGACAGAACCTGAATTTTCTTGTTAATGTAATAAAAATATAGACAACAAACTTGAATCAACCTCCCGTACAGTTACATTCCCAAAGAGCAAACTTCTTCATCTTTTTGCAGAGGCAAGAGAGTTATAGAGCTTGATTTGCTGCTTTCCACTCCCCTCTAAACTGACTTTTAATTAGACATCTTGTTCAAGCTTTGAAACATAAGAAGCCCCAAATTAAACAGAAGCGACAGCGATATGGGGCTCAGCTGTTGATGAAGATAAAGCCAAGAAAAGCAGAAGAATCATGATGAAAACTGGAACAAAAAGAAACAACAAAGGCGGCGGCGATAACGGTGGCAATACCAGCGGCAACACCAGTAAAGACACTGTCAACACAACCATGGTAACAACTGATCTCAAGCTAAAAAAACTCAACATCAACTTCTATGCAAAGACAGCAGCTAGCATAAACATTCTTGAAACCTTGTATCATGACCATTATCTTCAAGTTCTTGCATGATCATTAGTGGCCATGCCTACAGTATTGAAGCACTTTCTTTGTTTTATGTTCTTAATCTTAGTGGTCAAGGGGTACTAGGAAAATTTTATGGTTTATGTTGGAAAAGTGGGACAGAATTTGAAAGTAATGGCTTGAAGAATTCATCAAATCGGTCCCACAGAAAACCTTATGTCTTCGTTCAATTAACTTAAATTTATTGTATTTATATATAATAAAAAAATGTCCTCTTAGCTGGCATGTTATCAGAAGAGGGATTTGTCTTGTACAAAACAACTATGAGTGTTTGTTTTTTAGCAGTGCCTGAGGCTGCTGTAGGAAATCTTGATTTTATTTTTTTGGACTTTTTTTTTTATTTTAGAAAGGTAGAAAAATAATATTATTTTATTTTTTAAAATTTATTTTTGATGTTAATATATTAGAATAATCTAAAAATATATAAAAAATTAATTTAAAGAAAAAAAAATTGGAACTCAAATTTTAATCCACTCTTTTAAAAGACCAATCTCCCATCCACACATAAAAATGGGACCAGCCTCTTATGTAAGCTTGTTGTGTCATAAAAAGTTTTATTCCACGCTAATTAATGTTTTCTTTAGATTTGATGCTTAAGAATCCCCACGTGACTTAATTCAACTGGCAGAGAAAAGCATATATGTTGCTTTTTATCCAAGTAAATGTCATTGTTTTGAAAAAATAATTCTAAAACAAAAATCAATAGGTTTATGCGTAAGATCAATTTGAAATTTTAACTTAATTTTTTTTCAGCTCAAACTGATCTAGTTTCTCAGTCAACCAGGTTCTGGATTGATGTACTAAATTAATTTGAGTTTTATAAATATATTTATTTTATTAATTTCTAAGTTAACCCTCACTAATTGTGGTTATGTGAGTTATACATATGATTTAAGTGAACTTTTCTTTTCTAGATTTTCAAATTTGTCAACTTAGATAAAAGAAAGAAAAAATAGTTACGTTTGGAAATGCGGTTTAATTTGTATTTCTAAAATTTTTATTTTTTTTTAAAATTAATATTTTTTAGTATTTTTGAATCATTTTTATGTATTAATATTAAAAATAATTTTTAAAAAATAAAAAAATTATTTTAATATATTTTTAAATAAAAAATAATTTAAAAAACAATCATAACTACAATTCTAAACAAACCTGAAATATATATAAACCAGCCTTTGCAACTCTGACATGTATTTTACTATACATTGATGAAAGGAGGGTTTTATTTTTTTAATTCAAATTATAAGTTTAGGCTTGTAAATATTTTACCTATTTCTTTTGTTTTCTTGATTAATATCCAAATTATATTACAAGATCAACAACCGAACGACATCATCAGGGCTTCATGCTAACTGTAATTCAATTTTACTTCAAACTCAGCCAGTTAATTATTCTTCAAAAATTCAAAAAGGAAATTCAGTTAATTGCAAATTCAATTCAAAAACCACACCAGCAATGAGAACCCTTTACTTTTTTTCTTGTCGGTTCACTAGGGAGCCGGTAGCGAGTCATTTTCAGTATGCTGCAATTTTCTCAAAGTCTGTGCTGCCTTGGGGGGACAGCCAGGCCTCTCCAGTTACACATCAATTTAGAAAAACTACCTCAGGAACTGAAAGGTAATTTCCAAGAGGAACAAAAGAGCCCTCGTAAATTGTTTACATCTTCACATTGATCCTCGTATTTATCTTGATTACATTCACACACCACATTTTAATTTAACATTGGCCCCTCCACCTCCTAACTGATCTATTACTCTAGCTCTGCCCAAGGAGTTTCATACTCGTTGAAAATTGACAAATACATTACAGCATTGCATGAATGAATTTAAAGTATCTATGTATCTGACTTTGATTTTTGTCCTTTAATAGGCAGAGAATTACCAAAGTAGACATATTGTAATCTTAGTGACAGCAATCGTAGAGATCCTGATGGGGAGTGATTTTCATTGCAACATATATCCATGGAAAAATAGGACCCTGTATTTTTTAGAGGTGTAAATTAATTGGTTAGGTATTAAATTTATTTTTTATAAATTATTAATTTGAAATTTATAAATTTCAGGATTACTGGAAGGTTATATAATTATTAACTTTAGAACCCATGAAATTAATTAAAGTACGCATAAATTAATCCGAACACCTATATTAAACTAAAAAAAAAAAATTCGTTGTGCTCTTTGGATATTGTCTTCAGTCTAGGTTCACCCCTGAACTTACTAAAAAAAACCTTATTTTTGCCATATTTTGAGAACTAGATCTTATTAAAATGATATCACAGTATAATATAGTGGATTATGCATTATTACTTGAAAACTGGTGTAATAAATAATCCATAAAAAACAAACAATCTCGATCCGGTTATTATATAGAAATAGAAAAAATAAAAATAATAAAAACAAAACATGTTTGTTTAAAGAGATAAAAATAAAAATATACAATAAATTTGATTATGAGATAAATTCTAAGTGATATTTTATATTTTCAAGATAGAAAATACAAAGAAATATGTTTTTTCTGTCCATATTGTCTTTATCTTTTATTTATCGTAAAATAATAAGTAAATATTATCAGAAAAAAATGGAGGGAATACATATTTACCCATTAAGTTATAAGCCTTGGATAGGTAATTCATAAACATTATTTTTATTTTTCCCCTTGCATAAGATTGTACAAGTCAAGAGGTCGATGATAATGCCATAATTGCCATGACTCTAACGATTATATGACTGGCTTCCCACGAATACCATGAACCTCTCGCTATCTTAATGAATATTTTCCCATACACGGAACATCTTTTCTCTCCAGCAAGAATGGAGGTTTAGTGTATATAGGTGGGAATTATTAACTAGTCTAATGACTATCTAGCCTTTGTCGTTTTCCTTGTTAATTTCCTTCCTTTTCATTAAAGCTGCTTTGGTAATTTCGTCATGGTATATAGTTTTTAATCCCGATTTGATAGCCAGTCTGATCTAAAATTAGAGTTTTAGATTTTGACCGGGTCATCGGGTTGATCGGATCAATTTCTATTTAAAAAAAAATTTCAAAACAGCATCGTTTTAGTAAAAAAATAAAAATCAACGGATTGCAACCGAATTTTACTAGGTCGCCGAGTTAACCCACCGTGTCGGCCGGGTCACATTAGGTCGTGACTTTTCCAATTTTTTTATTAACCTAGCCCGGTTCCAGCTCCGGGTTAACCCACCGAGCCGGGTTGCGTATCAAAACTATGGATACGAATGCTCTAAATTGACGCCTCTATTTTTTTATTTTTTTGGGAATGATTAGGAAATTTCACAAAAATTAAATTAATTTTGTGATGCTTGATTCACGGATAAAAATCAAAGTCAATAATATATGTATGTGTGTATGATACAATTTTATATACATACTCACACGCTTGAATATATAAAAAAGAAATTGCATTATTATGACATGCTAGCTATATTAGCTATCAGCGGTAAAATTGAGGAATTACTATGACTTAATTTCTTTTGTAATAAAATAGCTTTTAAATAAGATATTTCATAAAAAATTGAATTCATAAAATTTTTATAAGTGTGAGAAATTTAATATCACTATGCTTGAAATCTACTAATTAATGGAGAAGAAATATTTTTTTCTTGTTAATAGAAAAAAATTGTATTAACTTTTATATAAAATAACCTTCGTGAATATCAATAGTTATCAACTTAAAAAAATTAATTTAATTGGTTATTAAAAAATTATATACTTTACATCCAAAATCATATAGATGACCATTACGCAACCTGGCCATTCAAAGAAGAAATTTGACATGGCAGACGGCAGTTTATCATATGGATTGAATTTTTTTTTCCTATTTTTCTTAATAAAACTTTGGATTTTTAAGTCATTGGCTTGTGTTATAATGGGTTTGGATTTTATGATTTTATGATTCAAGAGAAAATCATAAGAATTCCTTAAAATTAAGAGCATAAAACTTCTCATAAAAACTTCCATTCAATTGTAAACAATTTATTTAAATTCCAAATAAAAAATCATTTTATCTTAAACCGTGAAGAATGAGATACCTCAAACATTCTTTTCTCATAAAAGAAAATTAAAGATTAAAATTTTAGTAGTACAACTCAACTAATTATATTTTAATTTTATTTTTTAAAGATCATCGATTCAAGTTTTATAAATTTTAAGATCATTAGAGATTTACATGGTTATTAACTTTAAGACACGTGAGATTAGTTGAGATGTTTCAAACACCAATATTAATAAAAAAAATATTTTTAAATAAAATAAAGATTAGTGTTACAGTCAACTTATTTCCCTATGCAGTTGATTTATAAAGGTTGTGTACGACGTGAAAACCATTTACCATAGCGATACAAATTATTAGAATTATTATTTGTAATTATATGAGTTTATGGTTTTGACAAGTTGTTTTACATTGCTTTTCAACCTCCATTTAAGTAC
>Ga0325403_1005802_pt1 | contig 11691 bp, 8 predicted proteins | sample PopdelMetagenome_19_FD_205665 | JGI IMG/M metagenome (GOLD analysis project Ga0325403, IMG submission 205665) | Populus deltoides microbial communities from Bellville, Georgia, United States - Xylem-PdKOR-R4 | ecosystem: Host-associated > Plants > Phyllosphere > Stem > Wood/Secondary xylem...
TTCCGGTCTGATCCTGCCAGGGTTTTTACAGGGTTACTTAGAGTCTGGAAATCGGAAATTGAAAGAAATCTCGGTAGTATGTGAAATTGCACAAACTCGAGTTTTTCTCTATCGTTTAGGGAGCCTATGGCCCCAGCAACTAGGCTTGTAAATGCGTTATCATTTGGCGCAAACATGGTTATGCCATCGGTTGAGCTGTTAAGCTGGGAAAATAACTGGGTATCCACATGGGTAGCTTTCATCAGGCGGACAAAGGATAAGAAGCGGCCAGCTTTTAAGAGGATTTGGATGGTGTCTGTAGGGCCAGCCGGGGGTGGCGGTGACACTGGTGCCTTTGTCTGAGTCGCTGCTGGTGACTGGGCTGGTGATTGGCAAAATGTTTGGGAGCAAGTATGGAGGAAGAGGAGCCAGAATAACAAGATAAATGGTTGCATTGTTGGGCAGAGGTGTGGCCTGTGTTGTACAGAATAAAAAAAATACATATATGATTTGTTTCTTTAAGCGTTTGATTTGCAGGGAGCTAGCTAGAGAGAGTTTATATATATGTAATTATGGTAGCTAGCCTGTAGGTGGAGAGAAGTGAAGTAAGGTGCTGTGGTGCAATTATAGTTACGAAAGAGTAGCTTATCATAGTCAGGAAAAGGTGGAGGAGGGCATCCACTTGCTAGAACTTGTGCTGCTTAGCTACACATTTTATCCAATTACTTTGAAAGGTGAAGATTAATGTCAATGTTTCAGCAACTATTTTGCTTGCGAAGGCAGCAAAACCGTGATGATACAGTGCTGGGAAACAAAAAGGTGCTGGATAACTGTAGAGCTGAGGTCTGTCTGTCAGCATCAGACAGAAAGTCTAGCCTTTTCACTCAGTTTCACATCCACATAGCCTGCTAATTCTGGAGGAGTAGAAAGCACCATTGGTGTTCGTTTTTCAGCAGTGCAAATCAAATCCAGGCCTGTGGAACGTTTGTTTCACATAAAATGATTTTTTTAAATTTTTTTATGTTTATTTATTAAATAAAAAAATTAATCAAAAAATATCATATTATTTACTAATTATATTAAATTTGGTCCTCAAATTTTGTATTACTATATATTTTATTTTGATTTTTTTTTAATTTCATCGCTTAAAATTTAATTTAATTTGATTTTTATATTAATTTTTATTTTTATTTTTATGATTGTTATTTACTTTTCTCTTATCATTTTTTTAATTAAAATTTTTTATCTACCAGATTTGGTCCTCATTCTTTTGATTGTTATTTATTTTATTTAAAATAATTTATAAAATTATAATTTTTTTAATTTCATCACCTTTCAATTTTTTTTTCTGTTAGATTTGATCTCTATTATTTTTATTATTATTTATTTTATTTGAGATAATTTATGAAATTAGATTTTTATTTTATTTTATTCTCATTCAACTTTTTAATTTATAAGATTTGTTCCTCGTTATTTTAATAAACTTAAAAAAAAATATAAACATTTTATTTTTCAGTTTATTTTTCATGACATAGTCAAATACTGGAAAATATTTTTCAATTTATTTTTCATAATACTATATTAAAAAATAATTTACTTTTTAAAAATTTATTTTATTAAAAAAATATATTTTTAAAAAAATTACTTTAAAAAAAGTGCAAATAAATTCTCATGCCGGGATTTGCAGTCTTTGATTTTATTAGGAATTGAGAATAGGTTGGCCTTTTTATTTTTATTTTTTTTATGTACCAATTCCAACTATGAATATCCTTATCCCATCTTGATTGGATCAGGTTAGATGGAACATTTCGTCTACAGTTATGTACTAGATTTGATGCACTTTGTTTTTTTAAAGAAGAAAATTTATATAAATTCATGTCGTCGTTGTATTTTTTATAAGTATTTTTGTTAATTTTTTATAATGATTTTTGTTTGAGGAATTATAATGTTAAATAGTTTTTTTATTATAAGAATTTTTTTATATTAAATTTTTTTTATTCGAGCTACAACGTAACTTTATTCCAAACAATTTCTAAAATTTTAACAAACATTTTATTATTTCTTAACTTAAAAAAAAAACCCAAAAACCATGAATTGTTGAGTGCGGTGTATATTTTTGTTTAAATGTGTTTAAAAATATAGTAACAATTATTTTTTAAAATATTTTTTATTTTAAAACATATAAAATAATATTTTTTTTATTTTTTTAAAAATTATTTTTAACATGAATACATCAAAATGATTTAAAAATATTAAAAAATATTAATTTAAAAAAAAATTAATTTTTTGAAAAAACACAATACCAAATACACTGGTGATGAAACTTTGTAGCCCACAACAGCACATACAAAATTCCATCGATCCTTTTAATTTATTTATTTCCCCATCATTTGTTTGCAATCGCTTCTATACATATACGTACATAGCAGTACTAGGATGACATACAGAATAAAAAGAATAGAAGATATATATATATATATATATATATATATAAGTATATAAGCAGCATATTGTAAAATTAAGGAAAAAGTAGGATTTTTGGGCAAATTAAAGACACAAAATCCATTCTTGAGTAATAAATCACAAACTTAAATGATACAAAATTAATGGGAATGACAGGAAAACGTCAATTATTGAAAAGCAGTACTGATCTCCATCCATCTTAGTCACCAGTACCATGCATTGCAAACTCCACAAAATCATAGTAAAATCTTTTATAAAAAAAACATGGAAAGGGACCAGAAATATATATCTGCACCCAGGCCAGGCCCCAGCTTATGTAACTCATGAATAAATCATTGCACCAAACGCACAGCTGACTGCAAGAACCAAGGCGTTGTTAAGCAGAAAAAGCAGAGCTGGAGCACCAGAAATATCCTTAGGAGCAGAAGGGCTCTCTGCATCGGGTGCTGCTTTCTTAGGCTTTCCCAGTGCTGGCTCGGGAGCAGGGGCTGGAGGCTTAGGAGTAAATATGTCCAAAGGAAATAGTACCTTATCAAGTTGATAAATAGCAAGCTGGCTGTCAGTGTATACAGTGCCTGATATGCTTGTATTTGTCAACCCTGAACTTATATTCACGAAATTCCCGGTGGTGGTGACATTTAGTGTTACCCTGGGACCTGTCCCTGCCTGTGTCCTTACAGGGTTACTCACAGTCTGAAATTGGGAAGTTGATATAAATGCAGGCAGCACGTGAAACTTCACCAGCTCAGTCTTGTCTTCATCGCTTAGAGAGTTGAGAAAGCCTGCTTTGAGGCTCGAAAATGCGTTGTCAGTTGGTGCCAGGATTGTTATTCCATTGTTTGTGGTGTTCAGCTCCTTGTTTAACTCGGTGTCTTCTGTTGTAGCTTGCATCAGGCGGGCGAAGACTGTGAAGTGGCCAGCCTTCTGCAAGATTTTATTGACGTCAACGGGGCCAGGTGATGTAGCTACCTGTGCAGATGGTGCCTGTGAGGAGTCTGCAGGCGGTGCCTTCACTGGTGTCTTAGGAGGCGTCATAGCTGGGGCCGCGGCAGGTGACTGGCACAACGTTTTTGTACAATGGAGGAAGAAAAAGACAAGAGACAATACTAAGACGAAAGATTGTTGCCTCATCTTGAAGTAGCTGGGAGTGCTGTTTTGTTGCAGCAGCGGCCTATACTCTTGATGTTCTTGAATGGAGTTGTGCTTGCAGAAGTAGTGTTGGGTGTAGTGATATGATTATGAGGAGGACAGATAGGGTTTTTATAGTGGTCTGGTGAAGAGAGGATCAAGTTAGGTGCCATGAACAGTATTAGTTACACGAACACAGTGACTAGTTCCTCAATCATCTTTCTGGGAAAGGTGGGAGGGTATCAGCTATCAACTATCAACTGGAGAGAGAGAGAGAGAGCGAGAGAGAGAACAAGATACTAGCTAGCATCTTGTTCTTGTAGTTAGCATGGCAAATCAGGAAAACAAGGAGGATATTTCAAGTGGGTGTGTAGGCAAAACTTTATTATTCATGAATTTAGATGGAGATTGTCCGTGTCAAACAGCAACCATAGCTATATGATCACTCACGTCTGCTTTCTGCTGTTACTGTTTAATAGTGTGATAAAGATTATATTTTAAAGTGTTTGTTATTGAAAATATATTAAAAAATATATTTAATTTTTTTTCAATATTACCGTATTAAAATAATTTAAAAACATCAAAATAATAATAATTTAAAACAAAAATAAATTTTTAAATCGCATGCAGAACATGCTTGTGATTAGCTTAGCTGAAGAAAGTGGATAATTCACTTCATTTTAGCTACTCGACAATTTGCTTGCTAAAAAGTTAGGGATATTTCACTTGCCTTAACATTTGACATTCGGACATTTGATCTCCGAGTATTCCTACATACGAGCTTCCAAGGGATGCTTGAGGTTCCTTAATTTTTTATGATTTATTTTTATAATAAGTTAGTATATGATTTTAAAAACACTACCTACCACTATATAAACATATAGACAGTGTTCTTAACATCACAAATATTAATGCTATATATTGTATATTTGAGATTGATTTTTTTTTCAAATAAAGTTTTATTATAGTTATAATTAGATCATTAACTCGCGCTGCGCTATGAGATAGATTAAGTTTTTTTAATATATAAAAATTATTCAAGTATTGTTAACTTGTTTTCTAAAAAAAAATAATAACCATGGACTCAAAATATAATTAATATTAAATGACATCATTTTTAAATATCCAAATATTAATAAAATGATATATTGAATGATATTATTTTTTTAAATTGTAAGATTTCAAAATATTGAATCAAATTAAATTAGCTTATTAAATTCATGACACGAATGATAAAACTATGATAAAAACTAATTCTTGATTTAAATAATAAAATTAAAACAAAAATATTAACTTAAAAAAACAAAAAAAAGCAATAAAATCAATTCGTATTTGTCATATCCTTTAATGTCTTAATGTTTTGTTCATATCCAATTTAACCCATAACTTAGACCCAAGGCCTAGATCGAACAAGAACCCACGAGTAGTCAAGTCCATTAAGTTATTTTTAATAAAATAACTTTGTCTTGAACAATTTTTTTTTTTTAAAGCTAAAACATTATTTTGAATAATATTTTTTTTAATTCATTGTACACATCTCACGAGAGCTACATATTACTAGGTGATCCATCAGATCAACTCCCCAAGTTGTTCAATAACTAAAAAATCCTCCAGCCAAGCAAAATTGAATTTAATAATTATAACTTTAATAATATCTATATTTTATTCATTATTTAATTTTGAATATCCTTGCCAAACCCAAACATTAACTATTTAGAAAAAAAATATATTCTGATTAATGTGGCATCACAGGATAAAAACAGTGAAAATAAAAGAAATATATCTTATATTTCTTATTCGTAAATTCACTTAAAAATTATTTTAAAAACAAATTTATTTGATATCTATGTTTTAATCCCTCAAACCACACATGTTTCTATTCAGTTTGTATATTCCTCCTGTAAATACCAACTGACTAAACACAACCTAAAAGTTAATTTGAATGCATATTCATTAAATTCAGATGAAATTGTGATCCCTAGACTAAGTTTGGCAGGCTACAACTTAATGTCCAATCCCCCCACAGCACAAACATCCAAGCAAATGCCAAATATCTAGTAGTGCGAAAAAGAATTACTCCTTTCCGAACTAGTAGTGCAAAATATACTGTGAAGCTATCCTGCATTGGAAGAATCACTCATTTACAGCCTTCTATAAACTATCTGCCGTAAGATGATTGGGATGCAACTGTGAAAGCATGGGGAACAAAGAATGAACCCCACACAAAATATATAAGAATGCGAGGCATAATGCTTCATGGATCAAACAAGAAAAGTTTCCGGTTATGGCCCCCAGTCAGAGGAGATGCAACCGGCTCCCATTACCACAAGCACACAAATTTCAAAATGCCCTCTTAGATTTACATCCCATCAAATTTGTTGAGAAGCAATGCCTAGGCAATCATATTACCAACTGATAACAACGAGGCAAGGCTATGAAATGAGCATGATTCCGCAAGCAACTCAAGACCAAAGAAAACTTCTAGGATTATCATCTCCATTCCCATGGCTTAACCTTGACCTGTCATGGCCAGTTCTCTATCTGCCAATGCATCCTTCGCATTTAATTTCTCAGGAACAAAATCTAGATGCAAAAAATAAGTTATACCAGGCAGCATAGCATAGTCAATATAGGTAAAGTTTGTGCTTGCCATTAAAAATGAGAAAGAATGGACAGAACATGAGTAAAAAGTACCTGAAAGGAAGTCAAATCTCCTCCTTTTACTAACAACTGTTGCTGAAATAAAAAAGAAAACAGCATGTCTATTAAACTCGGGAACATTATTTAGCAAGGCATTGTATAGTGATTCTACTGTCTCCTGCTTGCTAATTATGTGAGCCATCAGATAGTTTCCAGACGCTGATATACTTTAAAACATGAAATTAATTTGATTTGGCAGTGAGCATAAAACATAAAAACAACCTAAAAATAGAAATTGAAAATGTTGACATAGCAAAATAAAAAAAAAATACTGAGAAATCCCAAATTCACAACAAGAAAAGAGCTCAATTTCTAGCTCTCAAATGAAAATTTATCAAAATTAGTGTAAAGCAATGATCACACAGAGCAATGTTACAGTTACACAAACTGCAAACTTAGTAGAAAATAGAAGTTAATATGGAGAGAAAGAAAGAAAGAAAGAAAGAGAGATTACATAGGTGCTTGTAAGCAAGAGACTTCTTACGATCCTGAACTGAATAATCATATGCTTCGTCACTAAATTGCTCCAGAAACTTCTCCTGCTCAAAACCAACCATAGCATACACAGTAAGACACATGCTGACGCAATAATAAAGCCTTAATTAAGACAGTTGGGGCACAATTCTCAAATAAATAAAACCCCTTAAGCTCCTTAACCCTAACATTTGCGTTGATAGAAGAAAACAAAATGAAAGAGAAAGTACCGTGGCTTTGTTTACTAAGAAAACGACATCCTGACTCAATAGCGACTCAGAATCTTCGCTCTTAATAATCCTCTTTATCCTGGCCATCGGAAACCTACACGCCGTCCCATCTTCTTCTCCTTCTCCGTCGAAGTCATCATCTTTTCCTTTTCTTTTAGCATTATTAGCACTCTTGATTTTAGAGCCCTTCATGCTTCGATTCTTGATTCCGCTCTTCGTTTCATCATCCTCTCCCTCGATTTCTATTACTTCCTGTGAATCGCTGCTGCTGCTGGAGGAGGATGAGAGTAATAAGACAACAGGTTCTCTTGGTGAACTATTGCCTGTCTTGCTCTTGCTTTTCTTCTTCTCTTGCTTTGATTTTGTGCCGACGACGACTTCTTTGCTGCCACTCCTTTTCTTCTTCATTTCTCTTTTGGATTTCGCCACTCTCTTCATTTCTCTCCGTCAGTAGGTACTGGCGATCGATGACGACTTCCAAGGATTACTAGTGGTTTTGGGCCTTCAGTTGCGATTGGTCTGGACATGTCTCCATACCCATAAAGGAATGGTAAGTTCGTAACCGTTAAATGATTTACATTTTTTTCTTTTAATTTACTATTTCCCAATTATACACCATACTAGTATATTGTATTTCGCAATAAATTAATATTACTTTTTAAAAAATATTAAAAATATAAAGAATGTTTTAAATATCTTGAGTCTGACAATCATATTAAATCTAAGCGAATTGGGTCTAGTGGTCATGCCAAATTCAAGACACTTGGGTCTAGCGATTATACCAGATTTAAGAGTTGTGGGTCTGGGGCCAAACATGGCTGCCAACCCACACCCGGGTATAGCACCAAACATACAGATCCAAGGCTCTTGAGCCTAACATTGTTACCAGACCTAAGGTCCTTAGGTCTAGTGTGATACCCAGAACCAAGTAGCTTGGGTCTGGCATGCTTGCTAGACCAAAGCAAACAATAAACAAATAAAGAAGAATTGTGTACTTTAGTTGCCATGAGAGATAAAAGAAAGAAAAAATTTTAACAATCGATCACCGGTGTAATCCAACAATAATATGTTTACACGCGTCGCACCATGTGAAATAGGACCCGTTTGTGCATCTATCTAAACGGTGTATGGCCAGATTTGGCCACCAGGAGGCCTCTCACGCGCCTTCTAAATGACGTTGGCGCCGCCCACTCACTAGGATATGTGGAACAAGAGCCGATAGCTTTTTGAATAAAAAATAAAAAAACAACATGAAAATACTAAAATGCCCCCCATGGTCCTCTTAATTACACATTATATCCAAGTAAATTTCACTGTCGCAAACCATAGTAATATGTGTTTAGAGCTACAGTGAAAACCCCCATATCATTTAGCTTTCTTTAGACACACACATACCTACACAATGACACTTGACATTTGATATTATGTAAAATAAATAATTTTTTATTTTCAGAATTAATTAATTATGCAAGATACCTCATGCCAAGTTATTTAATTAATTTGACTGAAAAGTTGCCTTTTGAATTCTACAGATATATTGATCTGAAGAGGTGTACCTTTAAATTCTATAAACACTTTAAAGAGGTGTGACTTTAAATTTTATAGATATATTGGTCTAAAAATATGTTATTTTCCTTATAAATATCATTTTGATATTGATAGAAATCAATTAGAAAACAATCTCCTTCTCTCTTTATTTTTTTCTCTACAAATTCTTTGTTTATGTTTGTCATAAACAAAACATAAATTATTAAGAAACTTATAGAAGTTGTTGTCTATAAATTTAAGGTTTTGTTGTATCCTAGGATCTATTGCTTTAACCATGCAACAAATATGGTGAGGGGAATTAATATCTTAAAGATAATGATCTTCACGCTTCAAAGTTTGTTTGCTATACCCATTAACATAACAAATTTAAGGTTTTCATTTGTAATAAAGTCTAATACTATGGTGAATCAAGAGTTTATGAAGTTAGATCATTTTGATTGAACAAATCTTATTCATTGGAAAGACAAGGTAATGTTCTTATTGACTGCTTTAAAGATCTCTTACATTCTTGATCCGAATCTACCTAAAATTCCTACACCTGCACCTGAAGATAGTGATCAGTTGAAGACAGGTTGTAAAAAACAAGATGGAGATGAATTGTTATGTAGAGGTCACATCTTCAATAAAATATCAGATTATTTGTATAGTCTTTTTACATCTAAAAGGTTTTCAAAGGAAATCTGGAAGTCACTAGAGTACAAATACAACACAGAAAAAGAAGATGAGGATACATATCTTATCATGAAATATTTTGAATTTTCAATGATTGATAATTCCTCTATTACGGATCAAGTCCATGAGTTACAAGTCCTAATTTCTAAACTTAAAAAGTGGAAGTTCCTGAAGCATTACAATTAAAAGGAATTATTGCAAAACTTCCTCCTAGTTGAAATGATTACAAAAAGATATTGTATGCCATATAAGAACTTTCTCTTGAAAAGATTAAAAAACACTTGCTGATTAAAAAGGAAACCAAAATAAATGTAAAGAAATTCACTAGTGAACCTGCAACAAAAGTGAATTATGTTGAAGTAAATCAAAATGTTTATGATGTGATCCTAGATATGACATCAAATGATTTATTAAGAGTGTCCATTGAATCTATTCTAAGGCCTAAAATGAAGTGGATCCAAGAGGAGTCCAGTTGGCTAAGTTAAGAGGATTGGGTTAAAAAGGTTTAAATCTTCCAGTCTGGACCTTTTTTCTACTTTGCAGGTCATATCTGAAGCTATATGAGGATTTTGGATTTGACTTTAATTGTGTTGGAAATGAGATATTCTTACCTGTTCAATAATGAATGATAAGTCCATTAATTCATTCATAAGAGAAAGAACAAATTGTTTAAAGTTGGGAATAGAATTTGCTAATAAAGTACAAAAATAAAAAAGACATTGTTTTCTCAAGAGTTATGAATTCGATTCACTACAAGGTATGTGGAAGCCTTTAGCTTACTTATTTTATAAGGATTCCATATCAAACAAGAAGAATTAATTGGTTAGAAATTAATCCTTATTTTACAAGGTTTATTCCAAAAGTGTTAGTGTTTTAAGATAAGTTTTTATTGTGTCACACTCCTATCAAACCTGTTTTGGATTTCTAGGATTTATTGTCAATCTTATTATGGGTTACGTGACCATCACGAGGTTCGTATCAGTTCGAAAGAAGAATACTAGAAAAAAAACTTTTTGAGGCAACAAAAAACTTCAAAAATCTAGGCAACCCAAGTAATTCAAAGAAAGGAAAAACTTGTTATAATTGTGGCAATAAAAGGCACTACACATATGAGAGCAGGTTTTGAAAGAACCATTCATGTATGCAACAATAAAAATCATTTCAAATATTATGATGTTGCAAAAGATGAACAAGAAGTTCTAATGGGAAATTATAATACTATAAAGATGATAAGAAAATGAAGTGTTGAACTAAATTTCACTTTTATAAAGAAATTGTTGTTGGTTAATGTCTTACATGTACTATATATAAGGAAAATCTTGTGTATGCAAATTTTCTTTATAAGAAGGATTTTAAGGTTGTTTTAAAGTCAGATAAGATTATTTTATCCAAAAATTAACTATTTTTTGGAAGGCTACTCATATGATGGAATGTTCAAACTCAATATTAATAATAAAATTAATGTTTCTATTTATATGAATGAGTTATCTTTATCTTTATAGTATGATTGTTTGGCACATGTTAGTTTTATTTAATTTTTTATAAAATTGAAGATAAAAGAACATGTAAAATTTGAATTCAAGCAAAAATGACTAGAAAAGCTTTTTCTAAAGTTGAAAGAAATACAAATTTATTAAAACTTGTGCATTTTTATTTATGTGAATTGAATGACATCTTAAGTAGGAGAGGGAATGTGTATTTTATAACTTTTATTGATGACTTCAAAGTATTTTTATGTTTATTTAATGAAACATAAAGATCAAGCCTTTTAAATGTTCAAGAATTATAAATTAGAAGTTTAAAAACTAAAAGAGGATGAAAATTGAAATGATAAGGAGTGATAAAGGTGCTGAGTATTTTCCCATAGAGTTTTTTTTTTAATTTTATGAAGAAAATGGAATCACACATCAAATTAGTGCTCTATATACACCTCAACAAAATGGTTTGGCATGAAAAAAAAATAGAACACATGTTGATATGCTTAACTTTATATTAGTGAATGCCAAGTTGTCTACTAGTTTGGGGGGGGGATATACATAATACAATTCCTTTCAAAAAATTAAAAGTTTCTTTAAAAAAAATTGTGAAATAAAAGAAAACCAAACTAAAATTATCTTAAAGTTCAGAGTTACTTTGCCTTTTATAGAGTTTCGAATCCTAAAAAGAAGAAATTGGGACCTATAACTTTAAAAGGGAATTTTGTTGGCTATACTGAAAATTTAAAAGCATATAGAATATTGGATTTGAGTTCTAATGTAATTATAGAATCGAGAGATGTTAAGTTTATTGAAAATAAATTTCAAATTGATTCCAATTTAATTAGTGAATGAGTCGATAATTATGAAATTGAAATAGAGTCAACAAATAATGCAGATTTTGATCCAAGTTCTAAAAATAAAAGAATTAAAATGGATTATCCTGTTGAACTTAAAAGAAGTCTGTGTACTAGAAAAGAAAAGACTTTACATCCATATTATATCTCTTCACAATCTATTGT
>Ga0325403_1005805_pt1 | contig 11687 bp, 15 predicted proteins | sample PopdelMetagenome_19_FD_205665 | JGI IMG/M metagenome (GOLD analysis project Ga0325403, IMG submission 205665) | Populus deltoides microbial communities from Bellville, Georgia, United States - Xylem-PdKOR-R4 | ecosystem: Host-associated > Plants > Phyllosphere > Stem > Wood/Secondary xylem...
TTTTTTTTATAATTAATTTGGATATCTAGATTAATTTGTATGTATCTTAAGTAATTCTATAGATTTTAAAATTAATTATATAAGTTACAGTAAATTTTAAAATAAGTTGCGGTAATTTTTTCCTTTTTAAACTATAGTTAGGTAAATAAATTTTGATATGATATATCCACGTCATAGATTTAGACGGCTCTGATCCAACAAATCAAAATAAAGCCATAGCCGGCGAGTTATCCAAACCAACCAAACAGATAAAGAAGGTGATAGAACATACAGTTTTTCGACTGATAAATTTTTTGTCAGGGAGCTTGTTACCTTTGGCCTTTAGGCAATGGAGGCTGTACAGTTCTCGACCGTTGCCTCCCGCCATTTCTCTACACCTTCTTTGGCGAGAAACAACAAGAGTTTCTCTTACTATTCAAGTTGTTCAAGAAATTCAGCTAGATCTTCTTGTTCTTCGTGGACTGGCTCAAGCAATAATGTCACTTCGCTTTCTTCAAGAAATTCTTTCACTGTAAGTTCAAGAAAGAAACGAAAAGGACATCCATCTCAGTAAATTTGTCTTATCTTTTAATGCACAGATTGGTGTTGCTTTTTTTTTTTTGGTGAACAGAGAGAGATATGGAGATGGGTGAATTGTAAGAGTGTTGTTACTTTGGGAAGAGAAATGGGGGGTGGCGTGATCAAAGCAGAGATGTTTGGTCAGTTAACTAGTGGCCTTGAATCCGCTTGGAACAAGCTCAAAGGAGAAGGTTTGAGCTTACATACTGTCTGTGTGCACTTCAATTAGTTTTGTTGTTTTTTTTTCTGTTAAAAAACGTTAGCGACTTTATGCATCAATCAATGTGTTTTTAGTTATTAAAGTGCATCAAATTTAGCAAGCTATAAAAAGGAAAGCATTGATTTTGGTATCTATAGATGGATTACAATTGTGGGTTTCTTTTATCCTTTTGTAGTAAAATGTTTCACTCAGGTTGTTGGTGTTTAGCCTTTGTTTATGGTTGAATTTTTATCTTTCCTGTTGCAGAGGTTTTGACTAAGGAGAATATTGCGGAGCCAATGAGGGATATAAGAAGAGCTCTACTGGAAGCAGATGTAAGTGAATTTGTAAACTAGAATTCGAGTTTCTTTTAATGCTTTTTGAAAAGAAAAGAATATGATTGGTCTATTAACAGGTAAGCCTTCCTGTGGTTCGAAGGTTTGTGCAATCAGTCGGTGACCAAGCTGTTGGTGTTGGCCTCATAAGAGGAGTGAAACCTGATCAGCAATTTGTCAAGGTATAAATTCCTCTGAACTAAATGCTTCAATCTGAGTGGTTTGTGAAAAAAATGGTGAAATTTCCTTCTTTATGTTTGCGAACTTCATTAAGTTTCAGTGAGTTTTGATGTGGTATATGCTCACTTATTGTTATCATTGGTTGGCGCATCTGGTGCTGTATTCTTCTATTCTTCTGTTTCTGTAAATTATTGTCTTTGTTTTCTAATTTGAACTGAAACTAGCCTGCAGCATGAATAAAAACTCTTAGGAGGCAGTTGACACCACTCTCATTAAATTGATAATGTGTTATCAAAGTATTATAAATATTGAGTACATGACTTTAATGTGGAAGTCAAGAAAAGCTAGGAAGTCTTTTATCGTGTTTGAATTGGTTGTTATGAATCTTTGGTTCTTGCAGATTGTGCGTGATGAGCTTGTGAAATTGATGGGTGGAGAGGTATCTGAATTGGTCTTTGCAAAATCTGGTCCCACTGTAATATTACTGGCTGGCCTACAAGGTGTTGGGAAGACAACTATTTGTGCAAAGTTAGCTAATTATCTTAAGAAACAGGTACCTTTTGAAAGCCACAACTTGGTTTGTGTGGTGTTTTAGTTTGCTTTGATAAGATTTGTGTTATGCTTAATTATGTTGTTGACACTAGTATGTGATGTCAACCACAGGGGAAGTCTTGCATGCTTGTTGCAGGAGATGTGTACAGACCTGCTGCCATTGATCAACTTGTTATTTTGGGTGAACAGGTATTAAATACTGATTTTCAAAAAATTGCTTTAGTACCTAAGGGAAGAGTACTGGATTAATGCTGTTGTTTGCTGTTTTAGGCATTTGCCTACCTTTTCGATTTTGCCTAAGATGTCAAGTAAAATGCGCAAGTATATTTATTGAGCATTTTTATTAGCAGAGATTGGCACTTTTACCAAGTAGTGATGCTAATTTTGACAGAAAAGGCAACAGTTATTCTTGTTTTGTACTCCAAGATGGAGTACTAAATATGATGTTTCTCACTAACTTGATGTGAACTAACTTCCATATTTGTCAAGTTACTGTGGTTATATGAGTTAGTTGTTTTGCTCTCATAATATATCTTTGTGATTTTTGGATATTAATCATTGTTCTTATATGTAGCTGTGGCTTTTGACAGGTAGGCGTGTCTGTTTATACTGAAGGAACCGATGTTAAACCTTCAGAAATAGCTAGGAAAGGTTTAGCGGAAGCCAAAAAGAAGAACATAGACGTGGTCATAGTAGACACTGCGGGAAGGCTTCAGGTTAATACTTTCTTTGTGTGTCTGGTCATCTAGATAGTTACAAAATATGCCCTGTGACTCTCTGTTTGGGCAGCACTTATCAGTTTATGATTTCACTGGAATACATTCTATTTTCAAAATGTTTAACAGATAGACAAAGCGATGATGGATGAGCTGAAAGATGTTAAAAGGGTATTGAATCCAACGGAAGTTTTGCTTGTTGTGGATGCAATGACTGGGCAAGAAGCTGCGGGTACAGTGGCTTTCACTGTTCTTTGATAATGGTCAATTAATTTGATTATTGTTTAAACTGCTAGTCACAGTCTTTCTCTAGATATAAAATCTACGGATTAATGAAGTAAAATTTTTGTCTGGCAAAATGCTCGTATAATGTCTCATGAGCTATTGATTTCTTATTTGTTTATACACAAATAACATAGGTACATCACATGTGTGTAAAAATTATGATAAAACTTTTTACTTCTCTGTTGCTAACTATCATTGATAATTTTTTCCATAATAATTGAAAGAACCATTTTGCTCATTCTACCTAAAGCTTGTACCAATAGAACCTCTGTGAATTTTCTGTTCTTGATACATCAGTTTTTTATGCTAACCTTCAGCTTTGCGATGAATCCATTGTAAAGTAAATTGGCAAAACTATAGGTTATAGCGATGCATTGTTTTTCCTTGGTAGGTCATATGGGCTTCAATCTATAATCCTATCATGCAGTATAGTTCTTATTAGCAATTTTTTGCTTCTGTCCATCTTATAATCTTAAACAAATGTGCAGAACTTACTCTCACATTTACAATTACAATTCTTACTTCATGGATACTTTTTCTTTGGGTAAATCCACAGCCTTGGTAACAACGTTCAATCTGGAAATTGGAATTACGGGTGCCATTTTGACCAAACTAGATGGGGATTCTAGAGGTGGTGCAGCTCTGAGTGTTAAAGAGGTCTGCATTTGAATTCCCTTATATATATATATATATATATATATATATATATTTGCATTATTTTATAGCAGCCTCAAATTCATGCAAGGATGAGTTTTTGTGACCGTAAGACTACAACAAATGTTAGCATAGATTTTTTTTCATTATTTTCTAGCAGCCTTGAATTCATGCGAGGATGAGTTTTTGTGACTATAACTAAACTTAGCATAACTGTCTGTTCATTTTATGATATCTTTTGTATCTTCTTTGTTTGTCTGGGAACTTTCATAAAGTTGATTGCTTTTCTGATAAGGAGTTGTGATGGTTGTCTGTAAGATTAAGGCCCTGGGATAATGTTACGGGGAAATCAGAAATGAACTCCTTGACCTTTTTGAAAAAAATTGAAACCAGTCAGCTGAGTAACTGGTCAATTTAGAGAAAATTGGTTATCCAGTTCAGTTTTATCAAGATCACCTAAAATCTGGTGCTATTGGGCGTATCCCTGCTTTAAGAGAGAAGAGAGATTTAGCAGGAAATGAACTCACTTGTCTCTCTATCATGCACACATACAGAGATTCAGCGCAGAACATAAGTAATTGATGAATGGAAATGTTGTAGGTTCTGGCTGGTCTCATCTTTATTCAGTACATAGTACAGAGATTACATATATATTAAGTATTTAGTTGTTTAATGATGACAGATATCAGGAAAGCCAATCAAGCTTGTAGGACGCGGAGAGCGAATGGAGGATCTTGAACCTTTCTACCCAGATCGAATGGCTGGACGCATCTTAGGAATGGGAGATGTTCTGTCCTTTGTTGAGAAGGCTCAAGAAGTTGTAAGTTCTAGTGAATCACATTTCTATTTCTTTTGAAGCGAGTGTATCTCAATGCAATTCTTAGTTGATTTGTCTGTACAGATGCAACAAGAAGATGCTGAAGATTTGCAGAAGAAGATTATGAGTGCCAATTTTGACTTCAATGATTTCCTAAAGCAAACTCGTGCTGTTGCTAAGATGGGTTCCATGACTCGTGTCCTAGGGATGATCCCAGGAATGGCAAAGGTATGAAAGTCTGGTTTAACTTGTATATTTTTTCAGAGTTACTGTGTTTGTTGGTTGTTGTAAGAAATTTATGCTCTAATTTTTGGATTGGTGATTTAGAAATCATTGAAGATTCAATTCATGAACCTAGATGATGGAAGTGGCTATATTTATGTGGCTCATCACTCTTCCTTGTAAGTCTGTATACTTGTGGAAGAAGCTTCAATTGACTTTCCTATGTGTGCATGCAAACAGGTTACTCCTACACAAATTCGAGAAGCAGAGAAGAGTTTAAAGATAATGGAAGGAATGATCGAAGCGATGACTCCTGGTCTCTTCTTCCACATTCTCTTTGTTATAACTGCTTTTGACATATAAAACCTGGACAAATTGAAAACATATATAAAGTTACATAGCGGTGATAAGACACTAGAGCTTTTGGGACAATTGCCCTCATTTAGTCCAGCACCCTATAATCCTCTTATCAATAGTTCTTTCTTTAAATATACTCTGGTGAAACTTCAATCCAATACTTGACTGTGATTAATCTTTTATGTTATAAGAAACTTTGTTGGTAAGGGTTCAGTACTTTCCTGATCAGAGTATTGCATTACAAGTTTTTTCTGATTTGCTTTGAAAATAATCAAAGACATCAAACCTTGTTATCTGGCCCAGTATGCATAGGCTTACTTGGTTTTTCTAGTGACTACAGTATTCGGAAAATTAGAACTTATTTCAAACATGCTGATAAAGCCTGACAGTGTTGTCTTCCGAGGATTTAATATTTTTTTTTTCTTTCTGCTCCTCACACACCTATTGTTCATGCTTTTTAACCCACATACTTTCGACTTAGACATGCCTTTGTTCATTGTTTGTCGTGGATGCTAAACACACCGTGATTAACAAAAGCCAGGCTTTTGGAGTCAGCTTTGCTTGTTGGCTGATTCTCTAGTTGAAATTTATCTAATAACTTATTCAATTCAACCAAAAGTGTAGATGTTTGGTTCTAATTTCATAGGATTATGTATTATATGTCTTTTCCTTCTATGCGATACAGTTTGCACATGCTTAACCCTTCAGAATATCCAGTCCTTGTAGTGCTTTCTGATTTTTTGTTCATTTACAGAGGAGAGAGAGAAGCCAGAATTGTTAGCAGAATCTCCTCAAAGGAGGAAAAGAATTGCTCAGGCTTCTGGAAAAACAGAGCAGCAGGTATGCACACTTTCCACTTGATGTGTGTGCTGGAAAACAATGGAGGTTCTGTACTTGTGTAATTCAGCTGTTTACTTTTGCATGGGTGTACTTGTGATATCAAAACTAGGTGAGCCAACTGGTTGCTCAACTCTTTCAAATGCGTGTTCGTATGAAGAACCTAATGGGTGCAATGGATGGCGGATCTATTCCTTCTCTGAGCAATCTTGAGGATGCACTAAAAACCGAACAGAAGGTACCTTATCTGCTTATGTGTTTATATATTTTCTGTACATGCTTTAATGTTTGGTTTGCTGTTCAATTCCCACATGATTATAGACATTGGTAAAGGGTTTCTGAGGCATGCTGGTTGTTCAGAATGTTCTCAGTAATTCTAAAAAGAATATACAAGTTCTGCTATTCAGTTCTTACTGTTACTTTTACCACCCACTTTTGTGACATCCTCATTATTGCATTAATTTTTTTGAAGGCTGTGAAACTACGAATACAATAAATATCACAAGTGAAAAGTTTTTTTGGTTCAACACTGAGTTGATTAATGAGACCAACAATTTATATCACTCTTCGTTTCATGTTGTCGCATAAATGAGCCAGTGGTCTCTATTTCTTTGTTTTACTAAATCTGTTTAGACAAGAGAAAGCTAGTTTAAGTGGATTGTGGAAGTGCTTTTTGGATAGCAGAATATTTCTACGCAGGCACATGTTGCTGTGATTGTGGCCTATTCAAGGATTGGCTAATAAACATGTCAGCAATACAGATTAATAAAATTAACCATTGAGGAGGTTGAGATCTCTCTCTTATCTTTACACTCTGGTTAGGGAGAATGGAAGGAAAATTTGCCCTTGCATGATCTGCTGCTTGATTCACTTAGATGACTCACAAAACCAAACAAGAAGCTAAATAATATCTTATTTGGATATTTAATAATAGTATGGCATGTCAAAATACTGTCAGGATGGTAAATTGAGCTTGCTTCTTTTAAGCAATCTCTTTTTTTCAGGAGAAAACTTCTTTGTGCCTTTTGAATTTTATTTTATTTTTCCTATTTACAGAACTTCTCTGCAACTTGCAAATCGTAAAAGACATTAATAACTTGCATGGTCCTTGCACCTATAATTGTACAAATTTTGCGATTCCCATGTTTGAAGGCATTAAGAATATCGGACACCTGAAGAGAAACTATAAAGCTAACTCGAATCCATCTGATAAGTCGACATCCTAATCTATCTTTTTTGTTTTTTTATCTTTTTGGATATTTCCTGGATAAGGCTTCTCCTGGTGCTGCAAGGAGGAGGAGAAAATCTGAATCAAGGAGGCGATTTGTTGACTCGGTATCATCAAGGCCAAGTCCTCGTGGTTTTGGATCAAGTAATTAGGAGCTTAAGCTGGCAGGCGCTGCAAGAATGACATAAAGCAAACGAATTATAGCCCCGGTCCTTTTACGAGTTCTCACATATCTCCACTTATCATGAAGGTAGAGTTCAAAGCTCGCTGAGATTAAGGGACTTGATAGTTAATGACAATTCTCTTCATGAATACAAATTTTTAAGACAATAATGTTTTCAACCGTCCTCGTGGCGAAGAACCATGCATTAATGCCTGTAAGTAACTTGTTAAAGAATTCAGATGTGAATGTATTAGTGGGGAACAAAGGCTGAGATGAAATCATGTTATTCTGGTAATATTTTTAGTACACAAACTGTTGTGCAATCTGTAATGACAAGTGTTCATCGCTTACGTTCTACCCAGTAGCAGGGCTTTTTTCCTTCTTTTTTTTGTTATTGTCTGTTGAAGGTATCCAGTTCATGACTCTCAGACCACATGTGCGCTATCTTTCTGCCGTACTTGTAGTCATACAGATGTTACTTGAGGATTGGTGGCTATGTACAGCAAAACAATGACAAAAGAAGCTAAGCTCCAAGGACAATTTTGTCATTATGTACATCCAAGAAATAGTTGAATCTGACAGATTTCCCGGGAAATTGTGATTCTTGTGAACAAAGAAGAGAAAGTCCTTAAGATCCCAAAAACAGTAGCAATCTTTTAGCATCTGATTATCAGGGGCATGACACAACAAACTATTTATTTAAATGCCTAGTTTTATAGGTCCCTTCTTTTTCCTCTTCTTCCTTGGCAAGCAAAAGAGAGAACGAAAAGGTTACACCTACTTGAAAGACAGATTTATGAGGGAAGAAAAAATGGCAATAGATAGAGCATCATCATTTCCAGAAGCTGATGTTGATCAAGCATTGAACCCTAGCCAAAACAAGGAGTTTGAAATTGATCCTGTATCATCAGATATTGCCACCTCAAAGGAGACTCGGCAGGTACTTTTGCAGTTTGCGCTCAATTCAGCCAGTGTTCCCACGCAGTACAGGAGGAAATAGACATCGATCAAAACTGTGGTTGTTCTTCTTTTTTGACCATTTATTATTTGAATTTCTACATGGACTCGTACATTTTTAGGTTCTGATATTGAAAATTAGCATGCCCAGAAAGGCTACGCAAATCTTGATTTATTTTATGCTCATCTGATGATAAAAAGGGATCTGCAAATCGTATGTTCGTGCATACAGAAAACCATTAGTCCCCTTCAGTCCCCCTTTAATATATATATATATATATATATATATATATATATATATATATATAGATTTGTTGTGAAATGACATCTGAAGATTTGAAACTCATCTGCTTGAAAATAAACAAAAGGGGTGTCAGACTTGCATACGAGCTCTTAATTTATACTTAAATTGAACATTTAGAATTCACTTGTTAAGGTGAGGGGGAATATGATATTTGGTTTGGTAAGATAAGCCTTCAAGGCATGAACATACCGGCAAAAATGCATTCCATTGCATGTTGATATGCCCAAAAACATGATCTTTTTTCTCATAGCAGTCCAAAAGTCTCATTGGGAAATGATATAATCATGAACATGTGAAAAATCCTGAAGGACACGTCACTTCTCTTGAATATTTAAGAAAACCTTCATTATGCCTGCTTGTTTTCCCTCTCCCTGCTCTGGTATCTTTCTTCCGTCTCCAACTAACTTGAATTGCATTGCAGGAACAAGATGAGGCTGCACGAAAAAGGGAAAGGGAAAAGCAGGATGCTACGCCTAAACTCAAAACAACCATCTTAGTTTCCGCCATGATCATTGCTGTTGCCGGGGCTGTCTTTGCCGTAACCAAAAAATTGAGAGAGAGATGAAATCACTAGCCGGATGGTATTATAAACTCCAGCAAACGCTCAATTTTGAGCACTAGCCGGAGAATTTTTTTAACTCTCGAGTTTTATTTTTAATAATTGAATTTCAAATGAAATTCAATCATTAAAAATAATACAAAAATAAACTAGAGGATTGTTGATTCTATACTAAAGATAATAAATTAATGTTAAATTTTTTCTCTCTAAAATGCCCATACATCCATTTTTTTTTCCAGAGACCTTTTAAAAAATAAGATAAATGTGATAAGGGTAATATAAAAAAATAAATTAAATTAAATTTTATCTCTTGAGTTTAATTTATTTATATATTAAATTCAATTATAGTAAGAATTAAATTATAGTTTACACAATTCATATGCCTTACCATTTGGAAGATAAGAAAGGAAACTATTAAATGTGTTTTTGATAATGCATGCAGAGCATTATCACATTGTTAGCTACTTAGCTTTAACTAAATCAAGATAAAATTTTAAATTTTTTTTATCTTGATTTAGTTAAAGCTAACAAAGTGATAGTGCTCAAATTTACAATCACAAAAATAATGCACTAAAAGGATAAGTAAATCATTGTAGCAAATCATAATATCTATTTTTTTAATTTTCATCCTCAAACTATTTTTTTTTTTTCAATTGCAGTTTCCTCTGTGCCTAATTTCATGATCAATTTGTCAACATTTGTTAAGGAAATAAAAATAAATAAAAAATAGAGGACCAAAGTGTAGGACAAGGAGAGACCTTATGATCAATTTCAAATTTGATAGAAAGAGTTCTCTTGAGTCCATCTACTTTGTTCTTTCTTATTATACGGTTCCTTTAGCTTTTGCAAATATTGGTTCAAAAGTTTATTTTTTTTTAACATTTTAGTTATTGAGTTTAAGAAAAGAGAGAAAAAATCACCTAAAAATGACAAAGAAAAAAGAAAGTTGGTAAATAATTATTTTTCAGCAGGCGAAACTTGTCATTCTTGATGTCAACAGATTTCATTTAACGAGAGAGTTTCAAAAATAGTGGTTATTTTCTCTAAACACGCCTGAAAAATTAGGTCAATCTCGGTTTATATTTTTTAGATTTGGTTGATTTTGTTTTGTGATTTTGGGATGTTTTAGGGTTAATAAGTGAAAATAACTTGAAATTTTATTTTTTATGCCAAAAAAACCCTTGAGTTTTAGGCCACCACAATGATGGTTGGATTTTGGGATTTTGCCTCGAAAGTGACCTGTCATCGGCTAAAAAAAAATCATTCATTACTAAGATAAAAAAAGGTATGAGCTTAAGTTTTTTTATTAAGACCAAACACGTGAGCATGTTCCATCTGTGTTTGGATTTTTTTTTATTATTATTGATTTTTTTATTTTTTTCCTTAAACATTGTGTTTGTGTTGATTTCTTTATTGCCTTTTTATTTTTAATTTTATCCTTTAGTTAATTTTGAATCAGGTTTCATAATTTATTTTGATATGCTTTCTATAGATTTATCGTGGTTCCAAACAAATGTTACAATAATTGTTTAATGCTCAATTTTCTAAGCATATGTTTTTTTATCATATAATTAAATAAAAAATAATTTATAAGAAAATTATTAAACCTAGTAGAGTTCATGACCCAAATGGCTAGTTTGACGGGTTATGTTGTGAAACCCGAGTCGACCCAATGTATTGTTATCTCAATATTTTTTTTAAAAAAAGATATAATCTTAGATCTTTTTTAAAATCAAACCATGTTTTACTGGTAGTTTAAATTGTTTTTAGACTCGTCAAGTCAACTGGATCATGCTAGAATAATTTTAAAATAATTTAATTTTAAATCTAAGTTAGATAAATAGTGAAGTTAAAATATTTTAAAATTAATTTATAAAACGATACTTAATAATATTATTAAATAGTTCTTCACAACAAAAATAAAATTACATAAAAAAAAAACTTGGAACGACCAATAGCATACTAGAGGTCATTTATCTTTGTTTACCTCTATACTTCTCAATTGTTGGATGTTAAGTTTTCGTGTAGGGAAGTTGGCAGTAGCCAAAGCCATAATGCTATCAGCCAACCTTTAAAAAAAATCCTATGATTTATTAATAATAATAATAATAATAATAATTAGAATTTTCTAAGAAAGGAATTTCACCACAGAAAAATAAGATACTTCATATTAAATTAGACGAACCACCCATTTTCTATGGATATAATAAAATGTTGTCACAATGCGTTTAGTTTCAAATAAATAAAAAAGAATTATTGGAAGGAATCATATTTCTATTTCTATTTCTATTCCACTTTCTTTCAAATAAATAAATAAATAAGTATATTCCAGCCCTAGAAAATGGCCTTCCTTCATGTCAATAGTCGTTTATACACACGTTTGTTTTTTTTTTTTCCAGCTATAAATAAGAACTGAAATAAATATAACAACGGTGCAAAAAAATTAAAAGATTCTTGCCAAGATATTTATTTATTTATTTATCAAAAAAAAAAAAAAAAAAAAGAACGAGACCAAGGCTAGAATGTGCCTTCCTAAGAGCGAGTAGAGACTAGAGAGAGACTAGTTCTTCCGGTGACACAACAAGACGTAAGGCGTAACGTGTCCTCGCCGTTATGTTATCGGCCACCTGCCAGCTTCCTTTCTTTTCAAACTTTCTTACCAAAGGACTTCTTGTTTATTTATTCTTCGTCTTCGTCTTCAAAAAAAAAAAAAAAAAAAAGATATATATATATATATATAAATAAAAACCTGTCTTTTCCCTCT
>Ga0325403_1005807_pt1 | contig 11682 bp, 4 predicted proteins | sample PopdelMetagenome_19_FD_205665 | JGI IMG/M metagenome (GOLD analysis project Ga0325403, IMG submission 205665) | Populus deltoides microbial communities from Bellville, Georgia, United States - Xylem-PdKOR-R4 | ecosystem: Host-associated > Plants > Phyllosphere > Stem > Wood/Secondary xylem...
AGTTTAGATTAAAAAAAAAAAAAAAAAACTATCTTGAAGACTACGTGCTCTTGGTCCTGTCCCTCGGTCAATTGTGCATTAATTGCAAGCAATTTTTTACCATGTTTAAATCCAACTATTCCCCAAAAACCGATCACGGAAGAGTGCCTCTAAAGACTTTGTTTTTGCCACTAATCCATCATAATTATGATTATCCGAGCTTCAAATCATACTTAATGTATATTATATGGATAATTAATAAGAATCTTAAAATAGCAAGCAATTATTGGAATTGGTGATTGGAGGAGGGACTTCTATCATATAAATGTTAAAGTAAAAAAGTTTAAAATAATTTTGAAATTATAGCTACTTTAATTAATGAATATACCACTATTTAATTATCAAAAGGCCAATAATTAGACTCCAACTAAAATGTTAGGCTTATATTGAAATAGCCAGATTTTTTTCACTGCTCAACCAGCTATTAAATTACACATATCCAACAACCAATTTAATTTAAAAGTAGATTGTGGTATATAAAGTCTTAAAATAATTATATATTATTTTTTTATATTTTATTAGGTAAAAGTTGTTTGAGTTTAAAGCTTGATTACATCTATCATTATATTGTTTTGCATTTAATTTTTATAATTTAATCATAAAAAATTAAATCACTGGTCAATAAAATCTGACAACAACATATATAGTACACTAATTATATATAATTAAAATGAAGCTAACATCTTTTAGGAGTAACATTTCTGCATTTAATAGATTGATTTCATTACCGGAACAGGAAGCCTTTTAATCTTAATTATGTCCCCAACCAACTATTGATCTGTGAGATTGTTAATGATGGTGATATACTTGTTTTTTCAAGCTTTTTTTTATTAATATTAATATGATTGTCCAGATACCTTAATTAATTTCATACATCTAAAATTAATAATTATAAAAATTTTCAGAATTATAAAACTTGAATTAATAATTCTTAAAAACAACTTAAAATATATACAGTTGAATTATATCTGATTTTTCAAGCTCTCATGATCAAGAGGTAGTTTGCTAGACAAAGATCCCGTCTGATGCTTAAAATCTTGGTTACTGTTTTAATTTAAAACATCGAACATCCAGACATTTTTCCTGGACCTCCTCTGCAATTTGCATGTTTCTCTGCACGTGCCATGAAAAGATTAAACCATCGCCTTTCTTTTTTCTTTTCTCCTTCAATTTGCTTTCTATTATCTTGTGCTAAAGTTGCCCTTCTGATTCTAAAGAAAGGCTATTGCTTTTTTGTTCTTGCGAGTGGGATGAGATTTCTGCACCTCCCTCCTTTTTATGTCTTTGTTATTTATATATTTGCATCGTGAATCAGTGGAAAATTAGAAAAAAAATGGATGAGTTTTCAGTGGTGTTCTTGGAAGATTTTATTGATTGAAATATTGTTTTTGAGCTGGTTCTTCATCGCCTGGTATATTTTGGCTGAAAACAGTTGAAGGAAACCACCATTACCCGCCATGAATGAACATGCTTGGAAGCTCAGATGGGAATATTTGTGATACTTCTTTGGTCAAATCAACTAGGCATTTCTAGTATATATATAGCTCATTAATTTCAGGTTTGTTTTCTTTTTATGCCTCCCTTTTCTTCTTGCATGGAACCGACTTGTTCCCTTTTTACTGGCTAGTTTGGCCATTATCGTTATCGCAATTGCAGGTATTAATAAAATCTTCTCGTATATTATGAAGAAGAAGAAAAAAAAACTGCTCTCATTTCTGCATTTTTTTTAATTTGAATAAATTTGATCTAAATTCAGCAATTAATGTTAACATTATAATTTTTTTTTTAAAAAGTATTAAAATAACATTGGTTTAATAAAAAAAATATTTATTTGAGCTAATTCTAACACAACAACAACAATAATAAAAAAATAAATTAATCTTTTTTCACGGTAGTATCAAATATCAAGTTCTACTTAATTTAAAGCGAAAGTAGATGCCAGTCCTCATTTCGCAAGCATCCTAAAATGCATATTTCTTGCCATTACCACTGTAGCTTAATAAATACAATTTTTTTTCCGATTAAGTTTTTAATTCTAGTTGAAACTTCACTTACAGATTAAAAATTCAAGACAGTGTTAAGAATCTTGTTTAGCCACCAAGACTCCATGGCTGGTGCATGCCAACTAATTTTTCCAAGGAAGTTCTCTCTTCGGCTCCAAAAAGTTATGAAATAATGAGTTGGGACCCCATTTCTCAACCGAGTAGGAACCTTTCTTTTCGAGTTTCCACGCCGGTGTCTGCTCCTATTTTGAAAATTTAATGTTTTTGGCCTCGGGGAGCCGAGTGATCCATCGACGGTGGCAATTCATTAATCAATCAATTGATTTTGGGAAAAGAAATAGGCTTTTTTTTAATATTTTTTATTTAAAAATATATTAAAATAATATATATTTTTGTTTTTTAAAAATTATTTTTCACATTAACATATTAAAATAATCTAAAAATATAAAAAAATATTAATTTCAAGAAAATTTAAAGGTATTTTTGAAATAAAAAACAAGCATGCTTTAATTAAAGATTTAAACTGAAGATTTTTTAAAGAAACAAAACATTAATATAAGATAAGATAATTGTGAACTGATTAAATATTATTATTTATTAAAATTATGATCTTAGTTTATAAAATCAAAATATTAAATGAAATTTAAAAAATAATTTTATGTTCTCTAATATACCTACTAAATAAAAGAGTTTTCTACTCGAAACTTATACAAAAACACCATTACTTCATGCTAAGTTTTATGTAATTTTCTTAGAATATGAAATTATTTCTGAGCTAGAAATGTACCTTTTCTGCTAAAAAGAGATCACAACTTCAAATCGGAAATAAAAAAAAGTTTGCACAGTTGAACAATTATTTTATGGTATGAATCAGAAAGAATCCCAATATAGTTTTCACCCAGCAAGAATTAACTTGGAACTAACTATTGAAAAAATGTGATCATATTCCACTAATTATAGCCTATGATAGAAAATGAGAAGAAGGGCCGTATAAGGGTGAGTGGAGATCATCATCAAAGTGACAAATAAACTTGTCCTATGCGCATACAACGTCCATTTCATTGATCACAGGAAAATAAAACTTTATAACAAGGGAGATGGTACCGGTACCGTCCACATAATAAATATAAATATAATAATTACTTTATAATTTTGAAATATAAATTTGATTATTATCAACTACCCCAATGTTCGAGTATATATATATATGTGTGTGTGTGTGTCTAGGCCCCATAAAAGAGGTGCCAAATTTTTGACGTGCATGATTGATTTCTGCTTCTTTTATTGACCCTACTCCTCACTGATTGTAGCCATCCGAGAGAGAGAGAGAGAGAGAGAGAGAGAGAGAGAGAGAGAGCAAAGAAGCTTCCCTCCTATATATCATTATAAATAAAATGATTTAATTTTTTTTTATTGATTGATACTGCTGTGGGATCGTTCTCGGTTCTAAAATCCCTTTATTTGACTTTTAAATCTTTCAAGATGATCGTTGTTTTTAAAAATGAAAAATAAAATGTAGTGTAAATCATATAAAATAGAATAGAATCATTTGTGAAGCAATTAATTAATAATTGTGCTCCTAACCTATTTCAAGTCCACGAGGCAAAATCTCGATGCAAAGACACTCAAGTTTTGCTCACACACGCCTCATCGTCTCTACAATGAAACTCGAAGAAGATCTCTTCAATCTGCTTTATTAGAAATAAAGCCAAATTGGTGCCATTTATTCAAATTCTTGGACTTACTACCTAGCACTAGAGGACGCATTGTCAAGCACCTTAAATTAAACCTCAAATTTGGCAAAGTTAATTATATCTCCCATGTGGTGGCATGTCCTATTCTAACAATCCCACCCTTTTAAGTTTTTTTTAGTCAATTACCTTTATTTTGAATATATATTTCGGCTAATATGTTAATTATGTGTTTGTCTATACGGCGAACTGTTTATGTTTTAAATTATAATTGGATATATAAAAAATAATATATTTTTTTGCATGAATAATCATTGTTTAGAACATTTTAAAACGTAACGGGATTATTTTTTCTAAGTAGTTTTTTTGTTGTCGCTACCGACCTATAAATCATAACGAACTAAGTAGATCTAAATTTTATTCCCATTTGAATTCTCACATGAAATTCAGGAAATACAATTAATTGCATGTTATGTGATATGTTTTCGAATCACTTTCTATTATTACCCTGCTTTTGGACGTTGATAAAAAAAAAAAAAAAGAGTGGTTGGATTAAAGAAACATATTTGCTTAAAACGAGTTACAATTAAGGATTAAGAATGTAATAGAAAAATCAAATAAATAAATAACAATAGTTTTGAGAAATTCCAAGATAAAACAAAAATCGATAAATTTCTTGAGACAAGAAAGAGAGAGTATCGTGTTTCAGATAATCTAAAATATTAAATACACATTGTTTTCACTATCAACACTCTTTGTAACGCAGCTCGATTCATGCATCTCTATTACCATGCATAAGTTCCTTTTTAATCCAGCTATATAAGCAAGTGATCAAGGCAGGAATATTTAATCGTGCCCTCCTTTTCCTTCGACGACAAAATGCCCAAATATTGAAGCCATACTTTGGCTTATATATCCCACCGTCCATGTTATGAATTGACAGGGATAGAGTTTGCGTTTGAAAAGGTCAACAAAAGGGAATGAACATAAAATTCACGAGGAACCCCTTCTACGATTAAAATTAAAGAAAAAAAGGGAACCAAACTAAATCGCCGCCTGTAATCAAAGAAGTGAGAAGGATGTTTTTTTCTTTTTTCTTTTTATAATATTGTGGACATATTTTTGTGTGTATATTTTATTAATTGGAGTGAAGTTTGTGCGTAAGTTGATTAATATATATTTTTATATATTATTTATTGCTGTGTAGTCATTTTTAAAAATCAAATTGTAAGGAAGAATCCATCAAAATAAAATTTATTAACGAGCACATACTTTAACCATCTAGTAGGTGGTGCAGTGGTAAAAACTTGAAGTCAAGTAGCTTGTTTTCCATGTTGTCTCAAGTTTGACCCCTGTAGTTGCTAAATAATGATCACTAGAATCTTACATGGTCGTTAATTTCAGGACCATGAGATTAATCGAGGTACATGTAAGCTGGCTCGAACATCCATATTAATAATAAAAAAAATAATATTAGAAAAAAAACGTTGGTGAAAGGATGGTTTTTATTTATTTATTTATTTAATATTTGGGCTATTTCTCGGAAGCTTTTATTTATTTAATATTTGGGCTATTTCTCGGAAGCTATAAAATATAGACAGCAACAGCCAACAAGACGAGTGCTAATAGTGCACCCCTCTTCTCAAATGCTCTAATTTGTTGATACGCTGTTTTCATTAGTTGTTTCAACTCCTATCAAGCATTAAGATAACGTTTATTTATTTTCTCGTAACAGATAAAAAAAATAAAAAAAATTAAGAATAAAATATATTTAGTTAAAAAGACAAACAAAAATAAAAACATTTCTAGAATAGTTTTATATTTATTTTATATTGTTTTTAATGTCTCAATTTTTTAATCTCAAAACAGTAACCAAACTATGCTAAAATAACACATCTACTATTAATGAAACGAGTACACTAATTAAAAGTTGGAATAAGTAAAGCATTATCTAATCGGCTGGCTAAGGAAATTAAATGGCCGTAAGCCTAGCTGATAGCTCAACAATAACCACCTCTATGCGTGCACAAAACGATATGGATAGGCTTGTATTAGGGATAGTAGCCTAAAGTTCAACATTTCTTTAAATGTTTGAACTGAAAAATTGCATCAATATTGGAGTGCGAGAGATTTTACATTGAGAAGTTTGGGACCAAACTACTTCGGCAAGGAGAATCTCTGCACTGAATCATGGAAAGGAAACAGACAACCATGCAAAGATATGGTAAAAGAACAGTGATCAAATTGGTGAAAAAAAAAAAAAAAAAACAGCCAGAGAACAAGATAAGGAAGAGGGACAGGAAAACCCATGTGCCTCTGAGTTTCATATAATGTAAAATGTCTAACCTGATTTTTATGGGACAAGCATTTTCATGAAATGAATATATCATGTGGGGTCGTAAAGACATGAATAATCAATACATGATTTAAGTCACAGGGAGATGTGGCTTCGTGGATGTGACTGTGCACTGGTGCATTTGTCTGCTGAGATGGTGATGATACCTCTGATCCTAGGGTTTATTAATGTTGCTTCAAGTCTTTACAAATAGTTTGTTAGTGGTTAATTAATTAGCAGTAGGGCGCCACCAAGTTGCTCATGTTTCTTAACATTACACAGACATTTTGTTAATCAGGAAACAACAAACAAGATCGTGGAGGGTATCTTTAAAACCTGACAAGATCGTGCAGGTATTAAATAGTACCATTCACTGCTCTGATCCGATCTGTGATTCTATCTATCTGCTTCGAATCCCCTTCCATACCACCTATAGAAAACGGCCCAAGTTGTTTTCCTCTCCCAATTGAACTTATACAAGGCCATTTCGTGCAGATGAAACTGACCCATCTCAAAGAAACTAGTCCAACATCCATCCTGGTTTGCCCTAGGACTAGCCTAGCTTTGCAGTTGAACCTTGTGGGCTGTCAAACCTATACTCCATTGTTTCATCCGAATTTCAGCCCTGTGAGCCTCTGAGTGTTGCATGTAGTTAAAATTTAGAACAGTAGAATACCGTCCATTGCTCTCCCCACTCTCTGCCATTAGTGTCTTCATTTTCTCTACCCTCATATCTGCTTTGCAGTTGCCGCAGTTTTGAATTAGCTTTCATTTATCTTACTGGTGACTTGGTTTTGTAGTTAGTGTTGAATCAGTAGGTACCCTAGCGCAAAAGAGTAGCTGTTCTTGCAGATTTTGATCTAATTCTGCATGCAAGTAAATGTGGGATCCAGGGGCTTAGTTTTAACCTTCTACTGCATTTGTTATGAATTACTGTGGACATGTATCACGATGCTAAATATCTCACTCATTTCATCAAGCGGAGGATGCCAGCCTCTGCATCATAGCAATCGGGGAGCATGCTCTATTAACTACCTGTACAATTTTACTTCAACCATTCAAACTTACTAAAGAACAGACCAAGAGAGAAGCAAAAAATAAAAAAAGCAAAGGAAAGTTGGTGTGGATGAAACAAGATGACAGAGATTGAAATCAGATAAAAGCATTAACTTTTTGAAGGGGAGACTAAAAGAGATGTGAAGGAAGGTACAAAACAAGCATGCATATACCATTTTGACAACCATCACAGATTCACAATGTGGAAATCACAGAATGGAGTAGTTAAATGTTGCAATAAAGCATGAACGTAAATAGAATGACCATCCCTGGCGTGTCTAGCTACCACTTCAAAATCCAAAACGGAGAGTTCTTTCTGGCACTTGTTTAAGGTCTTAAGCATAGATCAAGTTCCACACTAGCAGAAAAATTCCACAAATGTATAGAACACTAATCAAAATAGATATTTTCAATAGCAAAACAAGCAGAAACCGAATCAAGCTATAGTTATTTCAGCCAATGGACGATGACTATTTCTACCAAGAGGAGTAAACTAATAAAAACTTTTCCACATTTTTGCGCCATCATTAAGAGAGAACAGGAAAGTAATATTTGCAATCTAATTCATCATACAATCTATTCGGATAATCAAAACAAAAGATGGTAATAGTCCTTTTTCGCTGAAGTTGCATTAAGCGCAACACGTATATACAACTCTGTGTGGCACTCAACATTCTAAGTCCTATATCCTTATTAGTATACACGAACATTATTCCCAACTTCAACATATCTTGATGCAGTAAGAGCTGAAGCGCTTACAGATATTGTCTTTCCCTCTAGTTATTGAGCTTGAGAGGCAGATGGCACGGAGGCTTCCACCATGTCCATTGCATGCCCTTCAGCATTTGCCGTATTATTTGTGTTAGCTTGACAATTTACTATTGTAGGGGTATGGAAGCATGGTAAATCTGCCTGACACTGTAGATTCATTAGCCCACCAGTGGACTGCGCTCCACAATCACCTTCCTTCAAAACAGTGGTGGTGTTGCAATGGTTTTGGAATGGAAAAACACCCAACTCAGTGTCGATCTTTCCCCTCAGGTCCACCAGAATGCTTCTTAGCCTCGAAACCTCAGCTTCAAGAATTGCCTGCCGTTGTATTTTCCTCACCAGCTGCTGGTTCAACAAATGCAATTTCTTTACTTCCTCTTCTAAGTAAGCCGTATGTGCCTTCTTCCTTTCCCTATACTTTCGAACTGCTTCCCTATTTCCTGCTGGCCTTTTTCTTGAATGCTCTCTATTGTCTGGGTTATCATCTTCTTCAGAAGCAATGACTTGGGTGTGTGTGTGGTAGCATGTATGTGTATGGATTGCATCGGGGCCATGAGGGTTGCAAGTGTGAGTGTGAGTACATGTTCTCGTATTCTTCAATAATTCATCAAGAAGTGAATCCACAGACCCAGAACACTGCAAACTTCCAGAAGTACCGGGATCCGGTAACAAAACATGATCCGAAAGCTCTACCTCCCCATCATCCATTCTATAATCTTTCATTCATTCCTCCAAACAGCATGTACTTTCAGTAAGGCACCTCAAAAAATAGGAAACCAGCAAGACCAAAATATCCAACTTTTCTTTGATCAATCACCTCTACTGCTCTAACAAAGCAATAAACCTAACGCAAAATCGAACAACTTAAGCTTATAATAAACTAAAACCACCAACTTGTAACATAAAAGCGGGATTGCAATTTGCATGATTACTACCACCTTAAGAATATATGCAAAAGGCAGAGTCCATACACAGAACATAACATTATAGCTTTCCACAACCTAAATTGTCATAGTCACCAAAAAATTGAACAACCCTTTTAACATTCAAACCAATACGCAGAATCAAACCCCAAACTCAGTAAAAAACTTTGGAGGTTGAATTCAACCCAACAAAAAAAGTAGCTTTCTTTCACCAATTTAAAGAAAACCCAGATGGAGATTCTTTACAAGAATATAAAATAAAGCATAAAGAAAAGATATTGACATTGAAATCATTCAACAACAGAAGAGAATCCAATAATCTTAAGCTTCAAATGGACAAGTGGTGGTACATAAAGAACATGATTTTACAGTGCAAGAATATCAATAAAAGCAAGAAACTGTGTTAGAGAGAGATGGAGAGTTATTACCTGATCTAAGTGAAGATTCCGAGAGTACAAAGAAGCATTTCTCATGTTCTTCTCCATGCTTTCATTTTGTTTGTCAACTTGTGTAGAATTTGTCTAACGGCAAATAGTTTTTTCCCACTTTGTGCATTCATTGGTTGATTGACAACTGCCCTGTTATCTTGTGGACACAAATTGAGCTGCACAAACATAAAGAATTGAGAAATGTAATGAATTTCAAAGAATGCTGAGATTGATGAATAGTTTGGTGTCATTTTCGTTGTAACAACAATTTTTTATTAATTTTTTCCATACCCATAGTCATTGCTCCTTACTTAATATTTTAGAGAGCTACATTATATATTCAGCAATTTGTGATTCTTGCATGTATTCCCATTTTTCCTCGAGTTATTAAAAAAATAATAAATGTGAATAAGAAATATTTCATAAATACATCAACAATTTAGATATTGTGTTATTCTACTATAATGAATGTTTTTAAATAATTAACGTATTAAGAGAAATTAAATTCTTTATAATTTTAAAGACACATTCAAAGTGTTTGTTTGGTAATGGTATTCAACCTATTTTTTTTAAATATTTTATTTGAAAAAATATCAAATTGATTTTTTAAATATTTTTTTGATGATTTCAATGTTGCTAATTTTAAAAATAAAAAATTATAAAAAAAACATGCATTTTTAATTGAAAAATATTATGCACCACATTAATAAACACATCAAATATAATCATCAACACCAATTTTGAAATTTAATTAAGAAATTAAAGACTTTGTCTCTGTTAAAAAATAATCCAAAATACTATATATATATATATATCCCAATTTTATCTGGAAAGAAAGAAAAGTTGCCAATCCAGTTAAAAAAGGTTATCTGAGTATGTGAGTAATTTTTTTTTATATGTAAAAAGAAGCTGATCATAGCTTTAATTTGGTGTTGTTATCGGAGATTATTTTCCTTATATTCACTTAACTTCTATTTTCATCTCAATCTGATATTTCATAGCAGCTTAGTTAACAAGATTTATTAGCAAATATCCCAATTTTATCGGAGAATTTTTGTTAAGTTTAATTACAATAAATCTCTATAGTATTTAAGGCCTGGATTAACCCTGCTGTTGAAGAAGAATCAAGATAGGCGAATTCTTTCTATCAAACCATTTCTAGAATAAATAGTCGATTGCAAAAAATAAAATAAAATTTAGGGAGTTAATTGAAAAAAAATTTAGAAGAACAGATCACAATGATTTTCTTTTAGGTAGTTAGTTGTTAATTACTCAAGAATCTAGAGGCAGAGAGTAGTTTTGTTATCTTATAGACTTCTTCTATCAAGAAAAGTATGAAAATGGCCACTCTACAATGATTCCCAAATGGCCCATTGGCTCAAAACATGTGATCCATGGGCTTGGTGTCGACAGAGATGGAGATGGGTATAGTGGGAAAGGGACCTCAGGCCCCCGAAGCATGAAAATGCAAAACAGACTCAATCTCGAGTACAAGAGACCAGAGATCCATCCTTGTTGATTTAAATCTAAGAAAACAAGCATGAGGGTAATTTGTGGAGATCATCATGAACATATTTCTATCATTCTATCTCTATGATGATCAAGGCCAGAAGAAAAAAAAAACTTGGCAGATAGTGGGAGTCGATCATCTCTTTGTTGATTGCAAATCATGTAATATTGTGTTCATATCTTCAAAATTTTGAAGACTAATAGATTTTTACGTGCTAAAGTGTGTGCATGTATGATGTATGAATATGGTGAAGCAAAAGAATTCCCTCCGTGGTGGTAGGAAGCTTTCATTAAGTATAAGAAATGGTACAAAAAGCAGTTCCTACTGCAGAATTCATTAAGGATATCTTCTCTTCAACCTTTATTTTAGAACAAAAACACTTTCCATAAAAGAAATCCCAAAGACTCTCATAAAAAACCAATCAAATCATGAGTTACTCTCGTTACAATTTGGAAGAATGAATTAATCAATAAGAAAACACACACAAGCTTAGTATCCTTCGGGCGGTGAAGAAGGTGAAATATAGAACATAGTCACATGAATATTGGGGTGGAAGGTATTTTTAGTAAAGAGGAGGGTGAGGATATGGTGATGGTGGTGGTGATGACTTGTAATAATATGAAGGTGGTGGAGGTGGTGAATTTTAATAGTATGGTGGAGGAGGAGAAGGAGGAGGAGGTGACTTGTAGTAGTATAAAGGTGGTGGTGATGACAATGGTGGAGGAGGTGATTTGTAATAGTACGGGGGAGGAGGTGACGACGAAGGTGGTGGTGGTGACTTGTAGTAGTATGGGGGTGAAGGTGATGAAGATGGAGGAGGTGGTGATTCGTAGTAGTATGGAGGTGGTGGTGATGAAGATGGTGGAGGAGGTGATTTGTAATAGTATGATGGAGAAGGAGATGAAGAATGAGAAGGTGGTGACTTG
>Ga0325403_1005808_pt1 | contig 11681 bp, 5 predicted proteins | sample PopdelMetagenome_19_FD_205665 | JGI IMG/M metagenome (GOLD analysis project Ga0325403, IMG submission 205665) | Populus deltoides microbial communities from Bellville, Georgia, United States - Xylem-PdKOR-R4 | ecosystem: Host-associated > Plants > Phyllosphere > Stem > Wood/Secondary xylem...
TATGCACACACACACATTTATATACTGTACACACGGAGAAAAAAACATAGTCATTGGTCATTAGAACACAGTAATCTAGCTTAACGAAGCCTTGTGCACATTTGCTGCTGGAAACCCTAATGGAGCCAAAAGATCTACAGAATATTCAATCTTCTACATGCGTACCTGATGCAAAATAAAGTCTTAAGAAAATATTACATGCATACCTAAACCGCCTCTCCTTTTTTTTTCCTTATTAAATGCTGTCCACTGTAATTATGCCCTTGCAAACGGTGGACAAGCTTGTGCTGACTTTATATATATCAGGGTCAACGGAGCTTATATATTATTGATGCCATTTTGTTGCTGTCTTTGTGGAAACCCTCCACCAATGTTTCTTACTCTGCCCCCAACACCCAAAAAATCCAAGGTCAGTTTATCTGACCCAGCAAGACCTTGATGCATATTTCCTTCGTCTGCTTTGCTAAAACTTGAGCTATCAAACCCAGTGTAGCTGTTGTCCTGTTCATTTCCAAAAATTGATGAGCTTCCATTGGCAAGAGAATTCATCAATCCTTGAAGTTGGCTTTCACTTTCCATGTGTGTTTCTAAGCTTTCACCTACATTTGCATTGCTGAAACTGCTGCCAAAGTTGGTGGAAACAAGTGGCCTAATAGATTTAGCACCAGTTGTTGAAGAACTCCCCAAGCTTCTCAGTAAACCACTTGGACTGTTGCTGCTAGTAGTTGAACCCATCTGAGCCGCTTTTTGAAGCAATGCAGTGGCAGACACATGCGGTGTGATGTTCTCTTGTTGCATTGAAGTATTGAAAAGGGAAGACATAGCCGATCCAACATGATCACCACTCATGTTGGTGGGGAAAACTGATGTCCTTTGGCCAGCACCATTGACGTTGTTGAACTGGTTAGCATTTAACAATCCGGGACTCACTAAGTTTGTGGTTGTGCTTCCAGTGTTGGCATTGTCATTGTTACTTGTACGGCCTGTGTTACTATTATTTGAAAAGAAGCCGAAGTTAAACAGATTGGAAGCCGGGTTGTTAGTGTTGCTTTGAAGATCAGGAAGTTGCATTAGCCCATGTAAAGATTTGTTTGGAAATGGCCCTTGGTTTGCATCTCCCATGAAGAAACCAGATGGAGGCATCATGGGCATTGAAGGAGGGTTAGGTGGAGGGATTAGATGCTCGAAATTGGCTGCCCCAGCACTGCCCAGCCGTAACATGTTATTACCAGATGGGTGGTGATCTTGTAAATGGGAAATTTGGGAACCCACTTGAGAGAAGCCTAAGCTCATGTGGTTATTTGCATACAGATGACTTCCTATAGTACTTAAGCTGGTAGGATGCCTTGCACTTTCCTGAGCTAGTGCGTCACAAAAAGCTCTATGTGTGATAAAACTATCACGCCTGCAACAGTTAAACCATGAAAAGAAAGTCATTAGACCACCACTCAGTTATCAATGGAAAAGATGGAAGGAATTTGAGACAGATAAATTTGAAAATGCACAACTACATATAATGATAAGTTATTTTTTACTAGCCGTTTCTAAGATGCTAAATTCAAATGCTAATATTCTATGTGACCATTCAAATCTATGAACGTTTGCCTTCGATAAGGAGAAAAAATGTTTAGCATTGTCACCTCTCCCCCTTCCCACGATAATGTTAATAGTTGAAGCCCAAAAAAGAAAAGAAAAGAAGGATAAATCAATCCAAATCTACGAATGGTCACATGAATATTTTCTCTTTATATCACATGAATTTCGCGTAGGAAAATAGGAATATTTTCTGAAGTAAAAGAAAAGAGAAAAGAAAATGGCAAACAAATATATGAAAAGAAGACTTTTATTTCTGAAGAAATAGGGAGAAAATGTAGGGCAAAGAATTATATATTGGAATCAGAAAATAAAAGAGGGATAAATCAATCCAAATCTAAATACTATTTTAGGTAGTGGCTCTTCAATAAATGAAAAAAAGTATTATGTGCTATTAGATGAAAAACCAGAAACCCAGAAGCCTTTTTCGGAAACTAGCTTCAATTGATGCAAAATCCATGAAGAGTCTTCCTTTCTATTGAAGGAGTATTTTCCATTTCCATGAAAATTGTCAATAAATGACCACATTCTCAGGAACGCTCTGATAAAAAGAGACTGATATGCTTTCAAAAGACCGTAAAAACATTCTGTCTCACTCCCCCGGTCCCTTGATAAGAAAAGGAAAAAACAATATGAAGGGTAGATAATTTTAGTTACTTAATTACCGCTGCTCTCTGAGAAGAGGAGAGAGATGGAGATGCATCCCAACCCCGCAACCCTAACGTTTTCATGGGAAGAAGTACTTGGAAGAACTGAGCCAACCCAGAAGAGAACAAACTAGATAGCATATAAATCCATCCAACTCGCATGAGAACAAACCCAGTAACAATATACTACCTGACACACTCTATAACAACAACACGTGAATAGAGAAAAGAGATGAAGGACCGGCGGTGTTACCGATGAAGAAATAGTTTTCTGTTTATTTTTTTTCTTGTGTTTTTTTTCCTTAATTAATCATCATGTCTTTTGGAGACCTTCACACAGCATGGCAGTTTCACAGATTGTTCACATGCAACTAGTCCTTTCTGTCGAGTGGGTGCATGAGAGAGAGATGGAGTTAGCTTAGATTAGTTAGGCCGAAAGACCCAATCTACGAGTAATCCAAAAGGGGAGAAGAAAGGTACTACTGGACTTCCCCGCCCGCCCCAGCCTTCTCAAACTCTCAGTCTCTCAATCTTACAAAGCTTTTTATCACCACACTTTTGTCTATAGCTACGATGAATTAATTAATACCTATGACGAATATCATTATGGTTATATGATTAATAATGGAGAAAGAATTAAATAGTTACCTTGAGAAAAGAGTGCCACAGTCACATCTGTATTCTCTAGTACCGCAAGTCTTAGAATGGGCTTTCCAATCAGATTGAACAGCATATCTTTTTGAGCATTTCTCACACTTCCATTTCTTCTCACCGTGCTTTCTAAAGTAGTGTTTTTTTATGCCAGTAAGGTCACCAAGAGCCCTAGAAGGATCATGATGAACACATGTGGGCTCGGGACACAGATACACCTTCCTCTTCACTTCTTTTGTAGTCTTCTGCTTTAGCTTCCAAGGCAGGTTGTGTCCTCTTCTGTGGAGCTGTAGGTTTTGCTCCCTTTGGAACCCTTTGTTGCATACCTCACATATGAACCTGTTTGTTGCCATTAGAGTCTTGGGAGATAGTGCTATCACTTCTGCATCTGGATCTGTAATGAGAAATTATCGCCACAATATTTAGTTTTAGAACAAGAACTAGCTGGCCGGTAATTAATATAAGGAATAAAACATGTATAAGAAGAAGAAATTAAAAAAAGCTTGTCAATACTTCAACTGTTGCATGAAAGTTGGTATAATTAGCGTTAGGTATTCTTGATTGATATCGGATTAGGGGATAGTAACATATGTAACATGGGATTGACATATAGGATATAAAAAGAGCTACTTGCTTGGTGTTCCGGGTTGATTTCTTCTCTTCTTTTGAGGTCCTGTGGTTGGAACTGTAGAGGAAGTGGCTGTTGAAGAATGCTGTTGTATTATCTGGTTTTGATGTTCTTCCCTTGCCCGGCCGAAGAAAGGTGCAGATGACGAAGCAGCGGCCATCTTCAAGATGTATTTACGCAAAATATAGCTTCTCTCTCTCTTTCTTCAAAGCAAGCAAATCTAGAACTCAAAATTGACCAAATAGGATCAACACATACTCGAGGGCTATGCTATGTATAGCATTTCCACTGAGGAAAAACTCAATTTCTTGTAAAAAGCAAGCAATAATATCTATTCAAACAAAAAAAAAGAACAAAAATCCTGGTCTTGGATATGTTACCTCCCTTGTAGCCCTTCAGATACAACCCACAAAGAACCAAGAGGAAAGATTAAGTCGAAACCCACAAAGAACCAAGAGAAAAGTATAGAAAGGGACAACTACAATCCGGAGATGAAGAGAAGAAAACAAGCAATCTTTAGACCTATTTTGCATCTACTCTTTCTGAGCTCTTGTTGTTTATTAATATATATAAAAACTTGATATCACTCAATATCATATATATTTTTTCGTCAATCATTTAATGCCATGTATGTGGACAGCAAATATACATGTCTACCTTACGCATCTTCCTTCTCTATATAAGGTCTACGTACTCTTATATTTCCTTTTTTTTTCTTTTTTGACATATCTAGAAACTAAAAAAAAAAAGATGTGTTTTCACGTATTCATATTTTTTCTTACTGTCAAAATCACCCAACTCAAAATTTTTATCTCTATATCATGTAAAGATCAAATAAAAACTGATGTAGTGTTGTTTTTGAAAGCTCGCCATTTGAGATTCTGATTAATATATAAATGAGAAATAGCTCTATATTACTGCATCAACTAATAAAACTTTTAACCTATTAATTAGTGCAAAGTAAGATAGAAATATACGAATTGATTGTTTTGAAGAGAGTCTAATTCAAATTTTATACTCATGTCTGTAGAAATAGAGAGAGTATTAATTGTGAGTTAATTGAAGAGGAGTAATGGTGCCACAATTTACACGGACCCTCTCCCCGGCTCTCCTTCTCCCAGTTCAAATATTGTTGTTTCATGCATCAAGACAACGTACCCTCCCTTTGGTCACCCATGCCTTTTCGTGGACTCCCTGTTTTGCCTATTTATTTATAAAGAGGCATGGAGTCGCAGGAAAATGTTTTGATTTTATTTTAATAGATTCATAAACTGTTTCAAAGAAAATATATATATTTATATTTAAAAAATACATATGTTATTATGACTGCGATCAGCACTTTAAATATCGATCTTCCACCCAAAACATCATCTGCCAGCGAATGCATGTGCGTGGAGAAAGGAAATGCTAGAAAGATTCATTCTCAAGCTCATCTTTTGTCTTGCTTCGGTTTTTCTTTTCTATTTGGGAATCGGGATAAGTTACTTCATTGGCTATAATTAAGTGTAGTATTTGGGACATGTGATAAGTGAATAATTCGTTTCTCACCAGCTTATCCTAGGAGATGCATGTTTGGATACATCCGTCTCTGTAGAATAGTCTGCGAACTATCTCAACTGAAAATTTTAAATTCTTGAACTTTCAATTTACAATACTTTATATTCTTGTTTTCTCCCATATGTCCCTTTTGCCACTTAATTTTCATACCATAGTTTTCAATAACCATTTGAAAAATATTAATTTTGAAAAGTCAATAAAATGAAAAAAAATACATTAAATGTTTTTTACAAAAATACAAAAACACTTAGAACAAAACCCATAAAAAATAACAGCATTAAAAAGCCTAGAAAAGGAATTTATAGGTCGGTTTTTTATTTTTTTAAAAGAACTACCATTTCAAATCTAAAAAATAAAAACAAATCATGTCCATTAATTAAGCCTCGTAAATATAAATACATCCAAAACAACAAAGAGGGTTTTGCAGAACATGGGATTTTCAAAATTTTATTAGTTGCCAATGTTTTTGGTATATTTTTGAGGTTTATGTTACTATTTTTTCAAGATTTTCTAGGTTTTTTTTATATAAATATATAATATTTTGTGTATTTTTAAAATTAGATTTCATTTTTTGATGGTTTATGGGCATTTTTATCCAAATATTAGGGGAAAAGGGCATATGAGAGAAAATACAAATATAAGGACATATAAGAGTGAAAATTTCTAAATAGTGTATTGAAGAATATGCCCAATATATAAAGGTAGATGAATATATTAATCCTTTTTATTTTTTATTAGAACACTGTAGATGGTAACACTTTAACTTGTAACAATTTGACATAAGCTATAGGCTTAAAACTTGCATATATTTAAGCATCGATCTAAATTCTTCTTCTTCTTCTTCTTTTTGTTTTTTTAATCAATTTAATTGTCTTTTTGTTGTAAGCATATATACAATTTGATGAAGCGACTTAAATGCAAATGGACAATTGTTTTTTATTTTAAAAAGTTCAAAGATATTTGTAATGAGAATTCCAATTCTTATAAATAATTAAAAAAATATTTTTTGGTCTTTAATTTAATGAATATGATAAAATTTATTGTTTGATGGAATAAATTAAGAAATTAAGAGCCCACTGGAATTCAATTTTTATATATAAAAGAAAGTGATTCCACTGATGATGTAAATCAAACAAATACATCACCGTCTTCGTGGCACAATGATAGAACAAACTAAGGAATTGTAACTTGTTATATACAAAAAAATAAAAATAGACAAGACCTTTTTCACAGCAATGGTGGATAATGATCTTCAATGTAGCAAATAGTCTCTTTATGGACGTTACTAAAAGCTCACTGAAATTTCCCGACGAGGATTGCTCAGTATGAAGCTTTTCTTGCATATTAAGTTTTTCTTAGCCCACTATATATAAATGGAATAACATGTCTCGCCTTATCAAGCTCTTTCGATGAAAGATCTCAATCATTCCAAATTGCCAAAGCGCATCCATCTCTTTCAACCAACAAAAAACACTCATCACAGTCCAACAAAAGGATATCCTAACAAAGTGAGAACTCTGTGCACAAATCAAATCTAGATACAAATTATTAACACGCTAAAAGAAAAATAAGGACAAAATAAAGAAAAGAAAAGAAAAAAGAAAAAGAAAAGGAATGAACTAGGAAGATGAAGGGCTATTTGCCGGTGATTAATTTCTCCCCGACAACAACTAGGCTTCTTTTTAAAGAGAGAATCAAGAGAAAGGAGAGAGAGATGTCAAAGATTTCTCTTAATTGAGTGGAAAGAGAATAATATACACTACAATTTAATCTTGAAAGGTAGCATAAAAGTTGGATATTTTTGTTTTCTATTTTTCATTCTTTTGATTCTATTGATTCGGGGTTTTGGAAATTTTTGTTTTAATTTGTTTTTTAGATTAATGTATTGGTTTGTAGGTGTTCGAAGCATATTAATAAGGTTTTTTTTGAGTTCAAATAACTTAAAAATTATAATTTTAAAGCAAAAGAAACATTGCCCCTACTTTTTCATGAATATATAAAGAGAAAAAAATTAATTAACTAAGTTCAGTTTATTATTTAAATTACAAGTTTAATAAGTTAAGTTATAATTATAAAAATACTTATAATTGTAGATTTATTTAATTACATGTATATATAAATGTTTTGATTTGCATTTATAATTCTTTTAACTGCAAAAATATATCAGGAAAATTAACCTGTATGTATAATTTTTTTATATAAAAAAATATTTAATCCATGGTAAAATATGAGTCAAATAAATAATATAATCCAAAAACATTATGACAGAGGTATTTGCAAAAACAAAATAAAAAATGGAGGGATCCAATCATATATATATATATACACGCGCGCGCGCGCGCAACACTCAAATTCCTTGTTTGGCTGAAGTTCACAGGCTCAGATGGCAAGTAATCCTTAGTTAGGTAAGATATCATGTATATGATATACCTTTCTACGCACTCATTCTAATTTGTGGTTAATAATTGTCCGTAATGCCTGCAATAATACATACACATAAATAGAGGTCTGCTCTCTCTCTTTTTTTCATAGTGATAGACTAGTTAGATGACCGTGTTATATAGTAAGTTGGATTAATTTTTTTAATATAAAAAAGATATTCATGTGATATAAAAAAAAAAATTATGATTCATGTAATTGAAAGAGATCATCCACGTTGTAAAAATAGCATACTAAAAAGAAAAACAAAACATAAAATGACCATTTTATAAGCATATATTTAATATTGAATTTAATTCAAAAGCAAAAATTCATATAAAAAAGGTTAAATTAAACAAAGATAAAAAAAAAAAATTCTATGTACCCTGGGTTTTTTTTTCAAAATGAAAGGAATGTCTCATAGGAAGCAAGAAAAACTTTGAGGATGAAACAAAAAAAAATGAACTAAAAAAAAAACTAAGTAAATCCGAGTGAATATTCTAAACTCAGATTAATCTTAATATTTATTAATCTGAGTTTAGAATATTTATTATTATGAAAAATTCATATTTTTTTAAAAATTAATTAGATATTATTTTTTTCATTTTAGTTTATATTGAATGTAGAAATTAATAATATTACATTAACCCTAGTTATAAACTCATACTAGCCTCATGAGTCGACTTAGTTAATCCGAAACTCAGACTGATCCTAGTATAAGAAAAATAGATGAAGGATTGACCTGAACTGGTCAAAAACCTGAGTCGGTCTAGGATAAAACACGGGTCAAATTAAAACCCATTGACTTTTTATTTGATTTTTTTATAGTCAAAACCATGTTGATTTAATTCTTTTTTAGACGAAATGACCTTGTCTCGGGTCCATTTTCCGAGTCAGGTAATAAAACTATAATTATTATTATTTTTAATCATACGTTGACTTGGATCAACCCGACTTGACCCTCCTAACCTGTAACCAATGCCTTGCCCTGTGTCTATCGTCAAATAAAGTTTTAAAATAATGATAATAACTATTTTTATCTTTATACTAACTTGAATCAACCCGAGTTGACCTTCCCAGCTCCTGACATAGGCCTTCCATTAGGTCGGGTTTTAATACTATATTAACAACTACTTTTATACTTATGATAACTCAGGAAAACTCGCGTTAACCCCCTAACTAGTGACTTAGGCCTTGCCCTAGGTCAACCCTTAAACCAGGTTTTAAAACTATGAAACCATTTTTATTCTTATGTTAACTCAAGTCAACCTGAATTTACCCTCCCAACCAATGACTTGGGCCTTGTCCTTAATTGACTTACAAGTCGAGTTTTAAAACTATAATAATAAATATTTTTATCATTATATATCTTAGTTGGATAATTTTGAAATTGATAGTTTTTTTGAATGATATTTTAAAAATAAAAACTAATCTATTTTGAAACTACAGAAATTCACTCTAAAATTATACGATAGATAAATTTATTTTTATGTTTTTATCTTTATCTTTTTAATCAAACACATTTTTATCTTTACTAACTCTATCATTTTGTCCCGAGATAGTAATAAACGTTATCATAAAGACCATAATGTTTTTGCATATCATTTTGAATATCAATGAAATTATTTTTTAAACATAAAATATATACATTCTGTGAGTTTTACAATAAGAACTCGAAACTAATTAATTAGGTGAAGATTTGTGCATTAGTCTAACAATTATTGACAATTTATCAACTAAATTAAAAAATGCCTAACTCATTTAGTTAGTAGCTAGCTATTTGACCTACTTTCCATCACAAGTCGAATATCTTCTTTCCAATAAAAGACAATTGAATACGCAGACTTTTCCAACATGTTTTTTACATAAAAAAATCCACAGTGTTTATGAGTGTTTCTATAGTTTATTTCCCTTTCTTTTTAGAGTTTTGTTAATGAAGCTGTTCAAACTTTAAATTGGGTTTGGCTTTCTACGAATGCATCTTAGACTAATTATGTGACTGGGCTTTACCATTAATTAGTCACGTGACAAAGTGACTTCCACAAGCTCTTTTGCAAAAACAAGTTTACAATGCTTGAGTTAATAAATGTAGGAAAATAATATTATGTGTTAACAAAATATGCAAGAGTGAACCTATAGTGTGAGGAGGTGGTCATGATTTGAGGTGATCACACTGTGAGGGGTTGGTCAAAGTGTGGGGAGGTGGTCATAAAAAGATGATGGTATTGACCAGGAGATGTTAATCAAGAAATGGTTATGACTAAGAGGTGGTAGTGATCGTGAAGTGGTAATGACCAGGAGGCGTTGATCAGGAGGTGATAACGAGCAAGAGATGATGACCTAGAGAATCAGAAGCAAAAAAGTGTAAGGAGTACGAGAGTGAGGAGCAAGGATTGGCTAATAAACTTGTGATTGTTCTTAAATGACTTCAATCTTAAATATTTAACTGGTGACCCCAAGTATTTATAGATATTGGTCGTGTCAGCTTACCTCGCGAAGGGTGGAGTAATGATGGAAAGTTGCCTCCTGATAAGCGGAGAAAATGAGTTGTTGGTTGTTCCATTGAAGAAGAGGTCAGTGGTTGGTAAGTGCTATTTGATATGACATGCGAGTAGGAGATTGCTATTGGCGAGAAAGGATGAGCCTTTACCAACAATTTATGAGCAAGTCAATCAGAGATTGCTTGGTTGTTCTATTGATGGAGAGGTCAGTGGTTGGAGCTTGTTAATTTGCATTGTGGTGTGTGCTAGTAGATGAGAATTTAAATGGTATTAGGTCTAGGCCAAAAAGTACGTGGACAGTCTATTTGCGCTTGGTCATAGATTGAACGACTTGGTAAGGTCTTTTGGCTTGAAGGTGTTGGATCATTCAGGCGTAGTCTGAATGGCTTGGATGTCATACCGTTCACCTGAACAATATGATGATTTTTCTATATATAATTTTTAATGCACCATCAATTAGTATATATATTTGCACATCTTTTTATACAATTTATTTTGCAAAATAATAAATCCAAATTAAATCTTCAACCATATTATGTACATCTTAATTTGCTGATTTTTCTTCTTTAATCACAGTGATATTAATACCATTGAAAAAAATAAAAAGTAAAAGCACAAGTTACGGGTAGAAACTGAACTAGATCATCTTATGAGAAAGAAGATGCATATTGCCAATTCGCCAGTCATTTACGAGGGATTGTAGTCTTGCATGGTGTAATTGACCTATAGGCTATAGCTAACTTCTTTGAATCGTTGGCGAGGAGTTGAGAGACCGGGAGAAAGAGTGGGAGACATGAGTTTTTATGAGAATAAAGCAGAGGACAGAAAAATCAACGTACATACAAGAATGCTTCAAAGAAACACTTTCCTTGAACATTTGTTGCCTTGCGTTGTGATTTGAAAGTAGGTTTTGTTCACACCCAGCTACAAAGGAACCTTCATTCTGTTGCTTTTTAACCTAGCACCAACGTCTGAAATCTCGTGTGTGTTTTTTGTTTTTGCTGTTTCACTAGGAAAGAGACACGATTGTTGGTTTGTGTAAAGCCAAATTACTCTGGGCTTTCCTCTGTCAACCTCGGTAGCTTAGTCACGTAATTCTCTTTAAATCCTATTTTACTCAAAAATTGTATGTTTTCAACTAATATAGACGGGACCATCTGCTTTCACATTTGTCTGAATTCAAGAAAAGAGATAACTTCCTTGGAGAGACCATCTCGAGAAAACCATTTGTGATGAGAGGTCGATGCTAAGTAGGCCCGTCTCCTATGCATGGTGGGCCAGAAGGAATATTTGATCCAACGGTCGTTATTTTCTGAAGGGATCAAGTAAATATTTTGCCCACTGGTCATATCTAGTGAATTTGATTCTTTTGTAACAACCAGATCCAGCTACCTTGCAATGGCCTCTATGAGTGCTTGATTATCGTCACCGTATCAATTCATCAAGTGGTATTTTCTATGATGCCTTCGGAAATCTTCAAAGGCATTGATCTTACGACGCCTTTTATAAATAATTTCCTCTTCTTTTTTTTGTCTGAAATTATTTTTATTTTTTCCAAAATAGCTTGATGGGAAAGCTAGGAACGTCCGAAGCGATTCTGAACCATATATCCGAATTCTATAAATAACCAATTGAATTAAGATCGTATTTTGACTTTGATTTTGCTTTTGAAAAAACAAAGGAACG